>Ga0326728_10018819_pt1 | contig 13520 bp, 7 predicted proteins | sample MB3enrmetagenome_FD_207602 | JGI IMG/M metagenome (GOLD analysis project Ga0326728, IMG submission 207602) | Lab enriched peat soil microbial communities from McLean, Ithaca, NY, United States - MB31MN | ecosystem: Environmental > Terrestrial > Soil > Wetlands > Peat | place: USA: New York... | reverse complement strand
GTGCCGCTCTACTACCAGATTCGGGAAAACCTCCTGGCGGAGATCCGGTCCGGCCGTTTGAAGGCGGGCGATCCCTTGCTTTCCGAACCGCAGCTTTCCGCGCAGTTCGCCGTCAGCCGGATGACCGCGCGCCAAGCGTTGCAGTCGCTGTGCAAGCTGGGCGTGGCTTATCGCCAGCGGGGAAAGGGCACGTTCGTTTCCGGGATCAAGCTCGAAATCAACTTCCGCAACGTACAGTCTTTTACGGAGGAGATGGGCGCCCTCGGGCATGCCGCCAGTTCCAAGGTGCTCTCGCTGGGGGTGGTGCCGGCGCCGCCGGAGATTGCCGCCGCCCTGCATCTGCCCCCCCACGCGGAGATCATCAGATTGCATCGCGTGCGGATCGCCGTGGCGCTCCCCATGGCGCTGGAGATGAGTCATCTGCCCCGCCACCTCTGCCCCGACCTCGTCGAGCATTTCCGCCCCGCTGACTCCCTATACGAAACGCTATGGAACCGCTATGGCATTCGCATCCAGGTTGCGGACGAGACGGTGGAGGTGGGGTTGGCGAGAGCCGAAGATGTCCGGCTGTTGCGGGTGCGCAAAGGCAGTCCGCTTTTCCTTTTTACGCGGGTGGCTTACCTGGCCGATGGACAGCCGGTCGAATATGTGAAGAGCCGGTATCGTGCTGACCGCTACAAGATCGTCAACCGGCTCCTGCGGCCGGGCGTTTAGGGACGGCCAAGCCTGATGGCGATTGCAAATCCGGCCCCATCAAATCTCCATCGGGCGGCTGGTCGAGGTCAGATTTGAAAGAAAGTGACAAGTCGTTTGGTCCAGAAAATTCGGAGGTCACACCTCTCTTCGGTTTGAGGTTAAGGACCTCGTCAATTAAGTCGAAAAGTCTAAAGAAACGGCTTTACGAATGCGGTATGATATACGAATGGTCACTGCGGGATCGCCAAATTGGAAATCCCACTTAAATAATTTGCGTCGGGTCCTGGGCACATAATTAAATCAAAGGAGGGCAACACGATGACCAGGCATGTCTATCTTGGGATCAAGGCCTCGCGAGGCCTGACCCTGCTCACATTTCTTGCGATCACGCTCTTCGTCACGGCCGGGTGGCTCCCTGGACAGGAAGTCACCGCCACCATAACTGGGCAAGTTACCGACCCCTCCGGCGCCGCCATCCCGGGAGCGACAGTGACTGCCACCGACACGGTCCGCGGCACCGTGTGGCCGACCGAAACCAATCCGGGCGGCTTCTATAACCTGCCGCGCGTTCCTGTCGGCACCTACAACCTGAAGGTGGAGGCCAAAGGCTTTCAAACCTACATCCAAGAGAACCTTGTCCTCCAACTCAACGACATCGACCGCATCAACATACAAATGAAAGTGGGGGCGGTCACCCAAACGATCGAGGTGACCGGCCAAGCTCCCCTGCTGCATACCGACACCATGCAGTTGGGCTACGTGACCAACTCCGTCGCCAACGTCGACCTGCCGCTGGCCACGCGGAACTTTGTGCAGTTGACCTTGCTCGCTCCTGGGGTCACAACAGACACCATCTCGACCTTTGAGAACGGTCAGCGCACCACCGGTAATGGCCGGCCCTACGTCAACGGCAACCGCAAGGAGGCCAACAACTTTCTCCTGGGCGGCATCGATAACAACCTGGTTTCCGACAACCTTACCGCTTATATGCCAAGCGTGGACGCCATCCAGGAATTCAATATGATCACCAACAATGCCCCCGCCGAGTTTGGCAATTTCGAGGGGGGAGTGATCAATGTGGAAATCAAGTCCGGCACCAACCAGTTCCACGGCGATGTGTTCGAGTTCCTGCGCAACGACGTATTCAATGCTGTGCCCTGGGCGAACAATTGGAATACCGGTATCGCTCAGAACCTGAAACGGCCGGCCGTGCGCTGGAACATGTTTGGCGGCACGATTGGCGGGCCGATTAAGAAAGACAAGATGTTTTTCTTTTTCGACTACCAGGACGAGCGGCTCGATTTTCCCCCCAAGTCGCCTGCGACCCCCAGCGTCATCACCGCCGCGGAAAGGCAAGGCGATTTTACCGCGTGGTTGCCGGGAAAGGTCCTCACGAATCCCTGCGCAAATCTCACGGGTGCGTGCACAGCCCCGGCGACCGGGACGACCCCTCCGGCTTTCACGACCCCCAACGTGATTCCCATCGGCATGATCGATGCGGTGGCCAAGAACCTGTTCGCCTCAACCCTCTATCCGGCGCCCGTGGCCGGCGCAACCGGACTTCAAAACAACCAACTCAACTTCACCAAATCCGAAACGCTCACCGGCCAGTGGGATGCGCGGTTGGACGTCAAGCCTACGGACAAGAGCAGTTATTTCGGCCAATTCTCGCTGAGCAATCAGGAGATTCCGGGTTTCAACACCTTCCCACTGATCTTCAACACCTTTAACCACTCGCCGTTCCGCGGCACCGTGTTCGACTTTACGCGGACCTTCGGCCCGAACCTGGTCAACGACATGCGCCTGGGCTTCAATCGCGCCGTTCTGTGGAACGGGGGGTTGGATAACGGCTTGGGGAATGTCGCGCAAAGTCTGGGCATTCAGAACGGCAATGACCGCGGTCCCGGGTTGATGAGTATCGCCTTCTCCAACGGAGACGCCAGCAGCATCGGCAGCGCCAACATCGGCACGCAGCAGGATTTCGTGACCAATGAAGTCGAAGCTTTTGACACGGTGAGTTGGACGCACGGCCGGCACTTCATCAAGACCGGGTTCCAAGAAATTCGGCAAGAGATCAATGCCTTCTATTCCGGCAACAACGGCCGGACGGGGTTCATGACCTTCAACGGCCAGTTTAGTGGCATCGCCGAAGCCGATTTCTTCCTCGGCCTCCCGGAGGATGTTGGGCGCGGGCTGAGCAGCGGCACCTGGGGTCATCGCTCGAATCTGATGAGCGCTTTCGTTCAGGATAACTGGCGCACCACCAAGGACTTGACCTTGAACCTGGGCCTGCGCTGGGAAGACCACACTCCCTGGACCGAGGTCGACAACCGGCAGAGCAACTTTGGGCCTTTCACCGGTACGCTTTACCTCGCCGGGCAAAGTTGCCCCTACAGCAATTGCCGCGCGCTCTACAACTCCTACAACAAGGACTTCCAACCGCGCATCGGCTTTGCCTGGACGCCGCCGTTCCTGGGTGGCAAGACCGTGGTCCGCGGGGCGTACACCATCTCTTCCTTCCTGGAGGGCACCGGTACCAACCTGCGGCTGACCTTGAATCCTCCCTTCGAGACCGAATACGAGAATATCTATTCCGGTTTCAGCTTCCCGTCGTCGACGACGGATCAAGGCCTGACGACGCTGCAAGCCAAGGACCCATACAAAAATGCCACCATCCGTCTCTGGGACCCGAACGTGCGGCCGTCCGAGGTCCAGCAGTGGAACCTGACGATCGAGCACCAACTACCCAGCCAGATGCTCTTCTCGCTCGGGTATGTTGGACAGCACGGCACACACTTGATGGTGCCCATGCCGTACTTCCAGCGGCGGTACGTGGGTGAGGCGGGATGCACGGCGGCCGCCGCCACCACCATCAACGTCTCGGGTTCGGGCTACCCGTCTACCCCGGTTACGTACTGCAACAGTCCCTATCTGGCCGGGAATCCCGCGCTGGCCTCCATCGGACAAATCTCCGGCACGGAATCGCGGGGCTCTCAGCGTTATGGGGCCTTACAAGCGAGTCTGAGCAAGCGCTTTAGTCAAGGGATGCAATTCCAACTCTCTTACGCCTATTCCAAGTCCCTGACCAACGCCATCGGCTACTATGGTGGCGGCGGACAATCGGGCTCGAACGCCGCTTACTTCCAGAACCTTTACAATGCCCAGTCGGAATGGGGCCGCGCCTATTTCGATGACACCCATAATTTCTCAGGGTCGTACGTCTATGACCTGCCTTACGGCAAGGACAGGAAATTCGGCCGCACGGCGAACCCTGTGGCCAGAGGCGTCCTGGGGGATTGGGAACTGACCGGCATCGTCAGTTTGCACACAGGCTTCCCACTGACCATGAAGGCGAATGATTTAAGTGGAACCCTCTCGCGCGGGGCCAAAGCCAATTGCATCGCGCCCCCGCAGTTCCTGCGCACTCCATATAAGAATGGTGGGATCTCGTGGTACAGCCCCTCCAGCTTCAGCCAGCCCGCCCCCGGCACCTTTGGCACTTGCGGGAACAACACCGTCGAGGGACCGGGAGGAAGGCAGTTGGATGTCGGTGTCCTGAAGGACTTCCCGATCCATGAGGCGATAAAGATGGAGTTCCGGGCGGAATTCCTCAACTTCACAAACACGCCCCTCTTGAACTCGCCGGCCAGCCAAAGCGTGGCCAGTACGCTCGACGGCGTGATCCAGAGCGCACAGTATTCCAACGGCGCTGGTCCACGCAACATCCAATTCGCTCTGAAGTTGTACTTCTGAAAACCTCTCGGTAATCCGGCCGGGCGTTCTTGCTCTTCTTGGGGCGCCCGGCACCTCCTTGGCGGGCGGCCCGCCCCGGCAAGGTCATGCCGATGTCGCGATTCTCAAATAATGTCTCGCCGCGCGCGGCGCGGGCTCGGCACTCGCGGGAATCTTCGAGCCGTTTTGCCCACCGGAAGGGTCGCGTGAAACCCCAGAAGAAACCCGGCATGGCGCCAGCGGCTGAGCCCCGCCCCTTTCCACCGGAGGGATGGCGCAGCGTGCTCGCGGCTACGATGCTTGCCCTGCTGACGTTTCTGGCCTTTTCCAATTCCTTCTCCGCGGGATTCATTCTCGACAACGCTGGCCTCCTTCTCCGCGATCCGAGGATACGCGAGCTTACCGTCGAGAATATCCGCCTGATTCTTCATCACACGTACTGGTGGCCAACCGGAGAGGCTGGCCTTTATCGTCCCTTCACCACGCTCACGTACCTTCTCAACTATGCGGTGCTCGGGAACGCCCATGATCCCACCGGATATCATTGCCTCAACCTTCTTTTGCACCTCGGCAATGTCTTTCTGGTCTATGCCCTGGCGCGGAGATTGATTCCTTCGGATTACCTTCATTCGGATTACCTCGCTTCGGATTACCTCACTTCGGATTGCGCAGAGCGAAGCTCTGCGAATCCACGGCCGCAGAGCTTCGCTCTGCGCAATCCGAAGGCGGGCAATCCGGAGGGGCGCAATCCTGGGGGGCAAGCGGCTTTTTTCACTGCGGCGCTCTGGGCCGTCCACCCGGTCCTCACCGAATCGGTAACCAACATGATCGGCCGGTCAGACCTGCTCTCCGCCTTGGCCATCTTGAGCGGATTCCTGATGTACCTCAAAAGCGCCGAATCCGCCGGATGGCGCAGACTCGCATGGCTTGCCGGATTGATGGGCGTCACCACCGTGGGCGTGTTCTCGAAAGAGAGCGCGGTCGCCATCGTGGGGGTGATTGGGCTTTACGAATTGACTTGGTGGAAAAAGCGAAAACAGGGCCGAGCTCTGCTTCTGGGGTGCGTCGCCACACTTTTGCCCATCGCGGCAATGCTGTATCAGCGCTCCATCGTGCTGGCGGCTTCGCGGCCAGGGGAGTTTCATTTCTACGACAATCCCATCGTGGGCGCCGACCTCTGGACCGGACGGCTTACGGCAATTAAAGTGATCGCCCGCTATCTCTGGCTCACGCTGTGGCCACACAAGCTTTCCATCGATTATTCCTACGCGCAAATCCCCCTCGCCCATGGCTCCTTGCAGGACTGGGCGGCGTGGATCACCGTACTGGCCGTGGCCATATTCGTTGTCGCTCAGTATTGGTGGAACCGCACGGCTTTCTTCCTGGCGTCCTTCGCCGCGATGACGTTTCTACCCATGTCGAACTTGCTCTTCCCGATCGGCACCATCATGGCGGAGCGTTTCCTGTACATGCCGACGATCGGCCTGCTCGCCTGCCTGGTGATGGCGACTTATGCGGTTGGCGACCGGGTCCATCTAAAACGTTTTGCGCCGGTCGTGTTGTGCGTGATCACCGCCGCTTTCGCCGTTCGGACCTGGGTGCGGAACGGCGATTGGCAGGACGAGCGGGCCATGGCGGAGGCCAGTATCCGCACCAGCCCCAACAGCTACAAGGTCCACGCGCAACTCGCTTCCGCGCTTTATGCAAGCGGAGGTGCGGGTTCGAACCTCGATCGCGCCATTGAAGAAGCCGACCGGGCTATATCCATCCTCGACCCTTTGCCCGAGTCGCGCAATGATCCCATGGTTTACCGCATGGCGGGCGGTTTCTATTTAGCCAAAGGCGACTCTTTGCACGAGCGTGATTCTTCCCAAAGCCATCATGAGTACCAACGAGCGCTCCAGCTTCTGCAGCGTTCGATGGCCATCGACAAGAGCGGGCGGGCGGAATACGATCGAAGGGAAGGAGCGGAGTGGGCTCGCCGCCACTCCGCTATGGCGGTCGCTGCCCAAGGCGATCCGGAAACGCGTTGGATGCTTGCGGCTGCCTACCGGAGGTTGGGGGACTTGGGGGAGGCTTCCGCAGCCGCCAGCGAAGCGCTCGCCCTTCATCCCGTAAACCCGGAGGCATACCGGGAGATCGCCTACGCTTTCGCCACCCAGGATCGGATCAATGACGCGGCCGTCGCTCTGCTCGAAGGATGGCTAATCACCTCCGACTTCAGCCTCCAATCGAATCTCTTGGACCTGTACCGCAGCGCGCTTAGCAACAGTTGTGCGATTACCGTGGGGCCGAACGGTCCGGCATTGAATCTGAGCTGTGGTTTGGTCGACAAGCAATTCTGCGCGGCATCCGTCGAGGCCGTCAAAGCGGCCATTGAAGAGGAACGTTGGGACGTGGCGAGGCGGCAGAAGCAGATATTCCTGCATGACTACGGCTGTCCCACGGGTCCGCTTGACCAGGTTTTACCGGACTAGGTTTGCTATATACTTCCTCTGATTAGAGGAACAACGGTGAAGTCCAGCGTGCACTATTTTGCCGCGCTGGAGCTTCAGACCTACGGCTCGCAGCGCGCATTCGACGATATAGAGGCTGCCCAGCGGGGGGGAATGGTCAGGAACCGTTTTTCTCCCCCAATGATGAATGTTAAGAACCGGCGGAGCAGTGCCGTCACGGTTCGTGCGGTTTCCCCAGCCAGCGCCGTAATCCATCAAACGACGAGGGGGACAGGGACAGACACGTTCCCCGGTTTTTTTGAAGCTGATACTCATGGCTGCGGCTCATGTCTGAAACCGAAAACCCGGAATCGTGCTCTGTCCCCCCCCCCGAAAGGAGCCCACCTATTATTCGAGAGCGTCCTTGATATGGTGCCTGTCCCGCTTTTCCCTTGAGGCTCATCGTCCTCACTTAGGCGTAGCTTGCGCTTGCATCCGCAACTGATATAGGGCCGTTTCGATGATTCCCAACAGAGCGGTGGCGCGGTCGGTGGGCGAGGTCAACGAGTTGGACCAATTTTCTGCGCCTTGAAGGTCGCCATTTTCAGCCTGGCGTGCCGCAACGTTCCCGATCGCGTTCTCGCGCGAAGTCCCTTCCTGTCGCAGAGCGAAGGCCTTGGCCTGCGCCAGGTCTCCGCAGCTTGCCAGGCGCCGGACCTCCGCGTAATCGGAATCGAAGATTGGATTCGAAGACATAAGACCGACTACACCAGGCCGACGGCGCTCGCCTTTGGCGCGCGCCTCGCGGGCCAGGCGGATAGCTTCAGCGCTGTCCTGGCAGTAGGCTTCGTGGAGTCCTGGTTTTAGGGTTTCCAGCGCCGCGATGCCATAAAGGTCTTCGGCGCGCTCGAGCTCCGTCGGGGCATTGGCCGCGGCGGTGCGGGCGCGGGCGAAAAGCTGCGCGGCCACCGCAGGATCCTTCGCCTTCATCGCCAGATCGCTCCAGGTCGTGGAGGAAGCAGGCTGGATTTCCGAGGCACGCGCCATCCCTTCCGTCACGTTCCCGGCCACGATCTCAGCTCGTGCGAGAGCAGCGTTGGCTTCATTGCGGCATGAACCCTCGGGGAGTTTTTCGACGAGCGGAACAACCTCGGCGAAGCGTTTCGCCTCGGCGCCAACCTTGACGATATTCAACATTGTCTGGTCCTGCAAAGAGGGCGTCTGGATTTGATTCCGCGTGGCCATGGCGGCGGCGTGATCGCCCAGCTCCCACTGGCCCTGCGCCACGAATTGCAGCGCCACATCGCGCACCGAATCGTTTGGTCCTGGTGAGCAATAATTGTAATAGGTGACGCGGAACTTTTGCGGGCCGGACGGCGTCTGCTCGGGAAGCTGCAGCGCCGTTTTCTGCGCTTCGGCCACCATGCGTGCGGCGGCTTCGCGGTCGCCGGTCAGGAGCTGCACGTGGGCAATGGCGACGAGTTGTTGCACTTTTTGGGGGGAAGGCGCCATGGGTCCGACCGCGGCGAGCGCGCCGGAGACATCACGATTCACAAGGTCGAAGTTGATGATCTGCCCAATGGTGTGCTCCCGTAGACCTTCGGAGCGAATTCTGGCCGCCGTTTGGAGCGCCCCTGGCGTGTCGCCCAATTGCGCTTGTTTGGTGGAAATGGTACTCAGAGTCATGCCGGATCTATCCTGAGAACCAATGTCTTGCATTATGTCGAGCGCGTCCATCGTATCGCCCGATTCCGCCACCACGGAAGCGAACACCGAAGGTTCCATGACAGGATTCGCTGCGCCGCGCGGGTTTTGGCCGGAAGCATTGGCTTCGGACATCGCTGCGTATCTCTTCCTGATAACTTGAACAACGGCGTGGGCGCGCTCCGGCTCGCCCAGCTCAGAGTATATGCGGACGAGTTGCATCAGGTTGTTGCTCTCGATGCCCCCTTCCGGAACCTGCATCATCGCTTTCTGAGCTTCGCCGGCGAGGCGGTTGAGCGGGGCGGATTGTTGTGGCGTCAGGTGGAGCGGGACCCCTTGGGCCACAACCAAGGTGGGAAACGTGAACCCCAGTGCCGCCGCAAGCCACACGCGTTTTTTCACCATACGGTTCTCCTTCAACTTGTAGCAGAGTCTTCTTTCTCCGAAAGAAAGGGTACGTGACACCCTTTCCCCCTCGTGACACCCTTTCCCCCTCTCCTAATCCAAGCTGGTGAAAGTCCGCCGACCTCTGCTACCTGCTGCCCTACCAGCTTGAGCCTTGCGACCAGCAGCTTTGGCCCGTCATTCTTGTGAAGGTGGTGACGGGGCCGGCGGGGGATCGGTTTTGGTCCGGCGGGGCCGGGGGGCCTCCCCAACTCTCCGGGGCGTGTGGCGCCCAGGTTCCGACGATTTGTGTTCCATCGGGCGACAGCTTGCCGGTGAATTTTTCGGGGGGCTTGCCGGCAATGCCAGCCCAATCGATCCCTTCCTGTAATGTCAAAGTATCGCCGTTGATCTGGACTCCCAGCGCGTCTCCATCATTTTCCTGAAACATTGCGTTCGCATCACCTTCCCTCGGATCCATAATTGGCCCGAAATTCGAGTTACGCCATGAGACGAGGGCGCCGTCCGACCCCTGGGCGATATAAACACAGTTAGGTGTTGACGGAGCAGGAGGGGATGGACCAAACCTGCCACTCTCCGACCAGCCGCCCAGAAACGGATTCGCCTTGGACTTCGATGCGGCGCCGGGGCGGGTCAACCGGACGGGCTTGGCCACGCTGCCGCGCGTGTAGCCACCTGTCCAAACGCCTTTCTGCTCATCAAAGGTCAGATCCAGCGCCAAATCCCCCGCGATGAAATTACTTGTACCCACGCCATGGAATTCAATTCGTAGCCGTTGTCCATCCCAAGAGGCGCCACCTCGTGGGTGGGTGGTGGAAAACCAGCCTTGGTGATCTTCGCCGGCGGCCCTCTGATACACGCGAATGTCAAAGCTCATAAACTTCTGGGGTCCGTCTCCGGTTACTTTTCCGTGCGAAAACGGCACGCGGCGATTCGCCAACAGTTTCAGGCAAATTCCCATTTGCGCGGGTGGGGCGGCAAAGGGGTCATCCGCCTCCCATGCGCCTGCTAACATTTCGGCATCGGGTTGGCCCGGCTGGACGGTGAATTGTTCGCGCTCCTGCTGTTCCCGTTCGGCATCCATGTCGCGAATCGTATACCCCGGCGGGGGCTCGAACAGTGTGGGGTCCGGTTCGCCCAGGACGATATTGTCGAGCTGTTCCGTCCGGTCTTGCCCGTCGGGACTGTGGAAGACATGAAGTAAAGTGATCCGGAGTTCCGGCGAGCTCCACGACTCATCCGTCAATGTTTGAGGCTGATCGTTGTGGGAGGTCCCGGCAGGGATGAAGATAGTCACCCGGCATCCCCGCGTGAGAATGTTCTGGATGGTTCGCTCTCCCAGCTCTTCAACCTGCCGGGTTTCCCCATTCGGAAGGTTTCGCGTTCGGCCACCCTCCCGCGCACACGCATCCAGTGGGTGCGGCCTTGTTCGCGGCCCGTTGGGGAAAAGGCGATTCTTCATCACGACTTTGCCAAGTATCGCCGCCATGGGTTCGCTCCAGCTCAAATGCACCCCCGCGGTGGGATCAGTAATGGTGCCACCCGCAGCAATGAACCCAGCGCTTTTTCCATTTGGGAAGGCGACGTGCGGCGATTCCACCGTCCGCGTGGCCACGCGCCCGGAAGAATCACGCGCAATTATGCTGTGCGATTCGTGGATGACCTTTTCGCCGTTGAGCAACATCACCAAGCGCGAGTCATTATCCGCCGTAAACGGTTCGCCAGTGACGATCGGGACGGCCGCAACGTCAATCCCCCCGCCGCCGGGCACGGCGCCGGGAGCCCACTTGCTGCTCAGGGGCGGAAGTGTCTGCGCCCAAAGAACCAACCCGGCCAAGATACCGGCCAAGCCAACGCCCGTCAGAACAACCAACCCTCTCAGCGATGTCCGTGTGGCCATGCTTCCCTCCATCCACTTAGAAATCAATACCGCGGGCTGACGCGCCACTACCATTCTGTTTCCAGACAACCTTTACGGAACAGGGGCGAAGACGGGGTTTGCCCCGTCGTGCTGGGTGATCTGGATGGGCTTGGCCGTCGGACCGTTTAGTGGCAGGGGGGGCGGGGACAGACACCACATCTCCCGGTTTTTTTGAAGCTGATACTCATGGCTGCGGCTCATGTCTGAAACCGAAAACCCGGAAACGTGGTGCCTGTCCCTTCCCCCCCGTAGAAAAAAACTGGGACGCTGGGGCCCTTCCCCCCGGCACTAATTTCGATCGATAACTCTCAACCATGTACTGAAGAAGGGGTCTTCGAGCCGCCATCGTGTCTGCCCGCGAGTTTCCTCCTCCCGGATAAGATCGCGATTATTCAAAGCAGCCAATGCGCGCTGCATGGTGGATTGACTTAAGCCGCTCTCACGGAGGACTCGCGTCGAATGGAGGTTTTGCCCTTTCTCGCGCACTACCGCGATCAGCGCCTTTTGCTGAGCAGAGGTGAGCAGATTCCAAACCTGGGTATAGAATGGGTCGTCTTGCCGAACGACTTTTTCCAGAACTTGATTGACGGTGGCGACGGTGAGAGTCATACCGCGACGCGCCAGCGCTAATTCGTTCCAGCAGGAGTGCGCCAGCAACTGGACGTTATACGGGACCTCTTCCGCCCGATCCAGGATAGCGTCCAGTGCGCCTGTCCCGATCTTGAAGCCCGCTTGGCCAAAACTATGCTCTAGGAATTCGTGAAAGTCCTGGCGGGGAACGGGCCCCACAAACAGACGTCCCCCCAGCCGGTAGAAAGGCCGAGAGGCGTCGGTGGTCATATCCGTCAGCATGCGGGTCTTGGAGCCGGCGAAGATGTAGCCCAGGGCCCCATGTTGTTGAACTGCAGCACGAAGTTGCCCTTCTGCGGTACGCCCACCGAGTTCGACCAAGTGCTGGAACTCATCCAGCACGACACCTACGGGCATGGATACTTCGGCAGCCAATCGTTCCACGCCATCCAACCCGTCGACAAGCAATTGGGTTTGTTGGCCCGGCGATTGCGTCCCGATACCCAAAGTTGCGGACCAACTTCGGTCCGTCAGGTTCAGCGTCACTTCGGGCCGCAGACGGGCGAAAAACTTCCGCACTCTCTCGCTGGCCCTCTCCAACCCTCCTCCCAGTTTCTCAGTTGCATCTGCCACGAGGCGCGATACCAGCATCTCAATCGTGGGGTAGGCCTCAGAGCTGTAGCGGAAGACGATTGCACCCTGCTGCTGGAGGGCATCGGAGGCGGCTTTGAGGATCGAAGTTTTACCATAACGCCGGGGTCCGATGAGGAAGAGTCTCTCGTGATTCTGGACGGTGTTTACGCAGGCGGCAATTTCACTCTGGCGGTCCACCAATTCGGAAGGCGCCAACTCGCGCCCGAACTGAAAGGGATTTTTCATATTTCGTTCGCACCTCGAAGCGCCACGCGGTTTCGCATAACGCGTATTCCGATAACGCAATTATGCATTATGCAAGACCCGAAGATCAACGGCTGAGTTAAGCGGGTAGGGATAAGCTTCTCGCTCTTTTGCTCCGTGCTACCTGCTGGGACGCTGGTGCCTGTCCCCTTCCCCCCGTCCCCTTCCCCCCCTTCCCCCCAACTCGCCCCCGATGAAGCCCCCTCACAACCTCATGGCTGTATATATCTTTTGCAGAGTATCGCGATCATAGGGATCACCGGAGATACCGCTCCGTATCTTGTCGATTGCCTCGTCCATCACATCTCCGGGTGCGAGCTTTACCAACTGCGCTTCCGCCACTACGAACCAACCGAAAAAAGTAACCATCTCAGCAGTCCAGTGTTGCGTTAGCAGCGTATAGTTTTGTATCGCCGTTAAGATTACCAGCGCGAGATGCTTTGTCGCGAATGGCTCTATTTCCGCGTCAGGATCAGTCTGGGCGTGTTTGAGGAAGTTTTGCCATTTGTTGTGGAGTTTTGCGAAGTTCTGACCGAGCTTGTCCTTGTCGATGCGGTCATTTATCTCTTCCCAATACGAAAGGCGGACTTTCTGCGGATCACCTAGTCGTACAAGCTCGCGCTCGTAAAGTTCGCTACGCCTGCTCTGGATCACACCATCTGTGACCTCCCGAGAAGCGACGGCGAGCGCATACGAGGACAGATGATCCCTGTTCTCAAAAAATAGGCGGATTGCCGTATTGAGTTGCCGTTCTGCGGCGTCTGTTTTGGTAATCATGATCGTTATTGAGTAAGCCTATTGCGCCTCGCATACAGGTTCATCTATTAAGCGCGGCAAGTAAACCGGCCGGCAGAACATCCCCTTCCGTCATTGTGGCTTCGCATGATGCGCCTCAAACCACTTTCGCGCCCGTTCCTGTTCACGGGATAGATCGGCTGGCGTCAGGTGAGACGCGGCTTCATCTCGGAATTTCGCAACCTGTTCCGCGTCCGAGGCGTCAAGCTTGCCAGCAGCCGCCACATCGATGGGGAAAAAGGTGTCAGGAACGTGTGAAGAAATGTGTTTTGAGGAGCGCGGAGTGGAGATGATGGCGGGACAATGATGTCACGTTCGTTGCGTGGTAACCTCACGGCGGCGGAGGTTTCCTTTGACCATCGTCT
>Ga0326728_10018818_pt1 | contig 13521 bp, 12 predicted proteins | sample MB3enrmetagenome_FD_207602 | JGI IMG/M metagenome (GOLD analysis project Ga0326728, IMG submission 207602) | Lab enriched peat soil microbial communities from McLean, Ithaca, NY, United States - MB31MN | ecosystem: Environmental > Terrestrial > Soil > Wetlands > Peat | place: USA: New York... | reverse complement strand
ACCGTGGTAAAATCAGAACTTATATCGCATCGTGCAACTAATGTCGAACGATGCAACAGTCTAATATCGGATGATCCGATACACTAATATAGCATCACGCTATATGCTAATAGTGGTATTGTCCCATAAATTTTAATTTTATTATCCCCATTTGGCGAAAGCGATAGCCATAACTTGTGTCCAAGACCCGAGTGGTTTGCAATTACAATTTGATACAGTCACTTTTACTATACTTCCTTGTAGAGCAAAACTGTTAATCGGTCTGTGGCGAATACCTCTTGTGCAATGTGCTGCAATTGAATGGCAGTGACGCTTTCCAGTTTTTCGGCTACCTCTTCCACGCTGTCGAATCGGTTGAAGTGGAGCATGCTGCGTCCCATGCTGAGCGCTAAACCTTCTTTGTTCTCAGAAGATATGGCTAATTGTCCCAATAATTGTTGCTTGGCTTTTCTTAAGTAGCGCTCTGTGAGCGGTTCTCTTTTCAGCTTGTCCAATTCCTTGGTTACCAAACTGGCGCAACGGGATTGGTTTTTGGGATCTGAACCGAAATAAACGGTAATAATGCCGGTATCGGTGTAAGGCGTGTAGTTTGATTCTACATTGTACACGAGACCGCTTCGTTCGCGCAACGAAAGATTTAACAGACTATTCATGCCGGGGCCTCCCAGAATATTGTTAAGCAGGTAGAGAGCCAGTCTATCGGGATGATGGAGCGAATAAGCGCGGTTGCCGAGCATGTAGTGTGCTTGGTGGGTATCACGGTTATCGGTTTTGTTTTGCGGGATATACGATTCCGGTTGTTGACGGGAGAAAGGTGTTGCGGGTGCCGGGATTGCACTCAGGTATTTCTCTGCCAATCGCACGACTTTACGAAAATCGGTTTTCCCGAGAGAAAAGAAAACCATACGGTCAGCGCGGTAGTTTCGTCCGTGAAATGCTTTGATATCTTCGTGAGAGAAAGAATTCAACGTCTCTGCATTTCCCAGAATATTTCGCCCGATAGGGTAACCATCAAAAAGCAACTCTTCTATTTGGTCAAAGATTAAATCGGAAGGAGTGTCGTTATACGATTCTATCTCGTCAAGCACTATCTCTGTTTCTTTCAACGTCTCTTTTTCGGGAAAGATCGAGTTGGCCGCCATATCGGCAATTAAGTTGACGGCCTTTTCGTACTGTTTCTCCAAAAAGACTGAATACACAAAGGTCTCTTCTTTGGTTGTATAGGCGTTGAGTTCACCACCCACCTCTTCCATGCAGTTGAGAATATGCCATGCTTTGCGGTGTGTCGTGCCTTTAAAGATCAGGTGTTCCACAAAATGTGCCATGCCATGCTCGTGAGGTAGCTCATCGCGTGTACCAACGTTGATAGCTAAACCGCAATACGAAACGGGAGAATCATCGGGCTTGTGTACTATGCGAAGTCCGTTGGAGAGTGTATAAGTGTGGAGGGTCATATAAGTCTATAAAAAAAGCCGCCCCGTACAGAGAGGCGGCTTTACCCAATTATTGTTTGTAATTAAATGCGATTAAGCGTTTTTTGCTTTAACCACGATGGCTTTGAAAGCTTCAGGATGGTTCATTGCAAGGTCGGCCAGTACTTTACGGTTCATTTCGATGCCCGATTTATGTAAGGCACCCATTAATTTGGAGTAGGACAGACCTTCCAAACGAGCGGCAGCGTTAATACGTTGTATCCATAATGCACGGAAACTGCGTTTCTTGTTTTTACGGTCGCGATATGCATATTGCAACCCTTTTTCCCATGTGTTTTTTGCAACGGTCCACACGTTACGACGTGCGCCGAAATAACCACGGGTAAGTTTTAATACCTTTTTACGTCTTGCCCTTGAGGCAACATGATTTACTGATCTTGGCATAATTTATTTGAATTGTGAATGGTAGCGCCGCATTTTATTGCGAACTTCAAGCTAAACATTCGGTTACTAAATTGGAATAGAGAAAAATCGGCTTATTTAAGACACAACATGAATTTAACATTGTTCAAGTCGGTGGAATCGACCAATCCGGCATGCGTCAGGTTACGTTTTTGTTTGGTAGTCTTTTTAGTCAGAATGTGACTTTTGAAAGCATGTTTTCTCTTGATTTTTCCTGTTCCGGTAAGGGTAAACCTTTTTTTAGCACCGGAATTAGTTTTCATTTTTGGCATGTTCTTTTTTATTTTAAAATAATCAGGTTCTTGTTTGGTAATGAGTAATGAGCCTTTTGTTTCTTAACTTAGCGTCGTTTACCCGATATTGCTGTCTTTACTTTGTCTTTTTAGGCGAAAACATGATAATCATGCGTTTACCTTCAAGTGTGGGTAATGAATCCACCTTGGCGAGGTCTTCCAGATCATTAGCGAAGCGCAATAGCAAAACCTCTCCTTGCTCTTTGAACAAGATGGAACGTCCTTTAAAAAAAACGTAGGCCTTTACTTTGCATCCCTCTTTGAGAAACTCTTGAGCATGCTTGAGCTTAAAGTTATAGTCGTGATCGTCGGTTTGAGGTCCGAAGCGAATCTCCTTCAATACCACTTTGGCAGCCTTCAACTTCATCTCTTTTTCCCGTTTCTTCTGTTGATAAAGAAACTTCTGGTAATCAATGACTCGACATACGGGTGGCTCGGCATTGGGGGATATTTCCACGAGGTCAAGACCCAGTTCGTCGGCTTTACGTAAGGCAACTTCAATAGGATAAACGCCTTGTTCAAGACCTTCTCCTACTAAGCGAACTTCTTTTACACGGATGCGTTCATTAATCCGATGTAGCTCTTTTTTTTCGTTTTTTATAAACCTTGGTGCAGCTATGGTATGTTTCCTCCTTGATTTTTAGGGTGAATTCTTTCTTTAATTTTGAGCGTGCAAATATAGTGTTTTTTTTGTTTCAAAACAAGTTGTGACTTATTTGTATCGGTTCATCTCTTCTCGGTCGGTTGTTGAATTATAGAGCCGGTTAATCACTATCCGATTGGCTATATTTATTCCATAAAAATGGGGTACTCCATTTATGCATTGGGGACTAATTCCATTTGTTCCATCTCTTTCTTTTCTGCTTTCTTTCTGCTTTTATTCATTTGCCAATGATATGCCCATGTAGTGGTCAGAAAATAAATGCCGGTTTGTATCCACAAACTGATATACTCAAATGGAATATGGTGCAAATCGGCTCCCAATGTGTTAATCTTTACATAGCCTTGAATGCCGTTGGTGGCCGGAAATAGCCATCCGAATGCTTGCCAGATTCCGGGTATGTTGGAGCGCGGCCATGATATTCCACTTAAGAATAATAAAATGAGAGAGAAGAATAAAAAAAGTATCATTCCGGTTTCTCTATTAGGCTGAAAAACGGATACTGTCATTGAAAAGAAAATTGTAGCTAATAGAAACGGTATTAAGAAGAATAACAGATCGATAGGATTTCCGATGTGAGGCAAATTGAAGATATGCGGAATAAACCCTAAAATATAAAATGACCAGGCTAAGTATATAAAGAAGTAACATGCTCCTTTTCCGATAATTATTCTGTAGGTACCGCCATTATTTAATTTAGAGTTTACCAATACATGAAAACGATTTTCTTCCCGCGAAGTACCGGCCAACATACCGATACCGAAAAACAGCGTTTGATGAATAATCAAGATAAGTACAGCCGGCATTAAAAAACTGGCAAACCCTGTACCTCCATTATAGAGTATCGTGTCGTCGTATGGAATAGGGTTGGAAATAATGGAAGCCTCCTCTCCTGTGATACCTTGTGCATTCAGCCTTTCGATTTGTACTTGGTTACTCATGTCGAGTACGCAATAGTTGGATGCCAACATCATAGCTCTATAGTACAAAAAGCTGCTCATATCGCAATAGGCGGAGATGGTTGCTTGTTGTCCGGTGTTTAATTTCTTGTCGAAATCGGCGGGGATGTATATTACTCCATGTACTTTTCGCGCATTATATGCTTCTTGAGCTTCATCCAATGTTGCAAAGGTGCTTACAATATTTACTTCTTGCGTAGCATCGATATGGCGCAATAATTCCGCCGATCGGTGGCTTCGAGAACAATCGACGGCTGCAATGGGCACATTGACCAATATCTCGTTTTTATAAATAGCGCTATAAAGTAAGGGATAGATCAACGATGCGAATATGAAAATAATGACCACCCCCCGGTCGTTAAACACACTTCTGAATTCATTGACAAAGACTGCGAACGTGTCTTTCATATTTGAATTCAATTGATGAAGCGAAAATATTTTATGTTGCAAAGCCATGAAACTTATTTTATAGGGTAGTTTTGATAGATCGCCGCTTTTTTCAGGCGATAGAATATAAATAGCGGTAAGATTGTAAACGAAAGTAAAATAACAAAATAAATAATCGAATATTCGATACTTACACCATGAAGTGCTTCATTGACATAGATTCTGAAATAGTGGCGTATCGGGAATAATTCACTGAATATTTGCGCAGCCGGAGGCATTTGCTCTATCGGGAATGTGAAACCTGCATAGGTAAAAGCCAGCAGTCCGTAGAATGCAGCCAGACAAACTCCGTCTCGTAATACAGGTGTAAGTCCGATCATGAGTACGCCTATTGCTTGATAAGCCAAAACAAGTAAAAAAGTAGCTAAAAACATCCAGCCTATTCCCGAATGCAACGGATAGTGCATGTAGGAGTAGAGTAAGATATTGGCGATCATTCCCAAAATAGTGAATAGCACTGTGTAGGGCAATAGTTTGCCTGTCAATGCAGCGAACATTGAGTTATCCGCAGTTCGCAACCATTGTCGGGATGTTTTCTCTTTCAGTTCGACACCGATAGCAAAGATCGTCATTAACAGTACCATTAATTGAAGGACTCCCGGTAACAGAACATTGAGCAGATAGATGCCGTAGTTCGCCCATGGGTTGCCGATAAGATGCGTATCGAGAACCACAGGCTGGATAGTCGCCATAATACTATTTTCATCGACTCCTTTTGCTCTCAGTACCTGTTGTTGCATGGCACCTGAAGTAAGTGCGCTCATATAAGTTATGTCTTTCAATAAAAGAGATCCGGCTATGAGGTAGCCGTCGTTTACATAAAAAGTAAGTGTCGGTCTGCGATAGGATAATACATCTGCTTCAAAATTATGTCCAATTTCAACGAAGGCATAAATATTTCCTTTTTGCATCTCTTCACGAGCTTCTGTATGGCTATTCAACCGCATCACTACCTTTGCTTGCTGCGTGGCATCCAAGTTGCGGATAAATTGGCGGGAGACGGAAGAGTTGTCGTGATCGACTACTCCGATAGGCATCCTTGTGGGTTGCCCCTCGTTGAAAAATGTCAGAAAAAAGATATAACAAAACGCCATTACGCCGATCGATCCTAAAAAATAAATAGGACGGCCGATCATCCGTTTCAGTTCCCGTTTGAACGTTTTTGCTATCGCCTTTAATAAATCGTTTAACATAGCGTTATTTTAACAATTTTTCCACCAATGCTGTCATCCCGGGACGCAAATCAGAAATTTTGTTCGTTGGTCGGGCACGTACCTCAAAAGTCTTAACATCAAACTGACCGGTTGTTTTAGTTGCTTTCCAAGTGGCATAGGATGCCAGTGCTTTAATAAACGTCACTTTTACCTCTGCAATCTGGTTGTTGAGTGCCGGTATCTTCACTTTGAAGATCGTGCCCATTTTCATTTGACTTAACAAATCTTCTCGGACATTGAACGTAAACCAGATGTCGTTCAAATCAACAATGCTCATGATTGGAGCTCCGGTACCGACTAATTCGCCCCTTTTTGGGAAAATTTCGGTTACTTCACCATCAACAGGTGAAGTTAAACTGGTTTCGTGTAAGTAAGCTTGTACCTCTTGTACTGCTCCTTTGGCTCGGTTTACTAATGCCAATGCGGCATCTTTATCTTCGCTTTCGGCGCCGTTGACAGCCATGTCATATTGTGATTTGGCCGCGTTAGATGTAGCAACGGCGGCTTTGTATTGAGCTTCGGCTTCATCCCGTTTTTGAGCAGGCACAACTCCCTTGTCAAATAAATGTTGTACTCTATCATACGATTTTTTAGCAATATCAACACCAACGACGGCTTTTTGCCACATTTCGTAAGCACCGAGAATCAATTCCTTGCGAGCGCCTTTATTCGCTTTTTTATCTTGTGCTACGGCGGCACTTTCGGCAGCTGTGGCTTGTTCTAATTTGGCTGACAGTTCAGGGCTGTCAATCACGACCACCGTGTCGCCGGCTTTTACCTGTCTGCCTTCTTCCGTGAGGAAAAGCTTGATACGTCCGGGAACTTTTCCTGAAATGCGCACTTCGGTTGCATCGGCTTCACCTTGAATGATCACAGGTTCCGGTTTGTAAACATATAGACCAATGATAAATACCAAAACAGCGACTACCGCTAAGCCAATTAATCCGGCTCTTAAATCTTTGTTGTTTTTTTCTTCTTTTTTCATTGTTGTCACTATTAATTCGTTTTTAATCTTGTTATTTTGTGTTTGTTTGCTTGTTGAGAGCCGGAGCTTTCAAAGTCCCCAATGATTTTTTTAAGTATAAATCGCATAGCTTTACATCAATGCAGGCATCTATATTCTCAGATTTTGCAGATACCCATGCTGTTTGAGCAGCCAGAAGATCGGTGGAGGTAATCACTCCCGATTCAAATCCTTCCGTCGCATAACGTAAGTTTTCAACAGCTTGGTCGATGTTATGCTGGGTAGAGATCTGTTTTTTAATACTTTCACTAACCTTGAATGAGTTTTGTTTGATTTGCAGTTCCATCTTTTCTTTTGCTTCTTCAATTTGTAAGGTAGCAATGCGATATTGTGTCTTAGCTGCACTAAGCGTGTGCAATCTATCTCCGAAATGGAACAATGGAATATTAGCGATTACTCCCACTGTAAACATTCCACCGAATTTAGTTTCGTATCCGTTGTATGCATTCGGATTGGAAACCATGTAATTGCCAGTCAAAACAATGTTGGGTAAAAAGCGGGAAAACATGATTTTTTCATTCGATTTCGCAATGTTTTGCATTTGCGTCAATTCTTTAATTTCAGGACGGTTGGCTAATGCCTGATCAATAGGAATAAGTTTCGGCGCTTCAGGTGCAGTGCTCAAATCTTGATCTGCCAGTTTATATGTAGCATCAAGCGGCATTCCGCAAACCTGATTTAATGCCATACGGGAAAGATTAAGCCCATCTTCGGCTTTCGTGAGGGATACGTCGGCTTCGTTGAGTTTGACCTTTATTTTTAGTGCGTCGGCTTTTGTCGCCACTCCTTCGTCAATGAGTATTGATACGTCTGAATCCACTTTTGCTATCAAATCGCGATATTCTTTGGCCAACCCTACTTTGCTTTCCAATGAAACAACACGCCAATAATCTTCATCGACTTCAAGCAACAGGTCGGTTACTCTGTCTTCTTTTTGTGCGTTTGCAAGATTTTCGCCGTATTTGGCAATGTGATATAATTCTCGAATTTTTCCTCCCATGAAGATGGGTTGTGTGAATCCAATGGTGCCGACAAAAACGTTTCTGATGTCAAATTCCATAGCATCTTTTGGAAGTAGAGCCTCGTTTTTCCATTCGATTTTATTCGGATTCTTCGAAGGGTCGAAAGGATTTCCGTTGGCATCTAAAGGAACAGGAGTGCCGTTTATAACTGTCCATGAATTATTCCAAGAAGAGGCATAGTTAGTTGTTCCGTTTGCGTTTAGGGAATAAACCGGCAGCATGGCGTCTCCGGATAGGAGCGATAAACTTTTCTGATTCCACGTGTAGGCTGCATTAGCCGAAAAATTAGGTAAAAACTGGGTAAATGCAGCTTGTTTGAGTTGGCGTGCAGCTTTTACACTTTCTTCTGCCATTTGCAGGGTTTTGTTATGTGAGAGCGCCATTTGCCGACAATCTTCCAGTTGTAGGATTTTCTGAGGAAAGAGTTGCAGGGCTATTAATAATACTAATGCCGTTAAACTGATCTTTTTCATGTGACACTAATTTTAATATAGTTATTTTTTTGATTACTCCAAATTAGACATGATTTTTTTTAAAACAACGCGACTGATGTCTAGTTCTTCTTCTGTAATATGGTTCAGTGTTCTGGCAGCAATAGATTGAACAATGTCTGTTGCTTGCTTTTGCAAAGCTTCTCCTGTTTCGGTCAGATGAATAAGATTGCTTCTTCTATCATGTTGATCAGCCATGCGTACTACCAATCCGCGTTTTTCTAAATTATCAATAAGGCGCGTCATGCTTGGTTTATCTTTAGAAGTGAGCGTGCAAAGTGTTTGTTGGGTTACTTTGTCTGTCTTCCACAAACAGGCCAACACTGACCATTGCTCTGTAGTAATGTCAATACCTTCGCGGGCAAAAGAACGGAGAAAAGTTCGGTTTATAGCAGTCGATACTTTGCCTGTTAGAATGCTAAAAACCTCATCTTCATGTATCTGTATCATATGGTTTGCTGGTTTACAGTTGCATAAACAACTATACAAAAATACTATTTAAATTGATCAATAGAGTTGTTTGTTGACAAAAATATGGTTAAATAATGCAAACAAAAAATCGTATTTATGTAATGAGTTGAATGTTATTGTTTTGAATGAGTTAAAAGTGAAAGTTATCTTGTAAAACTCTATTTTCATCAATAGCCGATTTAGCTACAAAAAGGTTATCTTTGCAGCCTTATTAACCCGATAAACTTACTGTTTTGTTATATAACTTTGCTATACACCTCTATCAAGGCGCAATCCGGGTTGCAGCTTTGTTCAATGAGAAGGCTCTTTTATTGAGAAATGGGCAGCGTAATAGTTTTATTATTCTGCAGGACAAAATAAAACCTGATGCTCATTACATTTGGTTTCATGCTTCTTCATTGGGAGAGTTTGAACAAGGTCGTCCGTTGATTGAAGAGTTAAAACAACGTTCTCCTGATGTAAAGGTGGTGCTGACTTTTTTTTCGCCTTCAGGTTATGAAGTACGTAAAAATTATACCGGAGCCGATGTCGTGCTTTATTTACCAATGGATACATTGGCTAACGCCCGTCGGTTTATCTCCATTGTAAAACCCGAAAAAGCGATTTTTATTAAATATGAATTTTGGGCGAATTATTTGAAGGAGTTGCATCGCTGTCAAATACCCATCTATTTGGTATCCGGTATTTTTCGTCCTGAACAACTTTTTTTCAAATGGTATGGAGGTTGGTATCGTCGCTTATTGTCCATGTTTACTCATTTCTTTGTGCAGGATGTAGTTTCTCAAAAATTGCTTGATATGCAAGGAATCAAAGAGGTTACAGTTGCCGGAGATACGCGTTTTGACCGGGTAGCGGATATTGCAGCACAAGCTAAGGAGTTGCCGTTAGTTGCTGCTTTTGCGAACAATCGACGTGTGTTAGTAGCCGGCAGTTCATGGCCGCTTGATGAAGATATTCTGTTAGATTATTTCAATACACATGATGATTTATATTTGATTGTTGCTCCTCATGTTACAAGTGAATCGCACATTGAAGAAATTTGCGCTAAGCTTAAGCGTCCTTATGCGCGCTATACGCAAACCGATATAGAAGGTGTGTCGCAAACCGATTGTTTGATTGTCGATTGCATCGGATTGCTGTCTTCAATTTATCGGTATGGACAAATTGCATACATAGGAGGTGGTTTTGGAGTTGGCATTCATAACGTGCTGGAAGCAGCTGTTTATGGTGTACCCGTTGTTTTCGGCACAAATTATGGCAGATTTAGAGAGGCATGCGGACTGATAGAAGCAGGAGGTAGTTTTTCAATCGATGGTATTACGGCTTATTCGGCACTAATGGACCGTTTTTGCCGTGACGAACATTATTTGTCGGACTGTGGACAGAAGGCTGCTGAATATGTGCATGCAAATCGGGGTGCAACAGCATTAATTATGGCAAAATTAGTTTGAATTTTATAAAAACTAAAGCTATCCGATTTTTATCATATCTGTTTTTTTTTCTATTTTTATTGCCTAAATATGACTCTTGAAGGTAGTCTTATTTTCAGAGAGTTAAAGATAATGTATTTTTTAGTTTATGGAGAAGATTGTCACGATTTATTGCAAAAATAGCGATTCCTATCACGATTTTCCGGCAGGTAGTTCATTGCTGGATATTTATAGGAAATTGCAAATCGAGCTTCCGTTTCAAGTAGTGGCTGCTTTGGTGAATAATAAAGTGGAAAGTCTTAATTTTTTGGTGTTCAAACCTAAAGACATTTTCTATATAGACTTGAGCACACCTTCGGGTATGCGTGTTTACGTGCGAACGCTTTCGATGGTGATGTCAAAGGCAGTTAGTGATTTATACCCAAATTCAATTTTGCATATCGAGCATCCTGTTTCTAAAGGGTATTACGGTAACGTGACACATGGAGGCAAGCTGTTGCCCGTCAATTTGGAACTGATAAAAAGCCGCATGAAGGAGATTATCGGTGACGATTTACCTATTATAAGAGAAGAACAACAAACGCCACAAGTAATTGAATTGTTCCGTCAAAGAGGGCAAATGGATAAAGTGCTGTTGCTTGAAACAATGGGACAACCTTATGCGCGATATTTCCGTATGGGCAATTTTATCGATTATTATAGTAGTGCGTTGCTTCCTTCAAGTGGTTTCCTCTCTATTTTTGAGCTCGAAACGTATCAAGACGGTTTCTTATTGCAGGTGCCCAATCGTGACAATCCGACCAAGCTTGAAGATTTTGTGGATCAACCGGCAATGTTCAACGTCTTTAAGGAGTTTATTGCATGGAACAACTTGATGGGAATGCGTAACATTGGGGATCTCAATCAAGCGTGCAGGCACAATCAGGCTTATACGATGATTAACGTGGCAGAATCGTTGCATGAAAAAAAAGTGTCGCAAATTGCCGATATGATTGTCCATCGAAGAGAGACGGCACGCTTTGTCTTTATAGCAGGTCCTTCTTCTTCCGGCAAAACCACTTTTTGCAAACGATTGTCGGTGCAACTCATCGTGGCGGGTATTCGTCCTATATCCATTTCACTGGATAATTATTTTGTAAGCAGAGACCAAACTCCTCGTGATGAGAATGGAGATTATGATTACGAAACATTGCATGCTCTCGATTTGGGATTGTTTAATGAACATCTGACAAAATTACTCAATGGCGAAGAGGTAGAGTTGCCGACTTATAATTTTGATGATGGCAAACGTTATTTCAAAGGTGAAAAGATACGGCTGCAAGAAGATAATATATTGTTGATGGAAGGAATTCATGCGCTGAATCCTGCATTGACACCGGCTATTCCAGATGAAAATAAATTTAAGATCTATGTTTCGGCTCTTACTACGATTGCCTTGGATGATCATAACTGGATATCGACGACAGATAACCGGTTGATTCGTCGTATTGTACGCGATTATCGTTTTCGCAATTACAGTGCGCGCGAAACCATTTCGCGATGGCCGAGCGTACGGCGTGGGGAGGATAAATGGATTTTTCCCTATCAGGAGAATGCCGACGTGATGTTTAATTCGGCACTTATTTTTGAATTGGCAGTGTTGAAAAAACACGTGGAACCTATTTTGGCTGAAGTACCTCAAAATTGTGACGAATATACCGAGGCACATCGTTTGATAAAATTTATGCGCTACTTTACTACTGTTCGCGATCGTGAAATTCCTCCGACATCCCTTTTGCGGGAATTTTTGGGTGGAAGTAGTTTTAGATACTAGAATCATTATGCTGAAACAACAATTGGCACAAAAACAACAACTGAAGTTGCTTCCACAGCAGCTGATGTTGGTTAAGTTGCTCGAATCTACGACTATCGAGTTAGATGAGCGTGTCATACAGGAACTGGAAAGCAATCCCGCGTTGGAGGAGTCGGCAGGTGAGGAGACAGCTAATGATGAAGAGGCTCAGGATGATTTCGGACAAGAACAAGATGTCGGAGATAGCGATCTGGCTGATTATCGCACGGAAGATGATATTCCGGACTATAAATTAATGGCGAATAATAGATCCAAAGATGAAAAAAAAGAGGATATTCCATTTTCTGCCGATCTGACTTTTCACGAATATTTGCTCGATCAAGTGGGTTTGCGATCGCTTACAGAACAAGAAAGGACGTTGGTGGAATATATTATCGGTAATATTGATAATGATGGTTATTTGCGCCGTTCGACAGCCGACATGAGTAATGACTTATTGTTTCAAATGGGGCAGGATGTGAGTGTGAAATCGGTTGATCGCGCCATTGCAACCGTGCAGGAGTTTGATCCTCCCGGAGTGGGAGCGCGTTCGTTGCAAGAGTGTTTGCTACTACAACTCAAGCGAGATGATTTTTCAAAAACAAAGCAGTTGGCCATTGTAGTTCTCGAACGTTATTTTGATGAGTTTGCCCGCAAAAATTATCAAAAAATAACAACGGAATTAGGAATAGAAGATGCTGAATTAAAGCAAGTAGTCCATGAAGTATTACATCTTAATCCAAAGCCGGGCAATGCGTGGAGCACTTTGCTGGAACGTAATAAAGAGGTGGTGATTCCTGATTTTATCGTAGAAAATGATAATGGAGTTTTGACGGTGACGTTGAATGATCGTAATCGTCATTCATTGCGAGTGAATCCGGATTATCAGCTGATGCAAGAGCAGCTGACTGCGGATAAAGCTGCCAATCGTAATGCAAAAGAGGCTATACAATACGTAAAACAACAAATAGAATCGGCAGAACTCTTTATTGACTCGCTAAGTCGCCGTAATACAACTTTGCTGACTACTATGCAGGCTATCATTGAATTGCAAAGGCCGTTTTTCCTTGATGGCAACGAAGCATTGTTGAAACCGATGATCTTGAAAGATATTGCGGAACGGACAGGATATGATTTGTCCACTATTTCGCGTGTGAGCAATAGCAAGTACGTGCAAACAGAGTTTGGTACTTTTTCATTGAAGTTCTTTTTTTCCCAACTGGTGCAAACCGAATCGGGAGAGGAGTTCTCAATACACGAAGTGAAGAACGCGTTGCAGGATATTGTTGATGGTGAGGATAAATCGCATCCTTATTCTGATGAAAAATTGGCCGAATTGCTTACTAAAAAAGGTTTTGATATTGCGCGACGTACGGTAGCCAAGTATCGGGATCAATTGGGCTTGCCCACTGCACAGTTGAGAAAGGAGTTGTAATCGAACTAAAAAATAAAATAGTGATATGATAAAAAAAACGAGTTTGCTGTTTTTGTGCGCGATGGTTGCTATGATAGCTTCCGCACAGATAAAACGTGATTACGTACCGGATGTGTTAGGTAATGGTTTCGAAAAAACTACGCTTGACATGGGTAAAGATTATAATGGTCCGGTGGTGGCTACTTTGGTCCGCCGGTTGGCGCCCGACACCACAATGCGCAAAGCTGTGCTCTACATACATGGCTACAACGACTATTTTTTTCAGACCGAAATGGCAGATGAGTATAATCGTCACGGGTATAATTTCTACGCGCTTGATTTGCGTAAATGCGGGCGTTCTATTCTTCC
>Ga0326728_10018813_pt1 | contig 13523 bp, 10 predicted proteins | sample MB3enrmetagenome_FD_207602 | JGI IMG/M metagenome (GOLD analysis project Ga0326728, IMG submission 207602) | Lab enriched peat soil microbial communities from McLean, Ithaca, NY, United States - MB31MN | ecosystem: Environmental > Terrestrial > Soil > Wetlands > Peat | place: USA: New York... | reverse complement strand
CGATCGACCAGGGCACGACCAACACCAAAGGGCTGTTGGTGGATCGTGAGGGCCGCATTGTCTATCGCGCCGCGACGCCGCTGGAGATCCTGCAGCCGCAGCCCGGCTTTGTGGAGCAGGATCCGCTCGCACTCTGGCAGTCGGTGGTGCAGGTGGTCTCAGCTTGCGTGCGCCATGCGCATGCGGAACGCGCATCGATTGCGGGCGTTGCCATCACCAATCAGCGCGAGACTGCCGTCACATGGCGGCGCGCAGGCGCAGGAAATGCCGCTGCGGGCGAGCCCGTTGGCAATGCCATCACCTGGCAGTGCCGGCGCTCTGAATCGGTCTGCGAGCGCCTTCGCGCGCATGCTGCAACCATTCAATCCATCGCCGGCCTTCCGCTTGACCCGCTCCTGAGCGCGACCAAGTGGGCTTGGCTCTTCGACCAGCATCCCGATCTGCAGGCGCAGGCGGCACGAGGTGAGTTGCATCTGGGCACGGTGGACGCGTGGCTGCTTTACAACCTGACCGCGGGCGAGGTGCACGCCACCGACCATACGAATGCCTCGCGCACCGCGCTGCTCAGCCTGGCCACGCTCGACTGGGACCTTGTGCTGAGCGATCTTTTCGGGATTCCGCTTGCCGCGCTGCCCGCGGTGTGCCCATCGAGCGGAAATTTTGGAGAATGCGCCACGATTCCCGAGCTCGCCGGCGTTCCCATTGTCGCCATGATCGGCGACTCGCACGCCGCGCTCGTGGGCCATGGCCGTTACCAGCCGGGAACGGTGAAGGCTACCTACGGCACCGGCTCTTCGTTGATGATGCTCACGCCGGAGCTGGTAATGGAAGCGAAACAACTGGCCCGCACCGTTGCATGGTCGAGTGCAGGCGGCGCGCACTTTGCGCTCGAAGGCAACATCGCCATGAGCGGCGCGGCCGTACAGTGGGTGGGCGAATTTCTCGGCCTTGCGCATCCCATTGAAGACGCCGCGGCCCTGGCTGCGACCGTTCCCGAAGCCGCCGGACTGATTCTGGTGCCGGCGATGGTCGGGCTCGGCGCGCCTTATTGGGACTCGGCTGCGCGGGGACTGATGACCAATATCGAGCGCTCGCATACCGCCGCGCATCTCGCGCGAGCCGCGGTCGACGCTATTGCATTTCAAGTCGCCGACGTTCTGGAAGCCATGGAAACCGCCGCACACGTCACATTGCCGGTTCTGCTCGCCGACGGCGGCGCTACGCGCAACGATGCACTCATGCAGATGCAGGCCGACGTTGTTGGGCGGCCCGTGCATCGCTCCACGCAGGAGGATCTCTCGGCGCGCGGCGCGGCCTTGCTGGGCGGTCTCACCCTCGGCTGGTGGCGTTCGCTCGACGAGCTTGCCGCGCTGCCCAAGTCCGTGCAGCCCTTCGAGCCAAAGAAATCGCAGGCCGATCGCGAGCGACTGCGCGGCGCGTGGCGGCTCGCCGTCGCACGCGCGCGGCTCACTGCGGAGCGTGTTGCATGAGCCAGGTGAATCAGCCCGCCGCTGAGGTCATTCTGGAAGCGCGCAACATTACCAAGCGCTATCCGGGCAATGTCGCGCTCGATGGCGTCACCTTCCGCGTCTACCGGGGGCAAGTGAATGTTCTGATCGGAGAAAACGGTGCGGGCAAGTCCACACTAATGCGCATTTTGGCGGGCGCGGAAAAGGCGGATGAAGGCACGTTATTTCTCGAGGGCCGGCCGCTGGCGCTGCACACGCCACGCGACGCTGCGGCCAATGGAATTTCGATTGTCTATCAAGAGCTGCTGGCGCTCACCAATCTGAAGATCAGCGAAAACATCTTTGCCGGCCGGGAGCTTTGTCACGCGGCGGTGTTTGTGGATCAAGCAGCGCAAGACCAGCGTTCTATCGCGGCGCTAAGGCGCTTGCGCAAGCCTATGGATGTGGCCACAGAAAGCGGGAGATTGTCGCTGGGTTGCAGGCAGGTTGTGGAGATCGCACGCGCTCTCGATCAGGGGTCGCGGATTCTGATTCTCGATGAGCCGACCTCCGCGCTGTCGGCATCGGAGGCGGAGTCGCTCTTCGAGGTCATTGCGGATTTGAAGCGCGCCGGCGTGACCATCATCTATATCTCGCACCGGCTGCACGAATTGCTCCATCTCGGCGATAGATTCACCGTGTTGCGCTCGGGACGCGTTGTGGGCGAGGCAACGCGTGGCGATGTTACGCGCGCGTGGATCGTAGAGCGGATGTCGGGCCGCAAAGAAGGCGCTCACGACGTGTCGACTATGACCTCTCCGTCTCGTCCCACGGTGCTGACGGTAAGCGGCCTCACTCTGCCTGGCTCGGTTGGCGATGAAGCTGCACAGGCGGCGCTGCACGACGTAAGCTTTGAACTTTGCGAAGGCGAAATTCTTGGAGTTTACGGACTGCTGGGTGCGGGACGAACCGAACTGGTGGAAGCGCTCGCGGGTTTGCGGCCGATCGCGTCCGGAACAGTCGCAATTCGCGGACAGAAGGTTCGCACCGGCAGCGTGCGCGGCGCTTTGCAAGCCGGGATGGTTCTGATGCCGGAAGACCGGCAAAGAGACGGGCTCTTTCCCGAGCTTTCAATTCGCGAAAATATTGTGATGGCAGCCAAGGCAGGCCTCATTCTTTCGCGCGAAGAAGAGACCAGGCGCGTGCGCAAGCTTGCGGCGGAATTGCATATCGCCTTGAAGGATGTCGAGCTTCCCGTGACCACGCTTTCTGGCGGAAATCAGCAGAAGGTGTTGCTGGCGCGCTGCCTCATGTGCTCGCCGTCGGTTCTGTTGATGGATGAGCCGACACGCGGTGTCGATGTAGGCGCAAAGGCCGAGATTTACAGCATCCTGCGCGAGTTGGCGGCGAAAGGATTGAGCATTGTGTTCACCTCATCCGAAATTGAAGAGACGCAAGCGCTTGCCGCACGCGTGCTCGTGCTCTGCCAGGGGCGGATTTCCGCCGAGTTCGCGCGCGACGAACTGAGCGATGAAGGCTTATTTGCCGCGGCCAGCCCCGCGGTTGCAGCAGGGGCCAACGCGGCGAAGGTACGGTCTGCAGGAGGTCTGCAATGAGCTCTGCCACGCCCGCCCAACCGCGCGTCCATCGCTTCGCGTTAGCGTCGGCTCGCGTGGTTTTGCTCCTGCTGCGAGCCCGCGCCATTCTGGTGTTGTTGCTGCTTCTGGTCTTGTTCTCCGCGCTCGCTCCGGAATTTCTCACAGCCAACAATCTCTCTATCCTCACCAAGCATGTGGCCATCGCGGCGCTCTTGGCTGTGGGGATGACCTTCGTTGTGCTCACCGGCGGCATCGATCTCTCCGTAGGCTCCATTGCGGGACTCGGCGGCATGGTGGCGGGCTATCTTCTTACGCAGGGAATTTCTTTTGGTGGCGCTACGCTTTACCCGCCGGTCGTCATCGTCATCCTGCTTACGATTTGCGCGTGCCTGTTGGTGGGCGCGCTCAACGGATGGTTGGTTGCAAAAGCCGGTGTGGCTCCGTTTATCGCGACGTTGGGCACGCTTTATATCGCACGCGGCGCAGCGCTTTTGATCTCGAACGGAAAAACCTTCCCCAATCTTGGCGGCGCGGCATCGCGAGGCAACGCGGGATTTCCCGCTTTCGGTCAAAGCTTTCTGTTGCACGTGCCCACACCGGTCTGGATGATGGTGGCGCTCTTTGCTGTCGCGTGGGTGGTGGCGACCAAGACTCCGTTCGGCAGGCACGTCTACGCGATTGGCGGCAATGAGCGCGCGGCCCGGCTGGCGGGCATTCGCGTGACGCAGGTGAAACTGGCGACGTATATTTTTTCGGCGTTCTGCGCAGCCCTGGTCGGGCTCATCATTGCAGCGCAACTTGAAGCCGCGCATCCGGCAACCGGCGAAAGCTTCGAGTTGAATGCCATTGCGGCCGTGGTGCTGGGCGGAACTTCGCTGATGGGCGGCCGCGGTTCGGTCACAGGCTCGCTCATCGGCGCCTTTGTGATTGGCGTGCTTGCCGATGGCCTGGTGATGCTGGGCGTCTCGGAATTCTGGCAGATCGTGATCAAGGGCGTGGTGATTGTGCTGGCCGTCGGGCTCGACCAGTTGCAGACGCGGCTGCAGGCGCGAATCCTGCCGTACCTGACGACCGCAAGTACAGAAGAGGGTCATTCATGATGTGCCGCGTGCTTGCCGGTCTCGCATGCGCATTTGCGCTGCTTGCATGTGCAGGCTGCCACCGCGACGAGCACCGCAAGAAACTGATTGTGGTGATTGTTCCCTCGCAGGACAATCCCTATTTCAAGGCCGAAGCAGACGCCGCAGCCGCACGAGCACTGGAGCTTGGCTATCGCGTACGCGTGGACGCGCATGAAGACGATGCTTTTCGCCAGGACAATCTGGTGGATGCCGCGATCGCCTCAAACGCCGCGGCCATCATTCTGGATAATGCCGGCGCGGATGCGACGGTCTCAGCAGTGCGGCGCGCTACCCGGGCGGGCATCGCGGTGTTCCTGATCGATCGTGAAATCGATGCTATCGGGATTGCGAAGGCGCAAATCATTTCGGACAATGATCAGGGTGCGCGGCTGGTTGCGGCGGAGTTCGTGCGCGATATGAACGGAAGGGGCGAGTACGCGGAGTTGCTGGGAAAGGAATCCGACACCAACGCCCAGATTCGCACCCAGGGCTTTCACGCCGTGCTCGATCGTTCTCCGGGATTGAAGCTTGTCTCCGCACAGTCTGCGAATTGGTCGCAGGCGGAGGCGTTTCAGAAGACGGAGACCATGTTACAGGCGCACGGGAATATCGCGGGCATCATCGCGGGGAACGACACCATGGCTTTGGGCGCGGCGGCGGCGTTGAAATCCGCCGGGAAGTCGAACGTGCAGGTTACGGGATTCGACGGAAGTCCGGATGCGATTGACGCCATCGAGCGCGGCGAGTTGCGCGCGACCGCCCTGCAGCCCGCGGTGTTGATTTCCCGGCTCGCGGTGGATGAGGCGGATCGATTTATGAAGACGGGTTCGACGGGCCAGCCAGAGCTGCAGATCATCCCTTGCGAACTTGTGACCAGAAACAATGCCGGAAACTATCGTAATTTCGAAAAGGTAAGGTGAGCGTGATGGCGAATTCCACTTGTCTCGGAGTCATTGTAGGCAATCGCGATTTTTTCCCTGACGTGCTGATCTCTGAAGCGCGCAAGGACCTGACCAAGCTCTTTTCCGAGCTCAACATCGAGCCGGTTTGGCTTTCGCCCGAAGAATCGAAGCTCGGCGCGGTGGAAACCTGGACCGACGCTCAAAAATGCGGCGAGCTATTGCGCAAAAGCCGCGATCGCATCGAAGGCATCGTGGTCTGCCTGCCGAATTTTGGCGACGAGAAAGGAGTCGCGGACTCCATCCGGCTGGCCGAGACGCATGTGCCGGTTCTGGTGCAGGCTTGCCCCGACGATCTCGATCAGTTCGGCCTCGATCGCCGGCGCGACGCTTTCTGCGGCAAAATCTCCGTCTGTAACAACCTGCGCCAGTACCGTATTCCATACTCGCTAACGCGCGATCACACGGTGGCGATTCTGGATCCGCGGTTCCGCGAGGATCTGATTCAGTTTGTTCAGACCTGCAAGGTGGTGCGCGGCTTGAGGCGCGTGCGCATCGGCGCGGTTGGCGCAAGGCCCAACGCCTTCAACACCACGCGCTTCAGCGAGAAACTCCTCGAAGCCAACGGCATCACGGTCAACACCATCGATCTTTCTGAAGTTTTTGGCAATGCGGCGAAAATCTCCAGCGACGATCAGCGCGTGCGCCAGCGCATCGAGCAGATTCGATCGTATGCTGATTCGACAAAGGCTCCCGACGAGGCCATTGTGCGCATGGCCAAGTTCGCGCTGGTGGTGGACGACTGGATGCAGTCGCTTTCGATCACGGCGACGGCCATCCAGTGCTGGAGTTCGTTGCAGAAGAACTTCGGCGTGAACGTATGCACCATCATGTCGATGATGAGCGAGCAGATGCTGCCCTCGGCTTGCGAGGTGGACATTGCCGGAGTAGTGGGCATGTATGTGCTGCAACTTGCCGGCGGATCGCCCAGTGCGCTGGTTGACTGGAACAACAATTACGGCGGCGATCCCGAAAAGTGCGTCTTTTTCCACTGTGGCAATTGGGCCAAAGACTTTCTGCCCGACATCCGCATTGCCACTGCGCCCATTCTTGGCACCACGCTCGGCGAAGAAAACACGTTTGGTGCGCTCGAGGGCCGCACGCTGGCCGGTCCGGTGACCTTTGGACGCGTCAGTACCGACGATCTCGCCGGAAAAATCACGGCCTACGTGGGCGAAGGCGAATTCACTAACGATCCACTGAAGACCTTCGGCACGCGCGCGGTGGTGAAAGTGGCCGGGCTGCCCGCGCTGATGCATGTCATCTGCCAGAACGGCTTCGAGCACCACGCGGCCATGAACCGCAGCCACACCGCGGCCGCTGTGGCCGAGGCGCTGGGACGTTATCTCGGATGGCCGACCTATCACCACAACCGACCGGCAGGGCTGCCGCCGTTGCCGTGACGCTGGACAACAGCGCGCCGCATGCGCGAATGTGGATGAGATGAATCGCCGGGATTTTTGCCTCTCTGCCGCTGCTGCCGCTGCTTCCGTCCGCGCATCCGCGCTCGCCGCAATCGCTCCGCCAACATCCGGCAGACCCTTGATCACGCTCGCCGAGATTGAGCAGATCGACCGCGAACGGATTCTGCGCGCCGCGACTGAATACCTTTCCCAGCCGCCCATCACTGTGACAGCTGCGTCTTCGCCGCGCAGCAAAGGCGGCAAGCACGATTACTTCTCCGAAGGCGATTACTGGTGGCCCGACCCGAAGAATCCCGACGGGCCGTACATCCGCCGCGACGGCTACTCCAACCCGCAAAACTTCAACGACCATCGCGAGGCGCTGATCCGGCTGAGCCTGATCGTGCCCGCTCTTACCGCGGCGTGGCTCATCACGCAGGAGAAGCGCTACGCTGAGCACGCGGTCGTGCATCTGCGGGCGTGGTTCCTCGATCCAGCGACGCGCATGACTCCGTCCCTCGATTATGCGCAGGCGATCTGGGGCGTCTCGCCCGGCCGCGGCACGGGAATAATCGACACCCTGCATCTGGTTGAAGTCACGCGCGCAGCGCGCCATCTGGAGGGCGCCAAGGTAATGACGTCGGCCGAATCCGCAGGCGTGCGCGACTGGTTCAAGCAATATATGTTGTGGATGGTCACCTCAAAGAACGGCCAGGAAGAGGAAGCAGCGAAGAACAACCACGGCACCTGCTGGGTGGCGCAAGTGGCGGCATTTGCTGCCTTCACCGGCGATGAGAATGTGATGAAACTCTGTCGCGGGCGCTTCCGCGACCATCTTTTGCCCGACCAGTTGGCAGCCGACGGCAGTTTTCCGTTGGAACTGGCGCGCACCAAACCCTACAGCTATTCGCTCTTCGATCTCGACATGCTGGCCATGGTGTGCCTGATCGCATCGGCGAGCGGCGCGGAGCCGAGCGGCGCGACAAATAATCTGTGGCAATTCGCGCTGCCCAACGGCAACCGCTATCAGAAAGCCGTCGAGTTCATGTTTCCGTTTATCCAGGACAAAAACAAGTGGCCCTACGCGCACGACGTGGAGTACTTTGACGATCTGCCCAATCGCCAGCCGAGTTTGCTCTTCGCGGGCCTCGCATACCACGAGCCGAAGTACATCGCGCTGTGGCGCACGCTGCCGCCCGATCCGAAAACCGCCGAAATCATCCGCAACTTCCCCATACGCCAGCCAGTGCTTTGGGTGCATTCGGTTTAGCAAGTTGCAGCAGCCGGCACGCGTCCTTGCTGAGCTGTTCATGCAGTCACGAGCAGTGTGATAGCATTCCGTCGGAACGCCGGGAAAAATGCAAGGAGCGGTGATGCGCGAGCGCAGAGTGGGAATCATCATGAACGGCGTGACTGGGCGCATGGGGCTCAATCAGCACCTCATCCGGTCGATCCTGGCGATTCGCAAGCAAGGCGGCGTAGCACTCAGTGACGGCAGTGTACTCATGCCGGATCCGATCCTGGTGGGCCGCAACGAAGAGAAGCTGAAGGCGATTGCCGGCGCGCACGACCTGGTGCGTTGGACGACAGATCTCGAACGCGCTCTCGACAACCGAGAGGACACGATCTACTTCGACTCGGGCGCGACGGGGCAGCGCGAACAGAACGTGCTGCTGGCGATCGCTGCAGGGAAGCACGTCTATTGCGAGAAGCCGCTGGCGACCACGCTCGACGGTGCGCTGGCGATGGCGCAGGCCGCGGAGAAAGCCCGCATGAAACACGGCGTGGTGCAGGACAAGTTGTTTCTGCCCGGCATGCGCAAACTGCGCGGCCTCATTGATGCAGGGTTCTTCGGCCGCATCCTTTCGGTCCGCGGCGATTTTGGTTACTGGGTCTTTGAAGGCGATGATCAGCCGTCGCAGCGGCCTTCATGGAACTATAAAAAGGAAGAGAACGGCGGCATCATTCTCGACATGTTCTGCCACTGGCGCTACGTGCTCGACCATACGTTTGGCGCGGTGCAGGCGGTTTCGTGCACGGGCGCTACGCACATTCCCGAGCGCGTCGACGAGCCGGGCACGCGTTACAAATGCACCGCCGATGACGCGGCTTACGGCGTATTCGAACTTGAGGGCGGGATCGTGGCGCAGATCAACTCGTCGTGGGCCACGCGCGTGTATCGCGACGAACTCCTGAGCTTGCAGGTGGACGGGACCGCGGGCAGCGCGGTGGCGGGATTACGGGAGTGCAAAATTCAGGATCGCGCCAACACCCCGCGGCCGGTGTGGAATCCCGATCTGCCCAACCCTTTTGAGTTTCGCAGTCTGTGGGCTGCGGTTGCCGACAACGCCGAATTCGACAACGCGTTCAAGGTGCAGTGGGAGATGTTTTTGCGCCACATTGCGGAGGACGCGCCCTTTCCGCACGACTTTTTTGATGGAGCGCGCGGCGTGCAGTTGGCGGAATTGGCCATGACTTCGTGGCGCGAGCGGCGCTGGATCGATGTTCCGGAGATTTCGTCCAGCGCGACTACGCCGGCGTAAAAGAGTCGCACAAAGATTGGTAAGTCCGCATGGCAGATAAGGCAAGGCTCTCGCTGAATCAGATCACAACGGCCAACTGGAGCGTGGCCGAGGCGGTGGAGGGCTGTGTTCGTCATGGCGTACGTTCGATCGCGCTTTGGCGGCACAAGATCGAGGAGGCAGGCCTCTCCGCGTGTGTCCGAGCCGTGAGCCACGACGGCTTGCACGTCTCCAGCGTTTGCCGTGGCGGCATGTTTCCCGGGCCGACCGAAGCGGAGCGCAGAAGAAATATCGAAGACAACTTTCGCGCTGTGGATGAAGCCGCCGCGTTGCACGCGGATTCTCTTGTGATGGTGGTGGGTGGTTGCGCGGGCGTCCCGCTTGAAGATGCGCGCAAGATGGTGGCCGACGGTGTTTCCGAGCTTGTGCCCTACGCGCTCGAGCGTGGCGTGCGCATCGGTCTCGAGCCGCTGCATCCCATGTTCGCAGCGGACCGTTCCGTGCTTGTCACGATTGATCAGGCGCTTGAGCTGGCGCAAGCGCACGACGCGCGCGAGGTCGGCGTCATTCTTGACACGTTTCATATCTGGTGGGATCCGCGCGTTGAAGAGCTGATCGCCCGGGCTGCAGGGAGAATCTTGGGTTTTCACGTCTCCGACTGGCTGAATCCGCTGCCCGACGTCCTCCTGGGCCGCGGACTCATGGGCGATGGCGTGATCGACAATCGCAAACTGCGGCGACTGGTGGAGCAGGCGGGTTACCATGGACCGATCGAAGTGGAGATCTTCAACCGCGCGCTCTGGGACAGCGATGCCGACACGGTGCTGGCGCAAGTAATCGAGCGGTTCGAGCAGTTTGTTTAGAAAATGAGGGTGCACGTGGAAGCGAACGAAACCATCACGCCGCAGGAGCTGATGCCGGCCATCCGCCGCGCCGTCGAGCGGGCCTCGGAGAAGACGCTGCGGCTCGATCGCCGCTGGAGCGTTCCTGGATGCGCGCCGGTCTTCACGGTCGGGGGCCACTACACGGCCCGCAGCTGGACGCAATGGACGCAAGGATTCCAGTACGGCAATGCGCTGCTGTGCTTTGAACTGGGCGGCGGTGAAGAGCTGCTGGCGCTGGCGCGACCGCACGTCGTAGAGGAAATGGCGGAGCACCTGACGCACACGGGCGTGCACGACCACGGCTTCAACAACATCTCCACCTACGGCAATTTGCGGCGGCTCATGCTCACCGGCCGCATCGCGCACAACGAGTGGGAACTGCACTTTTATGAGCTTGCGCTCAAGGTGAGCGGCGCAGTGCAGGCGGCGCGTTGGACCAGCATTCCCAATGGTCTTGGCTACATCCACTCCTTCAATGGCAGCCACTCGCTGTTCATCGATACCCTGCGCACCTTGCGGGTGTGCGGCATCGCGCATCAACTGGGCCACGCGCTGCTGAGTGAGCAGGACGAGCGCGTGAACCTGCTGGCCCGGCTGCTGGCGCATGCCGAGACCTCGGCGCAGTTCAACATTTACTACGGCGAGGGACGCGACCACTACGACGTGCCGGATTTGCGCGGCCGCACAGCACATGAAGCCATCTTCAATCCCGCGAGCGGCGCGTTTCGCTGCCCGTCGTCGCAGCAGGGCTATTCGCCGTTCACTACGTGGACGCGGGGTTTGGCGTGGGCCATGCTGGGTTTTGCCGAGGAGCTTGAGTTCCTGCAGTCGCTTGTGGCCGCGGAATTTGGCGCTGACGGCGTTCCGGAAAAGGGCGACGCGTGCGCGATGCTGGAGCGTGCGGCTCGCGCCACCTGCGACTTCTACATGCGCCAGGCGAGCGCGCGGGACGGCATCTGCTACTGGGACACGGGCGCCCCGGGTTTGCCGCGCCTGGGCGATTGGCAGGCGCAACCCGCGGATCCTTTCAACGACTACGAGCCGGTGGACTCCTCGGCGAGCGCGATTGCCGCGCAGGGGCTCCTGCGGCTGGGGCACGCGCTGGGCAACGACGGACAGACCTACACGCACGCTGGATTGACTGTGTTGCGGCGGCTGCTCGAGGAGCCGTATCTATCCACCGATCCGCATCACGAGGGGATCCTATTGCACAGCGTCTATCACCGGCCCAACGGCTGGGACGCGATTCCCGCGGGGCGCAAGATTCCCTGCGGCGAGTCGAGCATGTGGGGCGACTATCACCTGCTGGAGGCGATGTTGCTGGCGACGCGATTGGCCGAGGGAAATTACTACACGTTCTTCCAGCGCTAGCACGCGCTCGAAAGGAGGGTCGAAGATGGGGAGCAAAGTTGCGTTGGTAACGGGTGGCGCGCGCGGCATCGGCTTCGGCATCGCGCACCGTCTGGCGCAGGATGGTTTCGACCTCGCGATCGCGGGCAGGCGTGCGGCCGACGAGGTGCAACCTGCGCTTGATCGGCTGCGCGAGCAGGGAACCGACGCTCTCTACGTGCAGGCCGACGTGGCCGATGGCTGTGCTCGCGCGCGCCTGCTGCTGGCCGTCGAAGAGCGCTTCGGTCGGCTCGACGTGCTGGTGAACAACGCAGGCATTGCGCCGCGCGTGCGCGCCGACATGCTGGAAGCGCGTGAAGAACACTTCGACGAGGTGATGGCGATCAATCTCAAGGGACCGTATTTCCTGACGCAGTCCGTGGCGGCGTGGATGATCCGGCAGCGGGAGAGTTTAGGCGCGGCGCATCGCGCCATTATCAACATTGGATCGATATCGGCCACGGTCGCCAGCGCGAATCGCGGCGAGTATTGCCTGTCGAAAGCGGGCGTCGCCATGGCGACGCGCCTTTGGGCGGCGCGGCTGGCGGAGTTTGGCATCGGCGTTTACGAGGTGCGGCCGGGAATCATCGAGAGCGAGATGACCGAGGGCGTGCGCGGCAAGTACGATGCGCTGATTCAGTCTGGGTTGACGATTGAGAAGCGCTGGGGCAGCGCGGCCGACGTGGCCAGCGCGGTGAGCGTGCTGGCGCGCGGAGAACTGCCTTACGCCACGGGCGCGTTGATCGTGGTCGACGGCGGGTTGACGCAGCAGCGGTTGTAACGGAGGGCTTTCTGAAAGAAGAGCTCGCGAAATCTCCGCGCGCGGCGCGATGGCAGTTCGCCGTGGCGTCGGGAATCCTGGGATGGGTTCTTGATGCCTATTTCTTTTTCATCCTCATTTTTCTTCTCGATACGCTGGCGACGCGCTTCGGTGTGAGCAAGGCCGCTATCGTCTGGTCTATTACCGTCACACTGGTCACGCGTCCGCTGGGTGCGCTGGTGCTGGGCGCGCTGTCCGACCGCTACGGACGCCGCGGTCCGCTGATTGCGTGCGTGCTGTTCTTTTCCATCGTCTCCGCACTCACGCCGTTCGCGCCCAGCTACCAGGCATTTTTGATTTTGCGCGCGCTCTACGGAGTTGGAATGGGCGGTTATTGGGGAATTGGCGCGTCGCTGGTGATCGAGAGTTCGCTGCCGCGTTGGCGCGGGCTGTTCAGCGGCATTCTGCAGGCCGGCTACTCCGCGGGATATTTGCTGGCTGCGGCGGCCATGCCGGTCATTGTGCCGCGTTTTGGCTGGCAGTGGGTATTTCTCGGCGGACTGCTGCTGGCCGCGCCGATTGTGCTGCTCGCCGCGCTGGCGCAGGAGCCGGAAGCGTGGCGCAGCAACCGGCCCGCGGGTTTTGGCGCGGTGGCGCGCGCTCTATGGAACCACAAAGGCGTCTTTGTGTACCTGGTCGCGCTCATGACGGCCATTACCTGCTTCTCGCACGGGTCGCAGGATCTCTATCCCGACTTCCTGCGTAGCGTGCGCGGGTTTTCGACGCTGGCTACATCGAATCTCGCCATTCTGTACAACGTGGGCGCGATTCTGGGCGCGCTCGCGATTGGCCATCTCTCGCAGAAGATCGGCCGCCGCTCAAGCATCCTGGTCGCCCTCGGCGTGGCGCTGATCGCCGTTCCTGCATGGGCCTTCGGCGGCTCGCTTGAAGTGCTGGCCGCGGGAGCCTTCGTGATGCAGTTCGGCGTGCAGGGCGTCTTCGGCGTCATTCCCGCGCACCTCAACGAGCTTGCGCCGCCCGCGGTGCGCAGCCTGTTTCCAGGAGTCGTCTACCAGCTCGGGATGTTGATCGGCGCGCCTTCGGTCGGCATCGAGTTCGCGCTGCGCCGGACGTTTGGTTATTCGGGAGCGCTCGCCGTCTTTGAGATCGCGTCCATTGCGGCGCTGGTTGTGTTGTGTTCGCTCGGCCCCGAGCGGAAAGATCGAGAACTCGGCGCAGCGCGTTAGCTTGCCAGCTCTCGGCTTTCAATGCGCAGTTCGTAGTTCGCAGCAAATCCTTTACGCGAAAAACCGATGCGTTTGTGCTCCACAGTTTCTGTGGCCATGCGCGATTTTGGCTGTAAGTCGATGATTCTTTGTCGGTTGCGAGCTCCACAGTTTCACAGCCCATTTTTCGCGTCTAGCAGGGGGGTGGGGGTA
>Ga0326728_10018811_pt1 | contig 13524 bp, 13 predicted proteins | sample MB3enrmetagenome_FD_207602 | JGI IMG/M metagenome (GOLD analysis project Ga0326728, IMG submission 207602) | Lab enriched peat soil microbial communities from McLean, Ithaca, NY, United States - MB31MN | ecosystem: Environmental > Terrestrial > Soil > Wetlands > Peat | place: USA: New York... | reverse complement strand
TGGCGCAGATTGACAGGCCGGCGCGGCGATGGGAGCATCCTGGTGAGGCAACGCTCGCGCGCTTCGGGAGCATTCCTCGGTGAGGCAACACGTTTCTCATCCAGATTGTCGCGCTACAGGCCGATCCCGCGCAGCCGGCGCAGCAGCGCGACGACCGATCCTTGCTCCGCGGCCTCGGCCTCCAGCAGGGTATTGAGTTCAGCCTCCACCGCTGCGATCTGCTGCACCGCCAGGTCGAGCCGCACCATCATGCGGCGGATCTCGGCGGTCAGGTGTGCGGGCAGTTCGCGCCCGTCGCCGGTGCGCAAGGCGGCCAGTGCCTGCCAGCGGTTCTTCTTCAGCGGCTGGTAGCCGCGTATACCCTGGCTGGCGAGCAGCCCGCCGATGCGGTTGGTCAGGCTGATCCGCTCGCGCAGCAGCCGCTCGCGCTCGCGCGACAGGTGGCGGCGGTCCTCGTGCTCGGCCGGCGGCGGCACTACCATCGCACAGACATGCGGCTCGCCGCGGCGCCAGGCCGCGAGGGTGCGGACCAGGGTTTCGACGTCAATGCAGTCGGTTTTTGCCCGCCGCTTGCGCCGCGGTGCGGCGATCGAGGCGGCGTCCACCACGTGGCTCTCGATGCCTTCCGCCTCCAGGCGGCGATGCACCCAGAAGCCGTCGAGGCCGGCTTCCTGGATGGTGACGATGGTGACCGGACCGCCGGTTCGCGCCACGGTTTTGGCGCGGTGGGTGTCGAGGATGGCGAACAGTTTGCTGTAGTCACCGGCCGGGACGTTGTGGCGGGACATCTCCTCGACGTCCGGCGGTTGGACGGTGATCACCCGGGTCTTCGGGCTCAGTTCCAAAGACGCCAGGATCGTGGCAGGCTGCGCCACGGTGGCCGGTTGGGTGGTCGGGGGTACTTCGGTACGCATTGGGTCGCTCCCTGGCAAGTGGAAGCGCTACCCAGCACCGATCTCCGGACCGGTCGCCCTTTCCACCTGCAAAGGGTATTTGGCCGATTCACACGCCCCAAGGCGTAGATGGTGCGCCTTCGCGCACCATGACGACGAGGCTACAGCCGGCCATGCCGGCCGAGTCCGGCGCGAACCGGTTAGGACCACCCTCCCTCAGCCGGCCCCCGCATCGGCGTAGCACCCCGACTGCCGCCCCCTCTCCCGCACCAGAGCCAGCACCGAGCGGCATAGCGGCATCGCCTCTCCCACCACGCTTCCCAGTTCCACCACCGCGCCCAGCAGCGCGTCGATCTCCATCGGCCGCCCGCGTTCCAGATCCTGTAGCATCGACGTCTTATGTGCCCCGACCTCAGCCGCGCCGGCGATGCGCTTGTCCACATCGATACCGAAACGGACGCCCAGCGCCTCGGCGACAGCCTGCGCCTCCAGCATCATGCCCCGGCAAAGACCTCGCAGACCGTCATCGCCGGCGATCCGTTCGAGTGTGGCCCCGGTCAGCGCCGAAACCGGATTGAACGCCAGGTTCCCCCAAAGCTTCACCCACAACTCGTCGCGGATCCGCGGCCGCACCGGCGCTTTCAGCCCAGCCGCGATCAGCACCCGGGAGAACGCCTCGACCCGGGCGCTGCGCGATCCGTCCGGCTCCCCCAGGGTGAAGCGGTCGCCATAGCTGTGCTCGATCACGCCGGGCGCTATGACCTCAGCCGCCGGATACACCACGCAGCCGATGGCGCAGGAGGGCGGCAGGACCGACCACAGCCGCCCGCCCGGATCGACGCTTTCCACCGCACGGTCGCGATACGGGCTGTCGAGGCCGTAGAAATACCAGTAAGGAATGCCGTTGATCCCGGTGACCAGGGCGCCGTCCGGCCCCACCATCGAAGCGATCGACGGCGCCGCCGCCGGCAGCCCGTGCGCCTTCAGGGTCACCACCACGTAGTCGTGCACGCCGGCTTCCTCGGCCGAACCAACACAGCGGGGACGCACGGTGATGCTGTCGCCGCCCGAGCGCAAAGTGACGCCGTTGGCCTGCATCGCCGCCAGATGCGGCCCGCGCGCGATGAAGGTCACCTCGGCCCCTGCCCTGGCCAACCGGACGCCGAGAAAGCCGCCGATGGCTCCGGCGCCGAAAATCGCAACCTTCACGCGGTCAGCCCCAGTTTCTCCGCCAACCCGATCCGCTGCAGCTTGCCGGTGGCGCCTTTCGGGATTTCCTTCAGGAAAACGAATTTCCGCGGCACCTTGAACGGCGCCAGCCGCTCGCCGGCGAAATCCCGCAGTTCGGTGTCCTTGGCCGAGAACCCGCCGCGCAGGACGATCGCCGCGGCAACCTCCTCGCCCAGCTTGGGATGCGGCAGGCCGAACGTCAGGCACTGCGCCACGGCGGGATGCTCCGACAGGATTTCGTCCACCTCCAGCGGGCTGACCTTCTCGCCGCCGCGGTTGATCAGTTCCTTCAGCCGCCCGGTCAGCCGCAGATAGCCGTCGGCGTCGATCACCCCCTGGTCCCCGGTACGGAACCAGCCATGCGTAAACGCGGCGGCGTTGGCGGCCGGGTTGTTTTCATATCCGGCGGTGACGTTGCGGCCTCGGATCACAACCTCGCCCAGGCCGCCCGGTGGCAGCAGCGCGCCGCCGTCGTCCATGATTGCCACCTCCGGCCCCGCTGCGATGCCGACGCAGCCGGGGAAGCGCGGCCGGGGCGGCAGCGGGTTGGAGGCCATCTGGTGCGCCGCCTCGGTCATGCCATAGGACTCGACCAGCGGCACGCCGAACGCCGCTTCCATCGCCATCATCACCGGCCCCGGCAACGAGGACGAAGAGGAGCGAATGAACCGCAGCCGCCCCGCCTCGATCGCCGCCTTGTTGCGCGGCGCCAGGTCCAGGATCGTCTGGTGCATCGTCGGCACCGCCGTGTACCATGTCGGCCGGACCTCGTTGAACCACGCGAAAAACCGGAACGCGTTGAAGCCCGGCGAGCAGGACACCGCACCGCCGGCCCCGAGGCTGCTCAGGACCCCGGCGATCAGCCCGTGGATGTGAAACAGCGGCATGATGTTGAGGCAGACGTCGTCCGCGGTCAGCGCCAGAACATCGCCTATATTAAAGGCCGACGCCGTCACGTTGACGTGCCGCAGCGGCACGATCTTCGGCCGCGACGTGGTGCCGGAGGTATGCAGCACCAGAGCGACATCCTCGGCTTCCGCCTCCCCCGGCCGCGCGGCCGGACCCGCCAGGCCGGGCGGGGGCCGCAGAACGAACGCGCCAGCCGGACCGTCCGCCTGAGGCACCAGTTCCACCACCGGAATCCGCTTCGCCGCGGCGGCCTCGCGCGCCGGGGTTTCCATCCCGGCCTGCACAACCAGCGCGCTGGCGTTCAGGTCCGCGAGATAAAAGGCAAATTCGTCGGCCTTGTATGCCGGGTTCAAAGGCGCGGTGGTGGCGCCGCAGGCGATGGAGACGAAGGCGGACGCGGCCTCCGGCCCGTTCGGCAGCACCAGCGCAACCCGGTCGCCGCGGCCGATGCCCATCGCATTCAGCTCGCCGACGCTGCGGCGAGCCTGCGCCCGCAAAGCGCCGTGCGTCAGCCATGGCCGCCCCGGCGCCCCGATGGCAGGCGCATCGCCGGCGCCGCGCTCCAACAGGGCCGAAACCGTATCGGCGGGATAGTGGGTCATCCTGTCCTCCCGTCATGACGCTCAATCTTTCCGACAAGCACGGCGCGTGCAGGCTGGCAAGACACGCCCCGCTGAACGATGTGATGCGACCCGCCGCCCCGGGCGGCGTTAGGCCCGCGCAGCACAACGGGAGCCGTCATGGCCGACGCCGGCGAACAATCGCCTCATCTGGATGAAAAGGAACAACGCCAGGCCGCGGCCGGGGCGCCGATGGGCGCGCTGGTGATCCACGAAATCGTGCGCGACCAGGGCGAGGAGGAACTCGAACGCTCCTTCAGCGGCCTCGCCTGGTCAGGAGTCGCAGCCGGCCTGTCGATCGGCTTTTCCTTCCTGGTGCAGGCGACCTTGCAGGGCCGGATGCCGGACACGCCATGGCGCCCGCTTGTTGCCGCGTTCGGCTATTCCGTCGGCTTCCTGATCGTCATCCTCGGGCGGCAGCAACTGTTCACCGAGACCACGCTGACGGCGATGATCCCGGCGCTGACGCGGCGCGACCTGACCACCACGATGATGACCTTGCGGGTCTGGGCGATCGTCCTGGCCGCCAACCTGGCGGCAACCTGGGTGTTCGCCGGCATCCTCACCTACTCCGGCGTTTTTCAGGGGCCAACGGTCCAGGCGATGGCCGAACTGTCTGCACGCACCATGAGCGAGCCGTTCTGGCACACCCTGCTGGGCGGCGGTGCGGCCGGCTGGCTTATCGGCCTGATGGTCTGGCTGCTGCCCGGCGCCGGGCCGAGCCGTCCGCTGATCATCATCCTGCTGACCTACGTGGTCGCGATCTGCCAGTTCCCGCACATCATCGCCGGCTCGGTCGAGGCGGCTTACGGCGTGCTGACCGGTGCCGCGACGGTCCCCGACTACGCGTTCCGCTTCCTGCTGCCGACGCTGCTGGGCAATGCCGCGGGCGGCACGATTCTCGCCGCGCTGCTGAACCACGCGCCACTCGCCGGAGAACTGTCCGCGGCGGAGTAGCGGGCGGTTCTACTGTTGGGCCGACACCGTCACCTGCGTCGCAGCCGGCGTGCCAACCTGCCGCTCATCCGGGAGACTGCGTTGACCGGCATTGTGCACCCGTGAGGTATCGTCCGGCAGGTCGCGCAAACTCCGCGCCACCTTGCGCATTGCGTACCAGGTCTTCAGATCGCCGATGGTGACATATCCCTTCCCGTCCACATCGATATCGGCAAAGTGCTTCGCCACAAGCGGAAAGCCGCTTTTGGCTTCCTCCAACGTCAGATGGCCGTCGCCCGCCGTGTTTGCCTTCGCGAAATGCTGCTCCCGGGTCATGCGGGTGTGGTGCGCAGGCGCAGGCTCGGTGTTGGTGGACTCATCGGCCATGGCGGCAATGGACAAAGCCGGTAGAACTAAGGCTGGCAGCAGAAACGTCCGCAAATAACGTCGCATGATTTTCTTACCTGTCGGTTGAGGGTCGAACAACCGTAACGGGCATTTCCTAACAAATCGTAAACCGGACGGATTTTTTTCGTAGTCTCGTTCCAATCCGTGATGAGTTTGATGCTTGGCCAGCCTCAACCGTCATAGCCCGGCTTGTCCGGGCTCCCTATTCCAGCACGTGCGGCGGTACGTGGTCCGGACAAGCCGGGCCATGACGGTTGACCGGAACGAGTCGAACTCTCCCGGCCCGCTGGCTACCGCAGCGCCTCGGCTACTGCCCGGACTGCGTAATCGACACCGTCCGCGTCAACATCGAGATGGGTGCAGGCGCGCACCCTGTAGGCCCCCACGGTGGACAGCACCACGCCGTTCATGCGAACCCGCTCCGCCAGTTCATCGGCGGTCAGGCCGATTGGCCGCGTGTCGAAGAACACGAGGTTGGTTTCGGGGTCGTCCACCTTCAGGCCGGCAACGGCCGCCAGCCCAAGCGCCAGGCGGCGCGCGTTGGCATGATCCTCCGCCAACCGCTCGACGTTATGGTCGAGCGCATACAGGCATGCCGCGGCGCAAATTCCGGCCTGGCGCAGCGACCCGCCGAGCCGCTGCTTCCAGCGCCACGCCTCGTCGATAAACGCCGCGGATCCGCACAGCACCGCCCCGAGCGGCGCCCCCAGACCCTTGGTGAAATCCAGCCAGACGGAGTCGCAGCGCGCCGCCATGTCGCTGGCCGATACCCCGGACGCGACCACGGCATTCATCAGCCGCGCCCCGTCCATATGCGTTTTCATCCCGAGATCATGCGCCGTCCCGAGCACCTCATCCAGCAGCGCCCGCGGCCAGACCGAGCCGCCGCCGGCATTGGCGGTCTGCTCGACCTCCACCAAGGTCTGCGGCGGCGCATTGCGCCGTTTCTCCCGCAGCGCCGCTGTCAGGGTGGCGCTGTCGAACATCCCCCGCTCGCCGCGCAGTCCCAACACCACCGCTCCGGCCAGGGCACCCGGGCCGCCGCCTTCGTTGATGACGATATGCGAGTCCTCGTGCGCCAGGATCTCGTCGCCGGGGCGGCAATGCACCAGGATCGCGATCTGGTTGCACATGGTCCCGGACGGCAGGAACATTGCCGCCTCCTTGCCGGTCAGCGCCGCCACCTGGTCGCACAACGCCTCCACCGTAGGATCGTCGCCGTGCTGCTCGTCGCCGACTTCAGCCCGTACCATCGCCTCCTTCATGGCGGCGGACGGACGGGTCTGAGTGTCGGAATACAGATTCACCCGCACGGGCGGGAGAGACCGGTCCGGCCGGAGCGGTGCGTAAACCATGGAGCTGACTCCCGGAAGCTGGCGGCGGACCATAGACGTCGCTGGCGCGCTTGAGAAAGGCCCTCACCATCCGCTTGACCGCTTCGTTGAACACCACGCCGATAGCCGCCTGCAGAATCCGGCTGCGGAACTCGAAATCGACGAAGAACCCGACCTCGGTCCCGGTGCCGCGCGGCGTAAAGCTCCATTCATTATTCAGGTAGTGGAAGGGACCGTCCTCGTACGCCACCGTCACTTGTTTTGGGCGTTGCAACGTCACCCGGCTGGTGAAGCTCTCGCGGAACGGCCCGAAGCCGATCGTCAAATCGGCTACAAGCTGGCGCTCGGTCCGGGTGCGCACGCGGGATGCCACGCACCACGGCAGGAACAGCGGATACTTGCCGACATCCGCGACGAGATCGAACATTTGTTCCGGCGTAAACGGAACAACCTTGCGCTCGGCGTGGGTCGGCATCAGGCGCCGGGCGGCGTCGGCTTCGCGTCCCGCATCGCTTGCCTGGCGTCGCGCAAGGCGGCGAAATCGGCATCGGCGTGGTAGGAACTGCGGGTCAGCGGCGTGGCGGACACCAGCAGGAAGCCCTTGGCGCGCGCGATGGAGGCGTAGTCGGCAAACTCGTCCGGAGTCACGAAGCGATCGACCGCGGCATGCTTGACGGTGGGTTGGAGATATTGCCCGATGGTCAGGAAATCGACGTCGGCGATCCGCAGATCGTCCATCACCTGCGCAATCTCCGAGCGGGATTCGCCCAGGCCGACCATCAGGCCGGACTTGGTGAAGATGGCGGGATCGATGCGCTTGACGGAATCGAGCAGACGCAGCGACTGGTAATAGCGGGCGCCCGGCCGGATCGAAGGATACAGCCGGGGAACGGTTTCCAGATTGTGGTTGAACACGTCCGGCCGAGCGGCGGCGACGGTTTCCACGCCTCCGGGCTTGCGCAGGAAGTCCGGGGTGAGCACCTCGATCGTCGTCTCCGGGGCGGCTGTGCGGATCGCCCCGATCACCGCGGCAAAATGGGCCGCGCCGCCGTCTGGAAGGTCGTCGCGGTCCACCGAGGTGATCACCACATGCAAGAGCCCCAGCCTGGCGACGGCGTCCGCCACACGAGCCGGCTCATCCGCCGCCAGCGGGCCGGGCAGGCCGGTGCGAACGTTGCAGAAGCTGCAGGCCCGGGTGCAAGTGTCGCCCATGATCATCATAGTGGCGTGCCGATGCGACCAGCACTCGCCGATATTCGGGCAGGCGGCTTCCTCGCAGACCGTTACCAGGCCATGGCCCCGGATCAGGGAACGAGTTTCGTGATAAACAGGATGCGTCGGCGCCTTCACCCTGATCCAGGCCGGCTTGCGCTGGATCGGGTTGTCCGGCCGGTGGGCTTTTTCGGGATGCCTTATTGCGGCGGCGTCCCCCGATTCGCCAGGACGTGCGCGGGATTGGCTCACGCGATGGTCTATGGTCAGGCGTGTTGAGGTCATGACGCACCAGATGTGGACGGGCGGCGCGAAGCCGTCAAGCAGTTCCACGGAAAGATCCGCGGCCGGCCGCCTGCCATATATCCTTCGGATCCGGCGGTCCTGCCGCGCCTGCAATTTCTTCGCCCGCGCGACGTCTTGTTTCGCGTTTTAACCTTGGCATCGTAACGTCAAACCGGCCTATAATCCGATGCGGGGCGTCAACAAGATGATAGCAAGGCCTGGGAACGAGGCGCGGCCTCCGGCCGCCGCCGCGGAGGATGAACGTAGATTATGGGAATTGAATGCGAGCTGACGATCAATTTCGCCACCGCGGGGAACAGTCTGGCATATCTCGGCGGCGGCTGGGCGCGGTCCGAACCCGAGTTCTCCTGGGGCATCGGTGCGGAAAGCCACCTTGTTCTTCCCCGCTTCGAGGAGGCTGACGAATACATCCTGACTTTGGATGTGGTGCCGTTCACCCATTTGCCGGAACTGCCCAGCCAAAGGCTGGTCGTCTCGATCAACGACACCGTGGTCGGTTCGACCGAACTGTCGCGCCCGACTCTGCTCGGCTACCGGATATCGCCCGGCCTTGCCCGCCGTTCGGACCGCATGCTGATTACCCTGCAGCACCCGGACGCAGCGCGGCCGAAGGATTTTTCCGACACCGGCGATGATCGCTATCTGGCGTTCTCGCTGTCGGAGGCGAAGCTGTATCGCGTTACCAACTCGGATGCGCCGCTCGGCGCGCGGTTGCCGGCGGGCCTGATGCTGGGTCCGACAAACGAGCGCTCGTTCGGGGCGCGCGGCCACGGCGACCTGACGGAGTGGGCGATGTCCCGCACCGGGCTGACGATACCGGAGATCGCACTGAAGTTCGAATCGCTTGGGGAAAACTGCGAGTTCGGCCTGTTCCAGCGGCGTTGCGACGCCGAACCGCTCGGCCTGCTGCGCTTCTCCAGCACGTTCATGCGCAATCTGATCCGCGGCATCGACAATGGCTTCGACGGGCTTGGCACGATCGAGGACATCGATCCGCGGCTGGAGGGCGGCGCCCGCAAGGAGTACATGATACACGAGAAGAAATATACGCTCGTGTATCATACCTTCGTTTACGAAGGGCAACGCAGCATCTGGCTGATGCGCGAGCAGGAATCCGCGCGGCTCAAATTCCTTCGCCGCAAGTTCATGGAGGAGCTTGAGGCCAACGAGAAGATTTTCGTCTACAAGTTCGGCGCCCAGGTGTCCGAGGAGGAAATCCTGCCGCTGCTGATGTCCCTCAACCGCTACGGCGATGCCACTCTGCTGTGGGTCGTCACGGCCGAGCGCGATCGTCCCGCCGGCACGGTCGAGGTGGTCCTGCCCGGATTGCTCAAAGGATATATCGACCGCTTCGCCCCGGCCGACAACGCGCATGACCTGTCGTTCGACGGCTGGCTGCGCGTCTGCGCCAATGCCTACGTGCTGTCACGCCTGCAAAAATCGGCCCGTGCCGCCGCCGGGGCGGAGTCCGCGACCGAGCGCGACAAGCCGGCGCGGGCCGAGGCCGAAACCGGCGACGAATGATCGCAGGTCCGGGTTCCGGCCGCCCGTCGGTCCTGCTCTATGATTGGGACAATACCCTGGTGGACGGCTGGGCCGGGATTACCGCGGCGCTGAACGCCGTATTCGCCGAGTTCGGCCATCCATTATGGACGAAGGAGGACACCCGGAACCGTGTCCGGGTGTCGTTGCGCGAGAGCTTCCCGGCAATGTTCGGCGACCGGTGGGAACATGCGCGTACGGTCTTCTACGCCAGCCTGACCGGGCAGCACCTCCTCCATGTTGCGCCGATGCCCGGCGCCGCGGCGCTGCTGGAGGCCGGGTCGGGCTGGCCGCAGGGCGTGGTGTCGAACAAGGCCGGCGATTTCCTGCGCCGCGAGGTGACGCATCTGGGCTGGGACCGGTTCTTCGGACCCGTTATCGGTGCCGGCGATGCGGCTATCGATAAGCCTGATCCGGCGCCACTGCTGCTCGCACTGCGGCAAATCGGCAACAAGGCCGATCGAGCGGTGTGGTACATGGGCGATACCGCTCTGGACATGCAGGCGGCACGCGCGGCCGGCGCCACAGCGGTGCTAATCGGCGATGCGGCGCATGATGGGGGAGTTGAACGGGCCGCTCCGGATATCCACTTCCCATCTGCCATCGCTTTGGCTGCACGTTTACGTGAGCTTGCGTGAGTAAGGGGTGCTGCTAAAAGGCGACTGTCCGGCGGCCGTGCCACGAACCGCCGGGAAACCGGATATCGAGACGCTTTTCATACAAAAAGAAGGATTGTGGACGTGGCCAACGAGAAATCGCAAAATGTTCAGGATGTGTTCCTGAACCATGTGCGGAAAAGTAAAACACCGGTAACGGTGTTCCTTGTGAACGGTGTCAAGCTGCAGGGAATCATCACCTGGTTTGACAATTTTTCCGTTCTGCTGCGCCGGGATGGCCATACCCAGCTCGTGTACAAGCATGCCATCAGCACGGTGATGCCGGGTGCGCCGATACAGTTGTTCGACGCGACAAAGGCCGAAGGGGCAGCGGCTCCTGCCCGGGAACTGAGTTCCGTGACCGGGAACGACTGATCGCTACGCCCGATCATCAGGCGCCGGCCGCGCTGGCCGGCGAGCACGACGCACGGCCCTCCGGCGGACCAATCCGTGCGGCCGTCATACTGCCGTGGGAACGCCAGGGTCGCGATGTCGCCGGGGCGGATCAACCTCGCGCGGCAGACGCCCGGCTGGCCGAAGCCGTGGGCCTGGCGGCATCCATCGGGTTGCTTGTCGTGCACTCGGCCATCCTGCCGTTGCGCGCGCGGCGTCCTTCCATGTTTTTGGGCGAGGGTCAGGTGGCCTCCCAGCATGAGGCGATCAGCCGGAACCATGTCACGGTGGCGATCGTCGATGCCGCGTTAAGCCCGGTGCAGCAGCGCAACCTTGAGCGCGCCTGGAACTGCAAGGTCATCGACCGGACCGGCCTGATCCTGGATATTTTCGGTGAGCGCGCCGCGACCCGGGAGGGCACGCTCCAGGTCGAACTCGCGCACCTGGAATACCAGCGGTCGCGGCTGGTGCGGTCCTGGACCCACCTTGAGCGTCAGCGCGGCGGTTTCGGCTTCCTCGGCGGCCCCGGCGAAACCCAGATCGAAGCCGATCGGCGGTTGATCGACGAGAGGCTGGTGAGGCTGCACAAGGACCTGGAGAAGGTGCGGCGAACGCGCGGGCTGCACCGCTCGGCGCGACAGCGTGTGCCGTTCCCGGTGGTCGCCCTTGTCGGCTACACCAACGCCGGGAAATCCACCCTGTTCAATACGCTGACCGGCGCGGAGGTCACGGCGAAGGACCAGTTGTTCGCCACGCTCGACCCGACGATGCGGGGACTGCGGCTGCCCTCCGGGCGGCGGGTGATCCTGTCCGACACCGTGGGGTTCATCAGCGAGCTGCCGCACGAACTGGTCGAGGCGTTTCGCGCCACGCTGGAGGAAGTCTCGGAGGCCGATGTGATCCTGCACGTGCGCGATGCCGCGCATCCGGAGACGATCGCCCAGCGCGGCGACGTGATGAAGGTGCTGGACGACATGGTGGCCGACCGCACGCTGGACACGGACTGGCCGGACCGCACCATCGAGGTGCTGAACAAAGCCGATTTGCTGGGCGGCGTGGCGGAAGTGCCGCTGCGCGAGGGCGCGGTGGCGGTGTCGGCCCTGACCGGGGAGGGCCTCGCCGCGTTGCAGGCTGCGATCGATCGCCGGATCGCGGAAGGGATGGAACTGGCCGACTATGACATTCCGCCGCAGGACGGCGCGCGGCTGGCCTGGCTGTACCGGCATGGCGAAGTGGTGCAGCGTTCGGATGACGATACCGCGGTGCATATGAAGGTGCGGTTGTTGCCGGCGGACCGGGCGCGGTTCGAGCGGCGGGAGTAGGGTGGGATGGCGATCAAGGTTGTCGTGTTCGATGCGTATGGCACGCTGTTCGACGTGCAGTCGGTTTCAGGCGCCGTCAGCACGGCGTTTCAGGGCCATGGCGCCTACATCACCCAGGTCTGGCGCCTGAAGCAGCTTGAGTACACCTGGTTGCGCTCGCTGATGGGGCGTTACGAGGATTTCCGCGCGGTCACCCGGGATTCGCTGGATTACACCGTCGGCACGCTGGGGCTGACGGCCGACGAGGCGCTGCTCGACCGGATCGTCGATACCTATAATACACTGTCATTGTACTCCGAGGCGGCCGAGGCGCTCGTCGCGCTGCGCGAGTATCGGCTGGCGATCCTGTCCAATGGCACTCCGGGCATGCTGGACACCCTGGTCCGGCATAGCGGTCTCGCTCCCTATCTTGAGGCGGTGATCAGCGTGGATGATGCGAAAGTCTATAAGCCCGACCCACGCGCCTACGCGCTGGTGCCGGAGCGGCTGGGGTGCGAGCCGCACGAGGTGCTGTTTGTTTCCTCCAACGGCTTCGATGTCGCGGGCGCCCGCAGCTTCGGCTTCAAGGTGGCGCGCATCGAGCGGGTGACTCCGGGCGGGCTGCGGCAGGAATTGCGCGGCGGCGGACCGATCGGGCCGGCGACCATGTTCCGGGCATTGAGAATGCAGGCGGAGGCGCTTGGGTATGCGTCTGATGCGGTGGTGAATTCGCTGCTGGCCCTGCCCCGCCTGCTGGACCGGTTCGGGTCGGATCAGGCTTAGCCCGCGCGGGCAGTCGCTCGCACACGCGAAAAAACCGCGCAAAATTTACGGTTTATTTACCAATTCGGCCGAGAAAGGGGCCGGACGAAAAAGTCGTCGCATCTGTCGCTTGCTTTCAGGGGACCGTTATGACGACCATCACGCTCACGACCGCCCAAATCGCCGCCATGCCGACCAGCGCGATCGCGGCCCTTAGCACGAGCATTATTGCAAACCTGAGTTCAGCCCAGGTCTCCGCTTTCAGCACCGCGCAGGTCACTGCCCTCGGCACCGCGCAGGTTGCCGTTCTGTCCACCTCCGCCGCTGTCTCCGGCCTGTCCAGCGCCGATATCGCCGCCTTGAGTTCCGCCCAGGTGGCGGCGCTGAACAGCCTGGCGGTGGATGGGTTCTCCGCCACCCAGTTCGGCGCCATTTCCAAGGCCGCCGCCGCCGGGCTGGCTTCCGGCGAGGTCGCCGCCCAGATCGCCAACCTCACCTCGCTGCAAATCGGCGGGCTGTCCACCGCTGTCATCGCCGCGCTGACCTCGACCCAGGTCAGCGGGCTGAGCACAGGCGATATCTCCTCGCTGACCAGCGCGCAGATCGCGGCCCTCGGCACGGGTGCGGCGGGGCTGACGTCGGGTCAGGTTTCAGCGCTCGGCACCGCCCAGGTCAAGGCGCTGTCCACCGCCGCCATCGGCACCATCGCCGCCTCGGCCGCGGTGTCGGGGCTGTCGTCGGCTGACATCGCGGCGCTGGGTTCGGCGCAGATCGCGGCGCTGGTCTCCGGCGCGGTCACCGGGCTGTCCAGCAGCCAGATCGCCGCACTGTCCACCGCCGGTGTCGCGGGCGTCTCCACCGCCGAAGCGGCGGTGCTGACCTCGGCCCAGGTTTCCGCTTTGGGCACGGCCCAGGTCACCGCGTTGTCCACTGCGCAGGTTGGCGCTCTGTCCACTTCGGCAGGTGTGTCGGGTCTGTCCAGCGCCGATATCGCCGCGCTGAGTTCCGCCCAGGTGGCGGCG
>Ga0326728_10018809_pt1 | contig 13526 bp, 13 predicted proteins | sample MB3enrmetagenome_FD_207602 | JGI IMG/M metagenome (GOLD analysis project Ga0326728, IMG submission 207602) | Lab enriched peat soil microbial communities from McLean, Ithaca, NY, United States - MB31MN | ecosystem: Environmental > Terrestrial > Soil > Wetlands > Peat | place: USA: New York... | reverse complement strand
CGCCAATAAATCACCCGGAAGCGTCAAAACACGCAGAAAATCAGCGAGTTGGAATATGAATTTCCTCCTCGAAATCCTGCAAATGAAATGACCGTTAACCTGGAATCCGTGCCGTGGCCGAGCGTCCGCCGGCTCAGAACACGTGGTACTGGAACATCCAGGTTTCGGTCAGCGTCTCGCCGTTGGCCTGCAGCAGGCAGCGCAATTCGACCGGGTCGGGCCCCGGATCGACGGTGAGGTCGAATTCGGCGCGCCAATGGCCGGGCACGTCGTCGGGGACGGCTTCGACGATCCGGTAGCCTTGCAGCGAGCCGCGCGAAGCGTTCACCACCATGTCGGGCTTGACCCCGTAGGGCAGGGTCGAAAGCGGTCCGCCGAGGAACTCCACCACGAACTTGCGCACGCCCTTGGGGCGCGGCAGACCGGGCTGGCCGCCGCGCCCCAGCCGCGTGGCGACGCAACGCCCGAGCTTGGGGGGATAGGGCTCGTCGGCGAGCCAATGCAGGCGGTAGTTCAGCGTCAGCTCGGCGTCGGCCGGAATGGGCTTTTCGGGCACCCACATCGCCACGACATTGTCGTGAATTTCGTCGTCGGTCGGAATTTCGCAGAGCTGGATCGATCCCTTGCCCCAGCCCTCGCCGTCGGGGCCCGGCAACGGCTCCACCCACAGGGTCGGCCGGTGATCGTAAAAGACGCCGTCGAGATAATGGTCGAAAACGCGGTCGCGCTGACAAAGGCCGAAGCCGCGGGGATTGTTGTCGGAGAAGGCGGAGACCATGATTCGGGGCGGATTGTTGAGCGGACGCCAAAGCCGCTCGCCATTGCCCGACCACATCGAAAGACCGTCGGAATCGTGCACCTCGGGGCGCCAATCGATCGCCGTCTCCTTCTTCGTTTCCGAGAACCAGTACATCGAGGTCAGCGGCGCGATGCCGAAGCGCGAGACCGCGGCGCGCATGAACAGCGTCGCCTCGATATCCATGACGACGCCCTTGCCGCGTTGCATCGTGAATCGATGGACGCCGACGATCGAAGGCCCCTCCATAATCGCGTAGATGAGGACCGTGTCCTCGCCCTCTTTCGAGTCGACGTAGAATTCAGTGAAATCGGGGAATTCCTCCGGCCGATCGGCGACCGCGACGTCGAGCGCGATTCCGCGCGAGGACAGGCCGTACTGATGCAATTCGCCGATAGCGCGAAAATAGGCGGCGCCGAGGAAGGCGACCCAGTCGTTCTTGCGCCAGTCGAGCGGGCCTTCGCGCGATTCCTGGATACGAAATCCCGCAAAGCCCGCGCCCTTCGGCAATTGCCGAGCCACCGAGTCGGCGGGCATGTCGAAATAGGATTGATCGTAGACGATCTTCTTGGACTGATCGCCGTCGATCACATGGAAGTCCACCGCCTTCTGGAAGAACAGACCAAGGTGGAAGAAAGTCAGCGGGAAGCGGCCGGGGCCGTCGGCGAACAGCGCGTGATCGCTGCGATAGCGGATTTTGCCCCACTCTTCGTAATTGATCTTCTGCACGATTTCCGGTGCCGGATGCGGCGGAGCGACGTAAGGCGCGTGCGCCTTTTCCCGCGCCTGCGCCTTCAGGAGGTCGTAGGAAAACGCGACCGGCTCTTCATAGCCCAGCGCATCGGGGAAGGCCGCCTCGCCCTCGCCGATCGAGCCGAGGGCGACCGCGGCGACGGCTGCGCCTTTCAACAGGGTCCGACGATCAAGACTGTCCGACATGTCGATCCTAGGGTCTAACGAAACGTAAAAAGAATACCGGCGTTTTGTTACCGAATCGTCCACAATCCGGCTATGGCGCCGCGATTCATCGACGGACGAACGTCAAATAGACCGAGGCGCGGCCCGCGGCGCGCGCCTTGGCCTCGTAACGGGTCGCCGACCAGTCGTCCCACGGAGTCCGCCAGTCGTCGGCGCTTCGCGCCGTCCAGCGGAAATCCGGCGAATCGAGAAAGCGGCTGAGCGCCCAGCCGGCGTAATCGTCGACGTCGGTGGCGAAGCGCAAGACCGCCGCCGGCCGAGCCGCGCGCGCGAGCACGCCGATCGTCTCGGCCGAAATCACCCGACGCTTGTGGTGACGGCGCTTGGGCCATGGATCGGGATAGAGGACGAAGATCCGCGACAGGGAGGCGGGCGGCAGCGCTTCGATCAGCGCGCGCGCGTCGCCCGCCCGCAGCCGTATGTTGTCGAGCCGGTGAAGCTCGATCGCCGCCAGGGCCTTGGCGACCCCGTTGACGAAGGGCTCGCATCCGATGAAGCCGACGTCGGGATGCGCCCTGGCCTGGCCGATCAGGTGCTCACCGCCGCCGAACCCGATTTCGAGCCAGAGTTCGCGGGGCTCGAAGGGAAACAGCGGCGCGCGCGAAGCGAGGATCGCCGCGTCGAGTTCGAGCGCCGGCAGAAACTCGGCGACCAAGCGGGCGTGATGGGCGCGCAAGGCCTTGCCCTTGCTTCGCCCATAGAGCGCCCGGCGCGCGTGCGCGTCGCGGGGCGTTTCGCTCAAGGGCGCCTACGCGGCCAGGGAGCGAAGCTGCTCGGCCAGATCGGTTTTCTCCCAGGAGAAGCCGCCGTCGGCGTCCGGCGCGCGGCCGAAATGGCCGTAGGCCGAGGTGCGCGCGAAGATCGGCTTGTTGAGGCCGAGATGTTCGCGAATGCCGCGCGGCGACAGATTCATGATCTCCATCAGCGCGCTTTCGAGCTTGGATTCGTCGATGCGGCCGGTCCCGTGCAGGTCGGCGTAAATCGACAGCGGTTGCGCGACGCCGATCGCATAGGAAAGCTGAAGGGTGCAGCGCTCGCCCAATCCCGCCGCGACGACGTTCTTGGCCAGATAGCGCGCGGCATAGGCCGCCGAGCGATCGACCTTGGTCGGATCCTTGCCCGAGAAGGCGCCTCCGCCGTGCGGCGCCGAGCCGCCGTAGGTGTCGACGATGATCTTGCGTCCGGTGAGGCCACAATCGCCGTCCGGCCCGCCGATATGGAATTTTCCGGTGGGGTTGACGTGCCAGACGGTCTTGGGGGTGATCCAGCCTTCCGGCAACGCCGCCGTCACGTAAGGGCGGACGAGACGGGCGACGTCCTCGGAAGTGAGGTCCGCGTCGACGTGCTGATGGGAAACCACGATCTGCGTCGCGTCGACCGGCTTGCCGTTATCGTAGCGCACCGTCACTTGGCTCTTGGCGTCGGGCCCGAGCGCCGTTTCCCGGCCCGACCGGCGCGCCTCGGACAGAAGGCGAAGGACTTTGTGCGCGTAGTAAATCGGCGCCGGCATCAGCTCCGGGGTCTCGCGGCAGGCGTAGCCGAACATGACGCCTTGGTCGCCCGCGCCTTCGTCCTTGTTGCCGGTGCCGTCGACGCCCTGGGCGATGTCGGCGGATTGCTCGTGCAGCAACACTTCCACATTCGCGTCGCGCCAGTGGAAGCCCTTCTGCTCGTAACCGATGTCGCGCACCGCCATTCGAGCGACATGGGCGATGAGGTCCTTGGTGACGTTCGCCGGGCCGCGCGTCTCGCCGGCGATCACGATGCGGTTGGTGGTGGCGAGGGTTTCGCAGGCGACGCGGATCGTCCAGGGATCGATTCCAGCCTTTGCGCCCTCGCGGAAGAACAGGTCGACGATTTCATCGGAAATGCGGTCGCAGACTTTGTCGGGATGGCCCTCGGAAACCGATTCGCTGGTGAACTGAAAATTTTGCCGGGCCATCGTCTCAACTCCAGTCGCGCTGCTTGCCCTCGGGATGGCGCGTCTTGGCTTCGTCGCGCGTCCCCTCTGCTCTTGGTTCGCGCGCATCGGCGTCGCAAGCCCGTGAGAGTTCGGCGCCGCTTCTGACAGGCGGCGTTCTTTTGGTCAAGCGAACGAGGATGTTTCGTTCTTTTTATAGAACGAATCGCCGAGACCGGCGCGCGCTATTCCTTGGCGAGGGAAACGACGAGATCGATGATCTTCTTGCGCACTTTGGGATCGCGGATCAGCGCGAAAGCGCGGTTCAACTGCAACCCCTCGCTGGTCGAAAGGAAATCGACGACATAGGAGCTTCCTGAGGGTTCCGCGAACGCGAGCTTGCCGGTGTCGGAGGCGGGCGCTCCTTCGAAGAAGAAACCGGGGGGAACCTCCAGCACCCGCGCGAGCTGCTGCAAGCGGCTGGCGCCGATCCGGTTGGTTCCCTTCTCATATTTCTGAATTTGCTGGAACGTGACGTCCAACGCGTCGCCCAGCCTGCCCTGACTCATGCCGACCATCATGCGGCGCATGCGAAGCCGAGCTCCGACGTGCTTGTCGATGGGGTTGGGCGCCTTGATCATGCTTGGGAAATCCCTGAAGTTTCTGGAGACGGGCGACTGGCCGAGCCAAACCCTTCCCGAGGATAAGATGACGTTAGGGAACTCTTATCCGATGCGCGCAATGCGCGCAATGGGCAAAAATTCACCACCGACAGCGTCGTCCGCCCCGCCTCGCCTTGGCTCACCGTCGCTTGCGCGCGGCGAGGCACAAGATGAGAAAGGCGACGCCGATCAGGCCCGACGTCGCCGATCCCCAACGGTATTGCCACGTCGGAGCAAGAGCCCGGGGCAACGGGCTGTCGAGCACGGCTTCCGTTCCCAGGGGCGCCTCGACCAGAATTCGCCCCAGGCCGTCGGTGACGGCGGATATGCCGGTGTTGGCCGCGCGCACGAGCGGCAGGCCGAGTTCGATCGCCCGCAGGCGCGCCTCGGCGAAATGCTGGTAGGGCCCGGGCGTCAAGCCGAACCATGCGTCGTCCGTCACGTTGAGCAGCCAACGCGGCGGGTTCGCCTCGACGTCGAAAGCCATGCCCAGCTCATTGGGGAAAATCGCTTCGTAACAGATCAACGCCCGCGCGCTCGGCAGGCCGGGAATATGGATCAGACTCGATCCGACGCCAGGGTCGAACCCGCCGGGGAAATGGATGAACTGCGTGACGCCGACGCGTTCGAACGCCCACGAAAACGGCATGTATTCGCCGAACGGCACGAGGTGACGCTTGTCGTAGCGCTCCGGCAAGAGGCCGCGTCGATCGAGGACTTCGATCGCGTTGAAGAAATGGAGCCGCCCGTCGGCGCGATTCCCCTCTTCCATGCGCGCGGCGCCGGTGACGAGAATCGCGCCGCCGCGCAAGAACTCCGCGATCTCCGACAGCGCTTGCCCCTCGCGCGAGAGAATGAAGGGAAACGCGGATTCCGGCCATATCAGATGCGTGACGTCCGCCACGCCCGAAGTCGCGGGCGAGGTCGCGCGATCGGACAAGGCGAGATAACGGCGCAGAATCGCCAGCCCGTTGTCGGGGACGAAATCCTGCCCCTGCGCGATGTTGGGCTGCATGACGCGCAATTTGACGCCGGGCGTCGCCGCGCTCGCCGGCGCGTCGAGCCGAAGCGCGCCGAAGCCGTAAATGGCGGCGAGCGCGAGAGCGGCGAACAAGGTCGGGGCCCAACGGCGCCGCGCCTCGCTCTCGGTCGCTAGCGTCGCCGGCGCGGCGAAGATCGCTATCGCCGCCAGCGTCAACCCGTGCAGGCCGACGATCGAGGCGATCTGCGCGAGCGCGAGGTCCTGTCCCAGCGCCATGCCGATTTCGTTCCAGGGGAAGCCGGTGAAGGCGACGCAGCGCAACCATTCGCTCGCCCCGAGGCCGACCGCGAGCGCCAACACGCGCAAGGCGTCGGGGCGCCACAACAGCCTGGCGATGGCGAAGCCGAGCGCCGGAAAGAACGCCAGCACGGCCGGCAATCCCAGGACGCCCAGAGGCAAGGCCCAGGCGAACTTATCCGCCTCGACCAGGAAGGCCGAGCCGAGCCACCATAAGCCCGCCACGAAATATCCGAAGCCCCACCACCAGCCCGCGCCGAACGCCGCTCTGAGCGAAGCCCAGCGCGTCGCCTCGCCGGGACCGCGATCGACCGACCCGTCGACGAGCCAGACGGCGAGCGCCAATGGCGCGATCAGCGCCGGCGCAAACAAGAAGGGCGGCATGGCGAGCGCGCCCATCGCGCCGCCGAGAAAGGCGATCGTGCGCCGCGGCCAGCCCCAGGCGAGGATGACGTTTTGCGCGAACAGACGGAACACGCCTTCGCGGGGCTGGAGCGTCGATTCCTGCAAGGACAATGACGATTTTCCGGTCAAGGCGATTCGGATCTTTTCGAATGGTGCGCGGATGCAGTCGGGCTCGAATTCACGGCCGGGGCGCTCATCGATCCGCGGGCCGCGGCTCGTCGGACGAAGCCGCATCGTCGTCCTTCTTGGCGCGCGGGGCTCCGACGGCGCCGCGGCGCCGGGGCGCGGCGCGCGGAAGGATTTTGAGCCGCTTGACGCGTCGGGGATCGGCGTCGAGCACTTCGAATTCGAAATCGCCCGGCCCCGCGACGATCTCGCCGCGCCCCGGCACGCGCCCGGCCGCGGCGGTCAGCAGGCCGCCGATCGTATCGACGTCCTCGGCGTCGGCGAGCGCGGAAAAATCAAAACCGACGGCTTTGGACACGTCTTCCAGACTCGCGCGCGCCGCGACGATATAAGCGCCGTTGCCGCTGGCGACGATTTCGGGCCTTTCCGCTTCGTCGTGCTCGTCCTCGATGTCGCCGACGATCGCCTCGACGACGTCCTCGATCGAAACCAGACCGTCGGTTCCGCCATATTCATCGATCACCAGCGCCATATGCGTGTGCGAGGCCTGCATTTTCACCAGGAGATCGAGGGCGGGCATCGAGGGCGGCGCAAACAGCACGGGACGCAGAATTCGCGCGGCGGAAAGCGGCATGTTCATGCCGAGTTCCGCGATCGCCTTCTGCTCGGGCGTCGGGTTCGCGGAGGGCGGTTGGTCGACGAGGCCGAATCGCGGCTCGGAGGCGAGAAAATCGACGAAATCGCGAATGTGGACCATGCCGCGGGGATCGTCGAGCGTTTCGCCGTAGACCGGCAGGCGCGAATGGCCCGCCGTGCGGAAAAGCGCCAGCAGCTCGCTCAAAGTGACGCCGATGCCGGTCGCGATGATGTCGGCCCGCGGCACCATGACGTCGGCGACCCGCACGTCGTGCAGGCCGAGAACGTTCTTGAGAATCGCGCGTTCTTGCGGCGTGAAGTCGGCGTCGGTGTCGGCGCCCTCGAGCGCGTCTTCGATATCGTCGCGCACAGACGCCGAACCGATTCCGAACAGCGCGCGCAGCCGCTCGAGCAGACGCGGCGGCGTCTCTCGCGTCGAGGGAAGGGACGCCCTTTCGTCGCCGGGGCGCTCGGCGCCTTCCGAATCGCTCACAGCGCGGCGCCCACGAGTTCGCTCGCTTGGTAGGGATCGGCGACCCCGAGACGCGCCAGGATTCGCGTCTCCATCGCCTCCATGCGTTGCGCGTCGAAATCCGTTTCGTGGTCGAAGCCGATCAGATGCAGGAAGCCGTGAACGACGAGGTGGCGATAGTGATCGGTCAACGGCTTGCCTTCGGCGTCGGCCTCCCGCGCGATCGTTTCGAAGCCGAGGACGATGTCCCCGAGAAGGCGAGCCTGGCCGATATTGGCCGGTTCGACCGTGGGAAAGGACAAGACATTGGTCGCCTCGTCGAGGCCGCGCCAGCGGGCGTTGAGGTCGCGGACATGCGCGTCGCCGACGAGATGAACGCACAATTCGGCGCCCGGCCGAAGCGCGACCCCGCACTCGGCGAGGCTCGCCGCGATCGCCTGGCGCGCGAGCGTTCTGGCCGCGAGCGCGGCGCGCCACTGCGGCGCAGTCGCAACAAACTCGACTTGAAGTTTCATGACGAGACTTCCGGCCGCGCGGGCTTCGCGCTTTCGTACGCTTCAACGATCTGACGCACGAGGTCGTGGCGCACGACGTCGCCGTGGCGAAAGCGGACATGGCCGACGCGCTCCAGCCGGCCGAGCAGCCTGATCGCGTCGGTGAGCCCCGATTTCTGGCCCGGAGCCAAATCGGTCTGCGTCGGGTCGCCGTTCACGATCATGCGCGATCCTTCGCCGAGGCGCGTCAAGAACATTTTCATCTGCATGGCGGTGGCGTTTTGCGCTTCGTCGAGCAGGATCGCCGCCTTCGACAACGTCCGCCCACGCATGAAGGCGAGCGGCGCGATCTCGATCATGCCGGTTTGGATGCCGCGTTCGACCATCCGCGCTTCCATGAACTCGTAAAGGGCGTCGTAAATCGGACGCAGATAGGGATCGACCTTGTCGCGCATGTCGCCCGGCAGGAATCCGAGCCGCTCGCCGGCCTCGATCGCGGGGCGCGAGAGAACCAGGCGTTCGACGATTCCCTGCTCGAGCAGCGACACCGCATGGCCGACGGCGAGCCAGGTCTTGCCCGTTCCCGCCGGTCCTTCGGCGAAGACGAGCTCGTGTGCGCGCAGCGCGGCGAGATAGCGATCCTGCGCGGCGTTGCGAGCGCGCACGACGCCGCGACGCCGCGTCTTGATCTGGCCGAAGCCGTCGCCGGACCCCTCGAATTCGCTGGGGAACAACGTGCCCTGATAGGAGGTTTCCTCGATGACGCCTTCGACGTCGCCCTCCCCGGCGAGCTGGCCGAGCTTGGCGCGTTCATAGAGCAGTTCGAAAACGCGACGCGCCTGTTCGCTCGCTTCGCTGGGCCCACGAATGACGATCTGGTTGCCGTTGGCGTTGGCGGTGACGCCGAGACGGCGCTCGATGCGCGCGATGTTTTGATCGTAATGGCCAAAGACGATGGAAGCCAAGCCGTTGTCGTCGAAAGCGAGCGCGATCTCCGTCGATTCGGGCTCGCCGCCGGCCGGCGCGACGTCGGAGGCGGAAGCAGGAATTCTCGGCAACGTCTGGTCTTGGGCTTTCAAATTGGCGGTCTCCCTGCGAATCGATCGATCAGACCCATTTCGCGTGACGCTGGCGCGACAAGCCGGCCGATCAGCGAATTCGGGCCAACCCCGACGATCTCCACCGCGGCCATGGCGCCGATCAGCGACAAATCGCCCTCGGCGTAGACCGACTGCATATAGGGCGAACGGCCGATGATCTGACCCGCGCGACGACCCGGCTTGTCGAACAGGACGTCGAAGCGGCGTCCGACCAACCGGCGGTTGAAGGCCAAGCGCTGCTCTTCGAGCAGGCCGAACAGCGCGGCCAGGCGGTCCGCCTTGGCCGCCTCGTCGATCTGAGGCTCCATCTCCGCCGCCGGCGTGCCCGGGCGAGCCGAATACTTGAACGCGTAGGAGGAGGCGAACTCCACTTCGCGCGCCAGGGCGAGCGTCTCATCGAAATCGGCCTCGCTCTCGCCGGGGAAACCGACGATGAAATCCGAGGACAGCGCGATGTCCGGGCGCGCCCGGCGCACGCGCGCGACGAGATCGAGATAGTCGCGCACGGTATGGCGTCTGTTCATGGCTGACAGAATGCGGTCCGAGCCGGACTGGATCGGCAAGTGCAGGTAGGGCGCCAGCGCGCCGACGTCGCGATGGGCGTAAATGAGATCGTCGCGCATGTCGCTCGGGTGCGAGGTCGCATAGCGCAACCGCAATACGCCGGGGATTTCAGCCGCCGCGGCGATCAGATCGGCGAGACTGGCGCTGCGCCCGTCTTCGCCGCGCCCGTGGTAAGCGTTGACGTTCTGGCCGATCAGGGTGATTTCGCCGACGCCGGCGCGCGCAAGACGCTCGATCTCGGTCAACACCTTGGCCACGGGGCGCGAGGCCTCGCCGCCCCTGGTGTAGGGCACGACGCAGAACGAGCAGAATTTGTCGCAGCCTTCCTGGACGGAGACGAAGGCGCTGACGCCGCGCGCCCGGATCGCCTCGGGCGTGCTGGCGGGAAGATGGTCGAACTTGTCCTCGAGCGGAAATTCGGTGTCGACCGCCCCGACGCCGCGGCGCCTCGCGCGCAGCAGGTGCGGCAGGCGATGATAGTTCTGCGGCCCGACCACGATATCGACGGCCGGTTGCCGGCGCAGGATCTCCGCGCCTTCGGCCTGCGCGACGCAGCCGGCCACCACCAGCGTCGTCTCGCGTCCTTCATTGGCGCGATCGTCTTTCAGTTCGCGAATCTTGCCGAGTTCGGAGTAAATCTTCTCGGAGGCGCGCTCGCGGATATGACAGGTGTTGAGAACGATGAGATCGGCGTCCTCGATGGCGGCCGCCTCCTCGTAGCCCTCCCGGCCCGCCACATCGGCCATGCGCTGCGAATCATAAACGTTCATCTGGCAGCCGAACGACTTGATGAACACGCGTCGGAGCGGCTTGGCGTCGTTCGTCGGGCGGTCGTTGTTCTTTTCTTTTATCGAACTCAATATGGGCAATCCGGGGTCTCCGACCAAACTTTCCCCCCTTCTACGACGATCCGGGCCCGGCGAGAATAGCCGACTTCGCTCCGCGGGCGCGTCGGGCGAGCTCGCGCACCTTCATTTCCATCGATCGGGCGATCGTCTTGCGGCCGGATTCGGGCGACACGCGGATCGGCGCGCCGAAATAGACGTCGCAACCGATCCCCCCGGCCCTGAGGAACCGCCAAAAGTGAGAGAAAAAAGTCATGTCGCCGCACCAGGCGATAAGGGGGCGCTCGCGCCGGCTCAGCGGCATGCCGGCCATGCGGGAATAATCGAGGAGCACCGGCTGAACCACCGCGTCGGCGCCGCGCTCGCTCAGGGCCGCTTGCCGCGCCGCCTCGAAATGCGACGAGCGAAGACGCAGCAGCCGATTGCCGTCGCCGGTAGTGGCTTCGGCGAACAGCACGACAGGGTCTCCGCCGGCCATCGTCTTTATGATTTGGGCGTTGACTTTGAGAATGCCGCGCAGGCGACGGCGATCGATGAAAATAACCCCCTGCAGTCGCGCGAGCCGGCCGCCGAGCGCCGGCGCGCCGACTTCCCTCTTGGCCAGAAACGTCATCGGCTCGATCGAGCCGAGAACGGGAATATCGAGCCAAGACACGTGATTGGCGACGATCAGCCGGAGCGCGGCCTTATCGGGGCGCGCATGAACGCGCTCCCGCACGTCGAGCGCCGCGCACAGCAGGCGATGGAAATACGCCGGCGTTCGGCGCCCCACGCGCCAATTGCGCCATTGGGCGAAACGGCGCGGCGGTCCGCAGACCAGCAGAAACAGCGCCGCCGCTGCGATGCCGAGCGCGAGGCGCGGATAGCTCATGGCGCGGCGCCGCGAACGAAGGGGCCTCGGCTCACGCGAGCTTCTTTCGCATGACGAGCGCAGTCGCCGGCTTGCCCGCGGGCCGGCGATAATAGCCCTCGCGCTGGCCTACCTCGACAAAACCGAGGCGCGCGTAGAGCGCGATCGCGGCGGCGTTGGCGTGATCGACTTCGAGAAACATCGTGCGGGCGCCCGAAAGCGTCGCCCGCGACAGGTGTTCGCGCAACAAGTCGCGCCCGACGCCGCGTCCGCGCCAGGGGCGCTCGACCGCGATCGTCAAGATCTCGGCCTCGTCGACGGCCAACCGCGAAATCACGAAGCCCCGCATGCGGCTCGTCGCCGGATCGAGCGCCGCCGAGGCGAGAGTCGAGGCGTTCGAGAGCAACGCCGCAAACTCTCTGGCCGACCAGGGATGCACGAAGGCGCTTGCGTGAATGGCGGCGCATTCCTGGGCTCGATCGGCGCGCAAGGAACGGATGGCGGAAGGCCTGGCGCGATGAAATCGGAAAACCATGGCGCGGCGTCCGATCATCCTTCCACGCGCGCGATTGCGTCGCCGGTCGGCGGCCGCGCGTCGGGAGGCTTGACGTAGAGCGGGTTCGGCGGACAATCGCCGGGGTTCGAGGCCAGAGCGACCCTCGCGATCGCGACAATGTCGGGATAAGCGGCGGCGCCGGAAATGTCGCAGGCGAGCCCCGCGCGCCGGGCTTCCAGCGCGAACGCCTCGGCGCCGTCGCCGGCCAGGCGCGCGGGCCCCGCGCCGATCGATCTGACCGCCTCGCGCAGACTCGCCGCCCGCGGCGCGAATAGCGGCCGCCCCGAGGATTCGAACGCCTGGAAATAGACGCCGCCGTGCTTGGCGTCGATGGCCGATACGATGACGCCCGGACGCGGCTGTTCGAGCAGCGGCGCCGCAAAAGCGACCAGAGTCGAGACGCCGATGACCGGAACCTCGAGGGTGAGCGCGATCGCGCGCGCCATCGCCAGGCCGATGCGAATGCCGGTGAACGAACCGGGGCCGACGGCGGCCGCGATCGCGCCGAGCGAGGCGAATCCGCCGTCAGTCTCGCGCATCACGCGTTCGACGATGGGGCCGAGCGCCTCGGCGTGGCCTTGCGTCATCGGTTCGCTCAGCCGCGCCAGCGGCCGGCGCGACAAGCCGTCGACGACGGCGGCCGAGGCCGCGCCGCAGGACGTGTCGATCGCCAAGATCAGCATTGAAATCGCCATCCCACGAACTGCGCGGCGCCAAGTTCGGCTCAGCGGGTGATCAAGGTTCCCGCGCCATAATCGGTCAGCAACTCGATCAGCACGGCGTGTGGAATCTTGCCGTCGAGAATGACGACGCCCTCGACGCCCCGCTCGATCGCGTAGATGCAGGTTTCGACCTTCGGGATCATGCCGCCGGTGATGGCGCCGTCGGCGATCAGGCCGCGGATGTCGTCGAGCTTGAGATGCTTGATCAACTGCTTGTTCTTGTCGAGCACCCCGGGCACGTCGGTGAGGAACAACAGGCGCTTGGCGCGCAGCGCGCCGGCGATGGCGCCGGCGAAGGTGTCGGCGTTGACGTTGTAGGTCTCGCCGTCGACGCCCTGCGCGACCGGGGCGAGCACGGGGATCAATTTGCGGCCGAGAACCTGCTCTAACACGGTAGTGTCGACCTTGTCGGGCTCGCCGACAAAGCCGAGATCGACGACGTCCTCGACGTCGCCGCCGCCGGCCGCGCGCGAGACCTTGCGCGCGATCACCATGTTGCCGTCCTTGCCACACAAGCCGATCGCGCGGCCGCCCTGGGCGTTGATCGTCCCGACGATTTGCTTGTTGATCGAGCCCGCAAGCACCATCTCGACGATCTCCACCGTCGGCTTGTCGGTGATGCGCAGGCCGGCGGAAAAGTGCGACTGGATGCCGAGCTTCGTCAGCATCGCGCCAATCTGCGGTCCGCCGCCGTGGACGACGACCGGATTGACGCCGGACTGCTCGAGCAGAACCATGTCGCGCGCGAAGTTGCGCCCCGTCTCCTCGTCGCCCATCGCGTGGCCGCCGTATTTGACGACGATGACGGCCTCGTCATAGCGCAACATGTGCGGCAAGGCCTGCATCAGAATTTCGGCTTGTTCCTGCGGGCTGGCTTTGGGCGCGTCGGTCATGGTCTCTCCGGCGATCGGGCGCCGCAGTTCTAGCGGCTCGCCGCGTCAATCTCAAACGCTTGCCGTGCGCCCTGCGCGAAACATTTCGCTTGGCTCGACGGAGTTGATCCCGCCGACGGCGCCTTAGAGCGTATCCCCTTTAGCCGGAACCATATCCGGCATTTTTCAAGTAGTTGGAGCATTCGGTTGGCGGGAAATCGTCGATGGCGATGCCGATCGCGTCCCATAGGGCGTCGACCGTTCGGCGG
>Ga0326728_10018808_pt1 | contig 13527 bp, 7 predicted proteins | sample MB3enrmetagenome_FD_207602 | JGI IMG/M metagenome (GOLD analysis project Ga0326728, IMG submission 207602) | Lab enriched peat soil microbial communities from McLean, Ithaca, NY, United States - MB31MN | ecosystem: Environmental > Terrestrial > Soil > Wetlands > Peat | place: USA: New York... | reverse complement strand
TGACAACAAGCGCGATTTCAGGATGCTGCGCCTTGAGCACCTTTGAGAAACGCGCCAGCCGCTCGATGTATTGCGGCCCCCATTGTTCGTTGCCGATGCCGAGCATCTTCATGTGGAATGGTTCGGGGTGACCCATCGCGGCGCGCTTCGCGCCCCAGGCGCTGGTGGCAGGGCCGTTGGCGAATTCGATCAGGTCAAGCGCGTCCTGAATGTAGGGATCAAGCTGGTCCATGGGGCAAAGCTCACCCGAATTGAACTGGCAAGCCATGCCGCAGTTGATGATGGGCAGCGGCTCGGCCTTGATGTCTTCGCACAACTGGAAAAATTCAAAGAAGCCCAGGCCGAACGACTGGAAATAATCCGGCGTGGGCCGGTGTTTGAACTCATAATTCCAGCGGTTGATGAGGAGCTGGCGTTCTGCGAGGGGGCCGATGGTTTTCTTCCATTGGTAACGTTTCGAAAGATCGCTGCCCTCGACGATGCAGCCGCCGGGAAAGCGCAGAAAGCCGGGCTTGAGATCGGCGAGCATCTGAACCATGTCGGCGCGAAGGCCGCCTGGCCGGTGTTTCCAGGTGTTGCGCGGGAAAAGCGAGACGCGGTCGAGGTCCACGGCACCCGCGTCCTCCAGGATGATGTTGAGACGCGCCTTGGCGTCAGTGTCGTTGGGGTGCAGCGTGGTCTTGACCTGTTTCCAGCCAGAGGCAATGCCTTCGAGCAACGCAGAATCCAGCGTGGTGCCGTCGCCGCCGACAAGTTCAACGATGACGCGCGGCGAACCTTCGACGCCGCGAATCTGGCAGGAGAAATCATAGGCTTCGCCCAGGCGCGCGCCCATGCCGCGAAAGCCTTCGTTGCAGACGCCGAACGGCGCGACGGCCTCCGAGCGAATGCGGAGGTAATTCGGGCTGGCCGCGTTGAACGGGTTGTCGGTGCGCACCGTCAATTTGCCCTTCGCCAGGCTGGGACTGATCTTGAACCAGCCCATCAGCGCGTCTGGAAACGCGAACGATCCATTCTTCACCAGTTCGGCGTAAAGGCCGCCGTCGGCGCCGAAATTGATGTCCTCGAAGAAAATCCCCCACATCGCAGGATTGATCTTTGCGCCTGGCTTGTCGGTTTGAACTATTATGGTTGTCATGCGTTCTCGTGGGTCACTTTCTCGCGGATATTTTCGTTATAGTATTTGTCGGTGATAAAATAACGGTACATCAGAAGTCCCATGATGAGGTGAAAGACGCCGGGAATGACCGTGAGGAGCAGCGCGATGCCGTTCAGCGTAAAGGCGCTCTGCACCTTGTCAGCCTCGTATTTGTAGTAGGTGAGTATCCAGCCCACCATTCCCGCAGCCAGGCTCATGCCCATTTTCTGTGCGAAGGAAATGCCGCCAAACGCCATGCCGGCCACGCGCTTGCCAATCTTGACCTGGCCGTAGTCCACGGCCTCCGGAATGATGGACCAAAACACCGGCCCTTGCAGGTCAACGATGAAGTTGATGAAGAAAAACAGAACGAGGGCCAGGGTGACATCGCCGGGCTTCACCACAAGATACATGATCACGCTCAACACGAAGGTAACCAACTGTGACAGGCGGAAGAGTTGAATCTTGCAGAACTTCTTCGTGATCCATGTGGAGGCGACCATGGAGAGGATGTTTCCAACGACGCCAACGCTCAGAAACACCGGCAGAAGCCGCGAGTCCCGGCTGAACCCAAAGAAATCCAGAACGTCGGAAATGACGCCGGTGGCAAGAAACTGAATCTCGCCGCCACGCAGGTAATACTTGGCGTAGTAAAGCGCCACCGATCCGCGGATCACATAACCGATCGTGCCGATCACACAAACCCAGGCCAGAATCATCCATTGATCGTTTTTGCTCAACAGGACAAGCTGCTGCCACACCGGCTTCCGGTCGTTCTTATGCACCACACGTTCGGTCGTCGTGAAGAAACAGAATATGAACAGCAACGACGCCAGGACGGCCATTACCGCCATCGCAATCTGGTAGCCCTTCGGGAGTTGCTCCGGCCCCCATTTGTGCGCATAGCTGGTCGCAAAGATCGGGACAAACGTGTTGACCATCAACGAGGCGCCTTTGGCGAAGAACAGCCGATAGCCGTTGGCCGAAAGGCGCTCCTGCGGGTCGGCTGTCAACACGCCGGGCAGGGAGATGTAAGGGATGACGATGGCCGTGAACACGAGCATCATCAGGATGTACGTCGCGTAGGCCCAGATGAGTTTGCCGTTGTAGGACAGATCCGGCGTCGTGAACACCAGCATGATTGAGATCCCGAAAGGGACGGCGAAGACAAGAAAATACGGGCGGTAACGGCCCCAGCGGGTGGTGTGGCTGTCCGTGTACATGCCCATAAAAACATCGGCAAACGCGTCAATCAGCCGGGGAATGAGTCCCAACATCGCGATATGCGCAACATTCAGTTTGTAAACATCGGTGTAGAAGAACGTGATGATGATCGCCAGCGCCGACCAGACGACATTCACGGCTGCGTCACCGCCGCCGAATCCGATTTTTTCAAGAACCGTCAGTCTTTGAGTTTTCATTATCGGCAGTTTTCTGATTAATGGACCCGAATGCTGTGATACTCATTGAGCGATTTTTCATCAACCACCGGCCATTGCCCGGCATCCCATTTAAGCTCCGCAATTTTAAGTTTCTGCAGGCCGTTGTCCGCCACCTCATACGCATGAAAGACGAGATAGTCCTTGCCGTCAATCGTATAGGCGCTGTTGCCTCCGCGGCCGGCCCAATCTTTGTCGCCGCCCAGCAGCAAGGTGCCGCCACCTTGTGCCATGTTATTGCCTTTCTTGTCCAGATAGGGGCCCCGGACGTCTTTGGACCGTCCCACCATGATGCGGTAGGTGCTGGCATTGCCGCGGCAGCACAATCCCCAGGAAACAAACAGATAATAGTAATCGCCCTTTTTGAAAATGAAGGGCCCCTCGATCTCGGCGGGTCCCGGCACGCGGTCATCCACCAGCACCGAACGCTCCCGCTTTGCCAGAGAGTACCACTCCTGCGGCTCCGCCAGCGCTTTCCAGCTTGCGTCCAGTTTGACCAGCTTGATGCCCGACCAGAATGAGCCGAAGCTCATCCACGGCGTGCCTTTTTCATCCACGACGATGTTCGGATCAATCGCATTCCAAAGGTCGCGATTGGGCACCGACTTGAGAATGATGCCTTGGTCCTCCCATTTGTAGTCGGGAGACTTGGGATTCAGCGTCTTGTTGATCGTCAGACCGATGGCCGAACTGATCGAGCCGGGAGCGGACACGGCAAAATACAGGTAGTATTTGCCGTCATGCCGGCTGATGTCGGGCGCCCAGATGTGGCCGTTAAATCTGCTGTTCACTTCCAGCGCCCAGGACGGATTTCCCGGGAAAATCCGCCCGCACGGTTCCCAAGCCTTCATGTCTTTGGACATGTAGAACGTGATTCCAGGCCCGCTGCTGTAGAGGTAGTAGGTATCCCCCTCTTTCGCCATGGCCGGATCGTGTACGTCCACCTCTCTTGCCTGCACTGCAAACAGGCCGCCGGTGACAAGCAAGCCAAGCATTGAGGTGAATATGGTTTTGGAAATTACGCGCACAAGAGATGGGAGAAAAAATAGATTCAGTTTCATAAGGTTTGGAAGAGCGCACAATGCAGTTTCATCATTGAGTCTTTAAGCGGATTATGGATAGGGAATTGGCCGGAAATATCCCGGTAAAATTCGGCCCGGTCACCGCGATGGATCGAGTCACGGGCGCCACTTTGGGAGGTTCTCCCAATGTATTCTCGTCATCGGGACTGCCGGAGGTCAGGACGGTTTCTTGCGCAGTTTCGGCCAGATGCGAAGCGCCTTCGAGATTGATCCGGGTTTCCTGGGGCTGGGATGAGACGTTCACGACGTCCAGCACAATGTCCCTGTCTAAACGACCGGCCACGGAATAAAGCGTTGGGACGGGCTTGCGTTGCGACTGTTGAATCAGTTTCCCGTCCAGATAAGCCATGACCTGGTCGTGGCTCAGTTCGATTTTAATGTCATACCAACGGCCAGTTTCAATCGAGCCGGGCACATGGAGTCCTGACAGCCCGCCTTGCAGGCCATGTTCTGTGTTGCCCCAGCCACCCAGGTTCCACCATGTTGGCGCGTCCATATTCATGGTTTCAAAGAGAATCAGAAAACCCTCTTCGCCGCCCAGTTTTCTGGCGCGGAGTGTCAGGGTGTAGTCTTTCCACGATGGGTTCCCCGTTACCGCGCGAACATTTTCATCCGTCGCACTCTGGCGCAATGCGCCATTGACGGCCGACCAGTCGCCGCCGCTGGTTTTCCAGCCGTCCAATCCCTTGGAAAAATCGCTTTCAAACAAAGTCCGGCCTTCCGGGGAAACCACGCGGATGTCTTTGTATTCCGCCTGCGTCTTCCATGTGCCGACGCCAATCATGCCCTGTGGATGCGGCGCGTCCACCGGCGCTTTTACCTCGGTGGGCAAAATGGCGTCGGGCCGGTTCCGGGCAAACAAGGCCTGGACGTAATAGTTCGGGGTCAACAAAACGCTGGTGTTGTCAAACCAAATTAGATCGGGCCGCCATTGGGCGTGGCCCATCCTGGCCAATAACGACGCGTAGGAAGCCATGACCACGATATCGGCATTGCGCAACAGGCCGGTCATGTAAGCCGCTTCAGCCAGGGCGGAGCGGAGGTTGTTGCGGCGGTTGCCGTCATGGCCGGCAAATTCGCCGACAAAGATTTTCGGCCCATTGCGGTCATAGGCGGCATAGCGGTCATTATTTTCCAAAAGCCAGTGCGGTGGAGCATAATTGTGCTCATCCACCAAATCGGCAGGCGTGCCGGCATGGAATTTATCCCAAGCGAAGCGCCAAAGGCGGTCCCCCACAAAGGGACCGGACGAACTGATGATCTGGATGCCGGGATACTTGGATTTGATGGCGCGGTAAAATACGTTGTAGCGGTCGAAATATCCTTGTTCCCATTGCTCGTTGCCGATGGCGAGAAGTTTAAGGCCAAACGGTTTCGGATGTCCCATGTTAGCGCGTTTCAAGCCCCACTGGCTGGTATCCGGGCCATTGGCAAATTCAATCAAGTCCAACGCATCTTGCACCCAGGGACCGAGTTCATCCAGCGGCACGGGAATGCCATGCCGCGCCTGACAAGTCATGCCGCAGTTGATGACGGGAATGGGTTCGGCCCCGATGTCTTCGCAGAATTGAAAGTACTCGAAGAATCCCAGCCCGTAACTCTGGTCATAGTGCGGCGATTGGGCGTCCTGCCAGAGGTTCCAGTTTTGTTTTCGTTCCGCCACGTCACCTATTGTGTCCTTCCAGCGATAAGCGTTGGCATAGTCTTTGCCTTCCACAACGCAACCCCCGGGGAATCTGAGGAAGCCCGGTTTCATGTCCGCCAGGACCTGCGCCAAACCGGCTCGAAGGCCGTTGCGCCGTCCCCGGAAGGTTGTTTCCGGAAAGAGCGAAACCATGTCCAGATCGATGGTCCCGGCTTTTGTGGCAAGGACGACCAGGCGCGCATTGGTCACACTCGCGGCGCTCTCCATCGCAGCCTCAAACTTTTTCCAAGTCGGGCCGACATTCGTAATTTCGGCGGAAGCCAGGACATGGCTTTGGTCATCTTCGAGAAGGATGCGAAGGGCGGCCTCATCGCCGGCGCGCCGGCGCGCATAGATCGAAAAAAAGTAATGACCGCCTTTGGACAGCGCGAGGCCATCGAACCCCGCGTTGGCCATCCCGTAACCCTGCGGGCCGGGATCGATGACATGGAGGCGGAGAAAGTGGATGTTGTTGACGTTGAGCGGCTCCTCCGACTCGGTGCTGGACCGTCCTCGCGCGCCTTGCCGGGCCACCTCGCTCCAGGCGTAAAGGTGCTCGCGATCTTCAAAAGAACGATTCTGGATCATCTCGGCGTACAAACCCCCGTCAGCGCCGTAGTTGATGTCTTCAAAAAACAAGCCGTGCATCGTGGAAGGCACGGCAATTCCTGGATGGTTCAATTGGACGGTAATTTGGGCCGGTTCAGCGGCGCTGGCGTTGGCGGCCGCGTTGGTCTCCGCGCCGATGCCAACACCGCAGCAAGCCAGGGTCAGAATAGCAACTGATAAACTATGATGTGATGAGTTCATTGATTCTGCGGCACGGAGGAGGGGTTGGCGCGGAGAATTTTGGCATAGGCCAGGGCGATCTGATTCTTGGAGTCGCGGTGCAATACCTCCTCGAATTGATCCAATGCGTTTTGATTGAGGTGCTGATGGGCCAGAGCGATCCCAAGGTTCAAACGGGCCTCGATCAATTCGGGCTTGAGGCGCACCGCCTCGGCAAACTGAGCCGAAGCGCCGGCGGCGTCACCGTCCTCGCCGAATTCCAAGCCAAGACAGAAATGAGCCTCGGCAAAATTGGGCTGCAAACGGACGGCTTCCGCGTAATGATCCCTGGCTTCAGCACGCCTTCCAAGCTTGGCCAGAGCCAGGCCGAGATTGACATGAATCTCGGGGTCGGAGGGATAGAGCCGGAGGGAATCGGTGAAATTGGTGACGGCAGCGCCGTACCAGCCCCGGGAAAAGGAAAACTTTCCCAGCGTATTGAAAGACTCCGGGGTGCTGACGCGGTTTTTGAGCGATTCTTCGAATTGTTCCCTTGCTTCCTGAGTTTTACCCATTGCCTCAAGGGCTTTGCCCAGACCGAAGTGGGCCGGACCCCAGTAAGATTTTAGCCGCAATACCTGTTGAAATTCACGCGCGGCTTCTTCGGGATGGCCTTCGTGCGCATACAGCTCGGCCAGGCTGTTCATCGCCACAACCGATTCAGGGCCCAGCCGGGCGGACTGTTGAAAGGCTGAAATAGCTTCATCATCACGCTTTTCCACCTCCAAGACCAGTCCCAAATCCTCCCATGCATCCGGGTTTTGCGGCAGCAAACGCACCACATGCTGCAATGATTCGACCGCGCCAGCGGTGTCCCCGGTTTGCTGCTGGAGGCGCGCGAGATTCTCCTGGAGAATCCAGTCGTTGGGCGCGGCTGCGGCGGCGGCTTTGGCGCGGGCCTTTTCCTCGCGCAGGGAATCGGGAAGTGTCGCGGGTTGAAGCTGTTCGATTTGCTGGAGCAAACGCTGATACTGTTGCCGGTTGCTGGCTTGCTCCTTGAAGGGAGGATCGTTGAGGCGGCTGAGAATATCCGCCTCTGCCTCGCGCCGGGTAAAATCATTCCATCCCAAGCGACGGGCGCAATCGTCTGCCGTGGGCCAGGGATGTTCGGCGCCGGCAGGCAAGGCATGCCCGACTTGTTCCGCCAAGGCGCGCGCGACAAGGTAGTTGCCTTCAAAGGTCAGGTGGACATGCTCGTATAGAAATTCTTCACCGGCCAAACCATGCGGGCTTTGCATGGCCATGGCCGCCTCGGAATCGGCCAATTGCACACCCTCCTGCTCCCGATTGGACGCGGCGTGCCGGATGATTTCGTTGATGCGGCTGTCCGCCCGGAACCGGAGCGTGTCCTGATCACAGGCCAGCGCAAACTGGCGCGAAGCCTCCGCGTCCCGGCCCAGCGCCAGACAACATTGGCCCCAGCGGAAGTGGACTTCGGCATAGCTGTCGTCGATCTTCGCCGCTTGCTCAAAGGAGTTGATCGCCTCCGCCGGCCGCCCCGTCTGTTGCGCCTGGATTCCCGTCTGGTAGAAATTGTCCCAGCGGGACAATTCCGCGGCCGGCAAGCACGGCCGATGGTCTGAAGCGAAGGGGCCGCAATCCCTGAGATTGCGGGCCACGGTGCTGACCACAACTTTGGCGCCGCGGCGGCGGCCCATGTCAATTATATCTTTTAAATTATGTTCGAAGCTGCCGTAAACCGTGGCCATGCGAGGGTCGTCCTGGCGGACGTGGTTGTGCAGGAACATGCTCATTCCGCCCCACTCGCTCTGATTGAGCGGGCGCTTTTGAGCGTGGCGAACCAGGTTTCCCAACGCCTGTCCGATGCGCGTGGACTTGAATGCCACACCGGCCCGGACCAGGGCCAGGTTGGCAGCTTGCGGGCCGAATACCGTGCCTGAGCCATAAGGACCCACGACCTCGTTGTTGCCCATGTAGATCACCCAGACATCGCCGTTCTGCGCGGCGCAATCCCTGGCAATGGGCAGGATGACGTGGGAATTGATGGCCGTCATGGCTGTATTGACCACTTCAAAGTGTTTGTCTGGATGGCGTCCATCCAGCAAGGCTTCCAAAACGCGGCAGAGGCCGAATTTCGGCTGCGGATCGCCGTAGGCGGCTGACTCGCCGAAGACAAAGACGCGGATCGTATCGGACGGCTTGACTTTGGGAATGACAAAAGGAAACGGCGCGCGCGCCATTTCCGGGCCAAAAAAGCGCCAGCCGAACCGGTCGTTTTCGACGAGGCAATCCCTCCCATTGATATGCATCGGCAGGAAGAAAGACATTGGATATCCAATCCCGGCCAAACGCAAACCGGCCTCCAAAATCAAAAAAAACAGCAGCGGCACCAGCACAATCGCCGCGACACGAAAGAACCACCGCCTTGTAATGGACAAGGCAACGCATTCTAAAAATGCCTTGCCTTGCCTTGCCACCCGTATAAAAAAGGGGCCGGGGATTTTCCCGGCCCCCCTTGTAATCCCATTATTGCAATCCGAAGCACTGGAGGGTTCCTGTAATTGGAACGGTCTCCACATAATTCGCACCAACAATCGCCAATGTGCCGTTGCTCACCGGAGTCCAACAGGGGTTGGGGAGCGATGTGGTGGACACCAAGGTGACATAGGCGGAATTCGTCGGCCAACTGAGCAGTATGTTGCCAAGCCCGTCCAACGACGGAGTCAGCGACACATGCGTGTTCGAGCCGATGAGTTGTCCCGATCCGAGGACATAATCGGCGCTGACTTGAGCGGCGGTCAATGCTGTGTTGTAAATGCGGAACTCAGCAATGGAACCATTGAGGAATGCGTCGTTATCCCAATCATCCCTGCCGATGAAATTGTCCGGGTCCGCGACATCGGGGATCACGTTGACACCTTCATCAGACATCGCCCGCGAATTGAGCGTGTAGTCAATAATGCTTCCATTGGCGGCGAAAGCACCCGGATCAATCAAGGAGTTGTAGAGTTGATTGGCGAAGTTCGCGGGCATACTCGACTGAAGCACTCCGTTAACATAGAACGAGATGTAGCCTGAGCTTGGCGCATAGATGACAACGACATGCGCGTTGGCCAATCCATCCAGAGTAGTGGCCGAAGAAGCATCCATTTCATCGCCGTTGCCGGGGAGACCCTGGCCGAATTCCGCTCGCGCCGTTGACGGCGAGAAACCGGTGTGCGGCTGGAAGGCAATGTAATCCCCGCCAGTGCCACTGTTTACATCGAAATTATCTTCCACTCCAAACGCGAAGAGACCGGCCCAAGCGTTGATTTCACCACTCGTAAAGCTGGCCCAAGTCTCGATCGTTACGTCATGCGCGCCGGTGAGGATTCCGGCAGGCAATTGCACATAGCCGGTTGAACCATCCAGCGTGACCTGTCCCCCGCCCAAAGTCGCGCCACCAACGAGCGTGGCCTCATAGCTGGGATTGCTGGTTATCGAGTCCGGCACGGTAGTGCCCGAACCTGCGGTAAAGCTGTAGCGGTGGATCGGGGTGACAGAATGCGGCACGTTGAAGGGGATTGTAGCGGTGAACGAGCCGACCGTGGCCGTGATTGTGGCATCGCCTGCACCGACTGAGGTGGCAACGCCGTTGGCGTCAACCGTGACCACACAGGTGTCGCTCGAGGTGTAAGCCGGCGTCCCGGGCAACGTCGCCAAGTCGATACCTGGTTCAGGGGAACTCAGAAGAACTCCAGTGACTGACGGGTAATCGCCGACAAGCAACAATGCTTGCTGCGAGCCAACGGGCGCCATAGGCTCATTCAGCGGCTCGAAACGAATACCAGTCAAACTGCCGCCGAGAGGCACCGTCGTCACGATGGTGTTGGTGCCATTGTCGGTAATAACCAAGTCGGCTGAATCAAGCGCTTTACCATAGGCTCGAAGAATGCCTCTGTTTATGAAATCGGTGGTTGATCCAGAAGTAGCGTTATAAGAATTATCGCTGCCGGTCGCCCAGCCTTCAGGCAGCATCAACGTGCCGCCACCGATATTCAAGGAATCGTTGAGGTCAATCTGGGCGCCGTCATTAACTGTAATGTTGATATAACCATTAATCAAAGTAGATGCATTGTCATAGATATTCATGTGACCGCCAAGCCATAATCCGGCTGTGCCAAGACTGCTGAACTGTGCATTGCCGTACATGTTCATCGTCACATACGGTCCACCAGGCCACCACCAATTGGCACCAAGACACAAAGCCGCGCCGTTGGCGGGGACGGTCATGGAGGAACCATTATACATATTGATCGTGGAGCGCAGCCCGTAATTGGGCCAATTTTGCACCGGGCCCATCTGCCAGCCGAGGGCCAGCGAGCCGTATATATTGAGAGTTTCTCCCCACTCCGGGCCATACAGGGCGCTCAAAGCGACACTGCCAGCGTCTGCTGCATAGCCACTGGGGATTGTACAACTAGGCGGGCCTATAGGTACGGGATCAACAATCACGACTGACGAGGCACTTGACGGGCAAGTGTCCGCACTCCAGTTATTGCAATCAGAATTCCACAACCCGGTAAGATCGTAGTCTTCCCAAGTTTGAGCTGTCGCATTGTGCGCCAAACATGCCGCCAGGCCAACAGCAGCCGTGCAGCATAGTAATTTGCTGATTTTCATTTTTGTCATATATTTCCTTTTGATTTATTGATTGATGGATTCAGGGTTTCTTTGATTTTTGTCATTTTGGTGCTCTTTTCTTAAATGCGCCATTCCCGTCTTAAACCCGACAGACATTCTGTATTTGATTGTTTTTTCATTCTGTTTTTGGGCTGCGCATAAATGATTGAAATGTTTGTTTAGCAATGGTTTGCATCGGATTTTCACATGGCTCACCACCAGAAGAACGGGTCAGCAGGGTTGTCGGTGCGGTAAATGAACTGCTTGAACGGGCGCCACTCCACATGGCCGTCCAACATCCCCATATTTCCTCCGTCGGGAATCTTCCCGTTGGCCATATGCGCGCTGATATGGGGCTTTTTATAACCGCCGTCGATGTTATCCCAACCGTATGTCAGCATTTCGGTCATGTTGGTGTTGGAGCCACCTGTTTCCAGTGTGGCGCAAGCTACCAGGACGCGTTTCGCGACCGGTCCCACTGGATATGATACACCCACTCCATTGACAACAGATGACTCGCTCAACTTGATGTTTTCGTTCGTCACAGCCGGACTGGTAGTTCCTGTACCCTGGCTAAACGAGGCCGTGCCGGGAAAAGTCTGGGCATATCCTACAACCCGAAAATTACCGTCGCCGAATGTTGCAGTTGGATCGGGCCAAGCAGCATTCCAGGCCCACAGGGGTCCATTGGGGCCTGCATTGCCGTCAGGAATGCTGGCCGGATTGGGGCCAAACCAGTCAATGGGGCCAAATCTAGGAGCTGTTCCCGGGTCATACCAAGTCATTGGCGTCGTTCCAGCAGCCATCATCAGGTTTGCCAGATCAGCGGACATGTCCCAAAGCCAAACGCCGTTCGTGCCATCCGGAAGAAAATCCTTGTTATCCCCCGCGTACATAAACAGCGCCACCAACTGCTGATGTTCATTGTTCTTGCATTGAATGCGTATCGCCTCTTGCTTGGCCTTGGACAGGGCAGGCAAAAGCATGGCGGCCAGGATGGCGATGATGGCGATAACCACCAACAGTTCGATCAGGGTAAACCCCCGCAATTTCTTTGTATTAGAGTTAGTCATACTAAAAGCAGGCCGACTGGCTTTGGCTGGTCCAATATTTGCGAGTCACTGAGATCATGTCTTGAAGGATAACATTCCGGCAGATGTCCATCAACGCCAGTTTGCGTAAAAGAAACGCCAAATTGCGCACCCGGCTGTTGCGCCAAGTATCCGGCATACGCTTTGCGGTAGGCCAGCGGACTCATTTTTTTGACCGACCGGAAATAGCGCGCAAAATGCTGCACGTCGCCGAAGCCCAGGGTTTCGGCAATTTCACGCACGGGAAGATGGGTCTCCACCAGCAGTTGCGCCATCTTTTCCGTATGCATGCGCCGTATCTCATCCAGCACTGAACAGCCCAGCTCGCGCCGAAATCGTTTCTCCAAAAGACGCCGCGAGACTCCGGCGTTTTGGGCCACGACCGCCACCATCAACTCTTCCCGGCGCGAGGCGCCGCGGATGTACCGCAATGCCTTGGCCACGCTCTGGTCCTCCACCGCCACGACATCGGTGGAGCGGCGAACGACGATATGCGTCGGATGGACCACGATTCGAGCCGGAATGGGCCCTCTGCGCTTCATCAAGCAATCCAAGGAGGATGCCGCTTCGTAGCCGGCGCGTTCGAAATTGACGGCAACACTGGAAAGCGGCGGGTCGGAGAGTCCGCAGACCACCTCGTCATTGTCCACGCCGATGATTCCCACTTCCGACGGAACTGATACTCCGGCAACCTTGCAGGCTTCGACAACCTGACTGGCCCGGTCATCGTTGGCAGCCATCAGACCCAGCGGCTTGGGCAATGATTGCAACCAGCGCGCCATCAAACCGCGTTCCCGCAGCCAGGACAACCGGCTCGATGGCGGGATTGGGAAGTTTTCACAGGACCAGCCGGCTTGGCGGATGCGGTCGGTGAAAGATTGGCGGCGAAGTTCGGACCACGGAGCATTTTCCTCCGATGAAGCCCGGCATCCGCAGTAGGCGAATTTTTTAAAGCCGCAGGCCAGAAGGTGCTCTGCCGCCATCTGGCCAATCCTCTCGGAGTCTGTCACCACGTTCAATAAACACGAAACTTCGGTTCGCCCGTGTCCAATGACCACTGCCGGGATGCCGAAGGCCACCACCTCTTCCAGCTTATCCACATCGCGCAGGATGATGCCATCGAGATCCAGCCTTTTCAGCTTCGGCCACACCTTCTCCAGCCCGCCTGGCTCCCAATAGAAGGACCAGGGGCCTTGGTGACGCGCGTAATGCGCTATGCCCCGCAGCAAGGACCGCCCGGATCCACGCGACGACTCGACCAAAAGGAGAACTTTTGGAATTCTCGACATATACGTTCCATCCCTAAATGCGCCAAATATCGCCAAAACCCGACATTTGCCCCGCCTGCGTCATCGCGCCAACCGATTTTCCAGACCAAACATCCATATCTTGCGTGTTTTGCCTCTTCGCGGCAGTTTTATGGTTTTACCCCCCGTTTTTGCCGTTCCTTGCAGATGGCTAGATTTATACAGCCCCTAAGCAGCGAAAGACGAAAAGCAGCAACATGTTGCCACCTGTTGCCGCTGTGTTGCCGGTCGAAAAGGGGGGAATGTCCCGCGAATAGTTGAAAAGCGGTTGGTGGAAAATTCATTATGCGGCCTTTGTTAAAGTAGCAAGTTCATTTTGATGTCGTTCCAGTGCA
>Ga0326728_10018807_pt1 | contig 13527 bp, 13 predicted proteins | sample MB3enrmetagenome_FD_207602 | JGI IMG/M metagenome (GOLD analysis project Ga0326728, IMG submission 207602) | Lab enriched peat soil microbial communities from McLean, Ithaca, NY, United States - MB31MN | ecosystem: Environmental > Terrestrial > Soil > Wetlands > Peat | place: USA: New York... | reverse complement strand
AGCTTCTTCCGATCGCTATCCGCGAATTTTAACAAGTCGGCAACAATGGATGACAGCCCTGCTCCGATTTGCGCACAGGGCCCTTCTTTTCCTACAGATCCTCCCGAGGCTATCGTGATGATTGTCGTAACGAGCTTGACATATACCAGAAACAAAAATCTTCTTGGCACTATCCCTCCTATCAATTCGCATTTTAGAAGTCTATGCTAAGTATTTTTGAAGCCATAAATGAGGTTATTCCCGATTGTCGAAAATTGTATGTTATGGTCAAAATATCCACAGGAAGAGAAAAGTTATGGATCATACTTTTGCAACATCAGAATTTTCAGATTATGAGGATCAAGGTTAGAGTTACTGATTTAAATTCAACGCGAGAAATTAGACAGTATGGAGGTTTTGAGAAACCCTTTCGCACCTATGTGTGTAGCTGTTTCACGCATGTAACCTGTGCGAAATTGAGTGAGCGGTGGAAGCAGTAAGTAAAACATTTTACCGCTTTTTCCCAGAAAGGAGGGACAGATCTATGGTTTCCGTAGATATCTTAAAGCAATTCGCTTTTTTTCAGGTCTTTAATGAAGAACAAATCAAGAAACTCGCAGATATAGCTACTGAACAATCCTATAAGGCCGGTTTTCAGTTATGGAAAAAGGGAGATCCGGCAAAAAGCCTCTACCTGTTGGAAGGGGGAAAGGTAGTTCTGGGCATGGATACTTACATGGGTACTGCCAGACCACCCATGCAAGTGACCGTGGATATCGTTACAAAGGGAGATGCCATGGGATGGTCAGCTGTCATTGAACCTTACGTGTACACTTTAGGGGCCCGATGTATTGATGATTCGAAAGTGATTGCCTTTGATGGAGCTACACTCAGGGAGCTACTAAATAAAGACATTAAGCTGGGATATACATTCATGCATGCCACGGCGAAAGTGATAGCTACCCGTCTGACCCATACCGAGATTATTCTAATTGGTGAGCGAGGACTCTCTGTTTTGAGCCAAGATTGAGTAAGAAGGATAGAGCATAGAGGAGGTGACTGATATGTTTATCCAGGAGGTGGAACTGTTCCAGGGAATCCCCTCACACGTGATCGGTGAAATATCCGAACTTGTCACTCAGGAGAGTTACCCAGCGGGATATGTAATTTTTCGAGAAGGGGATGTTGCGGATTTTCTGTATACCCTTGAAGAAGGAGAGATCAATCTGATCATTCAAGCGCAAAAGAATTTCTCCTTTCCCGTGATCAAGGCAGGGTCAGTATTCGGCTGGTCTTCGCTTGTCGAACCCAATCGATACACAGCTACGGCGGCATGTGTGAAGGAAAGCAAGGTGCTAAAAATTGATGCGGAGCGGTTGATGCGGGTATTCCAGAGGCATCCTGCCGAAAGCCTGATCATCATGAAGCGGCTTGCAGGTGTGATAGCTACCCGGCTTCTGAAAAGCTACAAGGAGTTCGCCGTCAGTGGAAACTAACAGAGACTGCTAAGTGAGGTCAAGGTGGAACAAAGATCAAAACAAAAAAATCATTGTCAAATTAAAGAGTGCAGGCAGGGCCATAAAATGGCCCTGCCCGTCATGAATATTTCAACCCATAATCTCCAATCTTATTCATGCTGCAAGGTTGAGGAGGTGACAGCAATTACCGTCGCATTTCATTTTATCACTGTGCGCTCTTGAGCATAACGGGATGAAATGAGTAAACGCTTGACAGCCTATTTTCTGTTCAAGTGGAATCGAGTGCCTTCCTTATCTTAGACATCCTATTTCCCCTTTCATAGTGGATTTCTAATGCAAATCGTGATACTCAAAAAAAGTATATGCAATATCGTAGATTAAAATTCATAAACCCTTTAATATTACGCGATGGCACCATAGACTAATTATTGAAACCCAGTTTCTGAAAAGAGTGCGGGGTTTTTTGTTTGAGACAGTGTATTATGAAGAAAACAGTATCCTTGATTATTGCCGTTATCTTCTTAACACCTTTTTCATCTGCCCATGCCGAAACTAAAACCTTCATTAAGGAATACACCTATCAGGCAAGCGAGTTTGACAGCAAGGCATCATGTCGCACTATTGCCCTTGAGCAAGTGAAGAGGCTACTTCTCGAAGAACTCGGCACCTATCTGGAAAACAATACAGAAGTGAAGAATTTTGAACTGACAAAAGATAAGATCACTGCTCTGACAACCGGTATTGTTCAAACACAGGTTCTTGATGAGAAGTGGGACGGTAAATATTACTGGTTAAGGGCAGAGATCAAGGCAGATCCCGAGAATGTGGCAAAGTCCATTGATAATCTCAGAAAGGACCAAAAGAAATCGGATGATCTAGAGGAAATGGTAAAGAAGCATGAGGAAGCACTGAAGGAAATAGACAAACTAAGAAGTGATATTGAACTTCTTAAGAATAATATGGAGGCACAAGAGAAATTCAATAAATCTATAGATACTCTCACAAAAGAAGAAAAAGCATCCGCAAACATCCCGTCACTTGCCGAAGATCAGAGTTCACAAAAGAAGAAGACTCCCCCTGTGGCTCGAGCGAAAAGAAGTTCAAAGAATAAAGTCGCATCAACATCAACTGACACTGCACATCAGTATATCGCCTCTAACAAGGCTAAAAAATATCACCGCCCAGATTGCCAGTGGGCCAAGAAAATCAAGCCTGAAAATATGGTCACATTTAGCTCAGCCAAAGAAGCCCGCCAAGCGGGATACGTTCCTTGTAAAGTTTGCAAACCGCCGATTTCTGACTGATCAGTGGCGGAGGAGATTATTGTGATACAGAATGCTTCCCGTGTTATGGTTCTCGTCATTCTTGTGTGGCACTTCTATTTGTATGCTGGGACACTTGGAAGCAGTGATAACCTGGATAAGGTCTACCGGAACGAGAGCCACTGTCTTGTAGGATCCGAGATCCGGGGGGAGCAAGACAATCCAATCTCCTGCTATTGTCGGGACGCGATCATGGATGCCAGATATGTGTATGAAAATTATTTGCACGCAGGGAAAGATCGAAACCTTAATGGAGCCTACCTTAGGCTTTGTGATTACGCTCTTCAAATGTGTGGCGAACAATATGATGTTCTCAAGGCAACCCAAAAAAAAGACTGGCAATGGAACGGCCCGCAAGTTACGCGCGAATATCCCCCCGAAAGAAAAATTGATCAAATTCAGCCTGACAGTGAGGGATTCCGCACCGTCCTATACATGGTGCATCTGACCTATCGTGACCAGCGGGGACACGTAACAAAAGTTGAAAATTTCACCACGATGGAGAGGTTACCTCCCAACCTCAAGGAGTGAATGAATATGGCAAAAATTGGGAGAAATCCATGAAAAGAATCACCACGACAGCCTTGTCGTTCCTGCTTTTGAGTTTCGTTACTATCACTGCATTCGCTTTCCAAGCGGATATTACGAAAGTCTGTTTTTCTCCCAATGGGGGGTGCACCGAATACATAGTCAAAGAGATTAATACTGCTAAATCAGAGATCCTAGTCCAAGCATATTCATTTACGTCGGCCCCTATCGCTAAGGCACTAGTCAGTGCTCATAAGCGAGGTGTCAAAGTAGAAGCAATACTTGATAAGAGCCAAAGGAAGGAAAGATACACCTCATCCACCTTCATATTTAATGCCGGCATCCCTACCTTCATAGATGATAAACATGCCATAGCTCATAACAAAATCATGATCATTGACAATGAAGTGGTAATAACCGGTTCTTTCAACTTTACAAAGGCTGCAGAGGAAAAGAATGCAGAGAATGTATTGGTCATCAAATCTAAAGAATTGGCAAAAGAGTATATGGATAACTGGTACAAGCATAAGGAACATTCTGAGAAGTACGAAGGGAGATAGAGATGGCTCTGACAAAAATAGACCTTGTTGACATGATCTACAATGAATTAGAGATACCTAAGACAGAATGTATCAATCTGATAGAAAGCTTTTTTGATATTATAAAGGTTGAACTTGTTAATGGTAACGACTTCATGATCTCAGGGTTCGGCAAGTGGTCAGTGAAACAGAAAAGACCCAGACTAGGCCGTAACCCTCACACAGGAGAGCAGATGATCATTGATGCAAGAAGGGTGGTTAAGTTCAAACCGTCGGTTGTGTTAAGAAATACTATAAACGATTAACCCGATTTGTAAAGAGGTGATGTGTTATGAAATCCAAATCTTTGATGATCTTGGGAGTTACAATCTTCACATTCGTCTTTTTGGCGAACAATACATTTGCACAAGACCCGTCACACGAAGCAGCCATGTCCATGCTAAAAGACTTTTTTGCTGATCCTGCAGCGAGAGCGGATTATGCGTCAAAAAATCCTGAGGCATTACAGGCCGAGCAAAGCCTTTCACAATTTCCGCCAAATATTCAAAAGAGACTTGAAAAAGTGGTCCTCATGATCATGCAGGAAAGTGGTGCAAATGCTACCAGATATGTTGATGCAAATAAGACCTCCGGGCCGGAAGCCGCATTTAATTCTTTTTCACCGGCAGTGCAAAGAGAGATCCAAGATATTGCCAGGGAGCTTGAGAAAGATCCGGAGTTTATGAAAAAAGCCGTTCCTCCAAAATAAATAATTGGACATACTTTTGGCTGGATCAAGCGACAGATCATCAAAGGGAGGAGAGTCATGGAAGCTGAATTTAAAGAGAGATTCATACAAAACTGGAACAGATATTTTCCCGGTGCTGACTTGCCTATCGGGTTTTATTATTCCGATACGGCGGAACCGAAATTTATGGCGAAACCGCCCAAAGGACATCGTTGCGTTGTTGGAGATTTAGTAAAAGCCCGGAACGGGAGAAACGTATGCTTTGACGTCCATACGATTGGTTGCGGCGGCGGCAAACGATACCTTGGATTCGAGAGCGAACAAGCACCTAATTTTGAATATTTCCTATCCTATGGAATACCCGGCAAGCTGGAAGGAGAAAGGTATAAGAAATCACCGGAACTTGTTAAAGAACATATGAACTACCAGAAGCCATCGAAAGCGCCAGGAGACTATATTATCTTCAAGAGATGGGACCACATGGAGGATGATGATATGCCCTTGGTGGTCATTTTCTTTGCCCCGCCTGATGTCCTTTCCGGTCTTTTCACGCTGGCTAATTATGATGAACCGCAGCCGAACGGCGTCATTGCCCCTTTTTGTGCCGGATGTGCATCTATTGTCGATTATCCCTATAAAGAACTTGAATCCTCTACGCCCCGTGCCGTATTAGGCATGTTTGATGTTTCAGCACGCCCCTGTGTTTCATCCAGTGTTCTGACCTTTGCTGTTCCGTGGCCAAAATATGTCCGCATGGTGGATAACATGAAAGAGAGTTTCCTCATTACCAAATCGTGGGATAAAGTGAGAATGAGAATGAAAAGAGATAAGGAATATTCTTAATCATCTATCTCTTGGTAAATGATCGGAATAAACTGCTTGATCAAATTCAGGTAAAGCAGGATTTCTATATATTTGGAGTGAACTGGACCCTGTTTGCTGATTTAAATTCTGACCTTCACATATAATTGATGTTCAATCTCATTTTTCTTCTTTCCGTAAGCCACCTCACAGCTAAACATCTGTTTCACCACTTATTATTCCGATTAAATCTGACCTGAGAGTTCCGATAGAAAGCTAAAATTCAGAGGTGATACACCCTGACCGTAAGGCACGTAATAAATATCATTGAACGCAATCACTGAATTTCAGAGAGCAGAGTAATATCTGCCCTCTGTTGCCCTCTTGATTTTACAAGGACGGATTGCTAAACTATACAGGAGTCTAAGGATATGTTTACCATTACACCAGAAGCAAAGGCATATACACTCGATAACGGGGGCTCGTTATTCTTGGAATATTTTACCGTAACGGGCTGCGAAATACCCTACCAGCCGGAACCAACCGTCAGGCTTGGGAAGCCCCGTAAGCAGGATCAATACAGACAGGAAAGCATAGACGGCTTGACTGTCTTTATACCTCGTAGACTGCCGGAAGAAGAATTGGTTATCGGGATGGCCTCCTTCCTAGGGTTCAAGAAATTAGTAATTGAAGGCTGGCGCCATTATTGACGGCAAATGAGTAAGGCATCAATTCTTCTCTATAGATAATGTGGACTAACTCTGCCCGCATTTTCAATATCAAATATTAGAAGCAACCAAGTTTTAACCCGAAGCACTGAGCCTCTCCCTAAAAACCGGACAAAACAGCAAGGTGCATCTCGGCCCTGCCACACCGGAAATAGGCATCTATATAGCAAGCGACTTGAGGATCTCGATGAAACTGACCCCGAACGGTCATCCTCGCCTCAATTCGGCAGAATCCTAACTTAACATGTGGTACATATTCTGGGGGCAGATCAGTTGTTCTTTACTACTTTTTGCATGGAAGGAGGGCATAAAAATGAAAAATACTTCACCGCTTGTAATCACAATCAGCCGCCAGTTAGGGTCTGGCGGTGCATATGTAGGACAGCAGTTGGCAAAAAAAATGAATGTTTTTTATGCAGACCGTGACATCATCTGTCAGGCTGCTAAACAGCTTTCTCTATTAGAAGAAGATTTGGAATCACGCGATGAAAAAATACTTTCATTTTGGCAATCATTCATACAACCATTTGCAATTGCGCCGGATGTGTATATGCCACCACAAATTATTCCCCCATCAGACAGTGAGTTATTTAACGTCGAAGCAAAAATAATAGAACGTATTGCAAAAGAACGTTCAGCGGTTATTATTGGACGCTGTGGCTCTTATATCCTTCGTGAACATCCGAATCATGTCAGCATATTTTTACATGGTGAGATAACTTTTCGAAAAGGCCGCATCCAGAAACTGTATAATGTATCGGAAGAAGTTGCCGGGGAAATGATTACCCAAAACGATAAAGAAAGAGCTCGCTATATTCATACATTTACAGGTAAGGAATGGACAGATGCGAGACAGTATGACCTTGCCATAGATACAAGTAAAATAGATGTTGATAAAACTGTAGAGTTCATTTTGAAATACTGGGAATTAATTTAAGGAAGGGACTGTACTTCCCAAGGTGGACAAAATGTGTTAGCGAAGTATAGAGGATGTACGCCTTTGATTCTTTAACATTGCTATCTTTCACCTATAAATAGAAGCCTAATACGTGGGTATTATTAAACTCACTATCAAGGTGTTGACAAGTCTATTTTCATTCTTTTATGGCAGAATTCTAACTTAACATGTGGTACATGTTCTTGGGGCAGGTCACTCCATCAAACGACAAATTAGGATACATGACATGCAGAAATATCCCATGCTGAAACAGTCGTTACGTCCTACCTTATATCTCCTGGTCTCTATTTTAATTGGTATAACTGTTACTCTTGTGATGGACAGTTTTGCAAATATCGCTGTCGAAAAAAAAATTCGGAGAGAACTAAAACAAGAAATCGAAGCGGCTGCGGTATCATTCAAAGAGGCTTACAAGACTACGACACCCAGTGAGGTGCTCTTTTTCTTAAGAAAGTTCTCTTCTTCGTCACTAAGCGACAAAATCGTTGCAGTCAATCCGAATGACGAAAAAAAAATGGATAGCCAAAATTTCTCTTATCTTTTCACCTATACGGAAGGAAGCAGTCATATCGATTATTACATCTTGAATTCATTTCTGCAGAGAGAACTCGCTATCCTGGAGACGCCGGAGCTGATGTACGGCCTTTTTACAACTATTTTTGTATTCACCTTTATAGTCGTGTATAAGGAAAAGAAGAAGCAGGCTCTGGCCATGCAGCAACAGTTCGAAACGAAACAAGCAGAGTTCAGAAAAGTTTTGGAGGAGCACGAAGCACTGGCTTTGATAGGGCGCATGGTCGCCACCCTTGCCCATGAAATGAAAACCCCCATTGCCACCATATCGAACTTGGTCCAAATCCTGCCTGCACGCATTCGGGATGAAAAGTTCACCCATCGTTTCATAACGTTGACGAAAGAGGAGCTTGGCCGGGCTCAGCAGCTTATAAACAACCTTCTGGCCTATGGAAAAGAGATAGAGATCGGTAAGGAGGAATGGATATCCCTCAACACTTTTATCGCCGAGATGGCTTCAAAATACACCCTGCAATTAAATTCTCCTGTTTCTGTGGAAATTTATGGTGATAGATTCTACCTTGAGCTGCTTCTTGATAACCTCTTAAGGAACAGCCGGCAGGCTGGCGCAGATAAAATTCAGCTAAAGGTTTTCACTGGTCAGGCGGAAGCTAATTTTTCAGCGAAAGTTCTATTAGAGGACAACGGTGCTGGGTTTGCGGCGGGCGTAGATCTCGACAGCCTATTAGATCCCTTTATCACTTACCGTTCAAGAGGTGCTGGCCTGGGACTGTATCTGGCTCATAAGATCGTGACGGCGCATAACGGTAAGATCTCACTCTACAGAATGGAACACGGAGCGGGGGTCAGCATATTGTTCCCCCAGAAAAGGATCATGATGAATGAGCAAGCATAAGCAAAAATATTCTCTCCTGATCATCGATGATGAAGCCAACTTCCGGGAGTCCCTCGAGATGGCCGTCGAGGATACTTTCAATGTTTCAGTGGCCGGATCACTCGCCGCGGCCAGAGAATATGTGAACGAGAGAGTCCCGGATGCCATTCTGCTCGACATAAGGCTGCCCGATGGAGACGGGGTGGAATTCCTTCGGGAGCTAAAATTGTACGGGCAGATACCTGTGGTCTTCATCATGACCGCTTACGCAACCGTGGACAGCGCGGTCAGAGCTATAAAGGAGGGGGCTGCCGACTATTTCATCAAGCCTTTCGACGTAGAAAAGCTCAAACGCGAGATGACCGTTTATCTGGAAAACCAGTTACTCCACAAGAAGATAGATAAACTTGATAAAGAACTCAAGAAGATCGCAACCCCCTTCATCACTTCGGGGACGGGAAAAATGAGGCCTATCATCGACAGAGTGCCAATGATCGCCCCTCTCGACATTCCAGTTTTCATTAGTGGCGAGACCGGCACAGGAAAGGAAAGGCTGGCCATGTGGATCCATGCCCTTTCCGGTGCAGGCGGTGACATGGTGGCCATCAACTGTGCAGCACTGCCTAAAGACATCATTGAGAGCGAACTGTTTGGTTACGTGAAAGGAGCGTTCTCCGGGGCTGCCGCCACCAAAGAGGGGCTCGTGGAGAAGGCTGATGGTGGGACGCTTTTCCTAGATGAAATCAGCGCATTACCAGAAACCGTTCAGGCGAAATTCCTTAGAGTCCTAGAAGACGGTATCTACTACAAGCTTGGCGACACCAAGGAACGGCGGGTAAGCTTCAGGCTTATCTCCGCCACCAACAGTGATCTCAGCGACCCCGCCAGCTCATTTCGCAGAGACCTGTTTTATCGAATCAACGGCATAGCCTTCGAACTCCCAGCGTTAGGGGAGCGCCGGGATGATATTCCACTGCTCGTTTCGACTTTCATAAAGGAGGCAAACTACGCTTACAAAAAACAGGTTCGGGGCGTAACGTCTCAGACCATGGAGATCCTAGTATCCCATGATTGGCCGGGCAACATAAGAGAGCTCAAATGGTGCATCAGCAGGGCTGTTGCCGTTGCCGCCGGAGATGTTCTTGATGGCGATATCACCGCTTTCAAAACCAAACCGGAAAAGACTCCACCACCTCAGAATGATGTTGACTATTCGATACCTTTTGCAGAAGCAATAGAAAATCTCGAAAAAAGATACATAGCCCATGCCTTGGCTTTATCTGCCAACAACAAGACCGAGGCGGCGAAAATACTCGGCATATCGGTAAGGACTTTGCATTACAAACTCAAGATACATAATCTGCAAGTTTAACCTTGCATATTGCTTAATAGTATACAATTTTTGCACTTATGCTACCTCTAAATTTTTCGTATTCTCGTAATACTAGATGCTTACGCCTTGGCATTATTTTTGAATAGGTGCTGAAGCAAATATTCGCGCACGTTTTCACAGCACGTTTGTAATGCCTATGATTAACGCAAGAAAAGGATCAAAAAAATACCTGCACAACTTTTTCATAGATAATGTGGGCTAAAGGTAAGTTTGATGTAAATGTTGTTTTAATGTCCAAAATGAAATTGGAAGATTTTTTCTTTAAATGCATGAACCCCAGACAAAAGCGATATGAGGCAATGCATGTCGACAATTTCAAACAGGAGATTGCATAAACAATTGCTAGGTGATTTGGTACTGCAACCTTACCGAATTGCAGAACCATAGCTCAAAATCTTAAACGATGATTTATAACGGAGAGCACGTATGAATAAACAATCACATAGTCATTGTGTTTCGTCCGTTTGCGCGTCAATTACGGGCGTGCCTATGCGACGGCATATTAAGCAGATCCTTTGTCTGTGCTGGCTTATCCTATTTGTCAATTCAGGGGCCGGTTGCAATTATGTAGGTTCGGAAACGCCAGGAAATTCACGCAAGGATATCATAAAATCGACAGATCCCAATGTAATCGAGATGGAACACCCGGAGCGATTCCCTCTGGTGGCGATAGAACTCAGGAAACTCGTTGATGAAATCCATGTAACCGGAGTGGTAACCCCCGACATCAATCGCTCGGTAGCGGTACTATCTCTTAGCGGAGGTCGAGTTGTATCCATCAAGGCAAGACTGGGAGACGACGTAAAAAAGGGGCAGCTCCTCCTTCAAATCCACAGCCCGGACTTGACAGCTGCTTTCTCCGATTATCAAAAGGCCCAGACCGATGAGTTGTTGGCGCGCAAACAATTGGAACGCTCCAAGGCTCTCTACGAGCGCGGAGCGACAATTGCAAAAAAGGATCTTGAGGCGGCTCAGAACGCAGATGACAAGGCACAGGTAGATGTGAAGACAGCGCGTGATCACATCCACGTTCTCGGTGGCGACCCCGACCATATTTCTCCCATTCTCGATGTTCGCGCGCCGATATCCGGAACAATCGTCGAGCAAAACGTGACAGGTGCCGCCGGAGTTCGTTCGATCGACAATTCCCCGAATCTTTTCACGATTGCCAATCTGTCTCGCGTATGGGTTCTCTGCGACATCTACGAGGATACAATTTCCAAAGTGCATCTTGATGATATAGCCGAGGTGCGCCTCAACGCCTATCCTGACCGGCTGTTCCAAGGTCGCGTGAGCAATATCAGTCGAGTGCTGGATCCCAACACCCGGTCAGCAAAGGTTCGTATCGAACTTGACAATCCAGGTCGCCTGATGCGTTCAGGAATGTTTGTTACCGCAAAGTTACACTCCGGGAAACTCCTCGAACGGCCTGTCCTGCCGACTTCCGCCATTGTCCGCTTACACGACAAGAACTGGGTATTCATGCCTCTTGACGGCAACCGGTTTCGAAAATTGGAAGTTCAGACCGGTCCGCTGGTGGGCGACAACCTCCAGCAGATTCTTACGGGGTTAAAGATTGACGACAAGGTAGTTGCCAACGCCCTGCAATTCTCCAGCGCTTCGGAAGCAAAATAGCCCATGATTCAATATCTCGTCGAACTCGCACTCCGGAACAGGCTGTTATTTCTCAGCGTCGGATCACTTCTTTTCATCTGGGGAATAATTTCGTTTCACCGCCTTCCCGTGGAGGCTTATCCGGATGTAGCCGACAAATACGCCACAGTAATTACGCAATGGCCGGGCCGTGCAGCGGAGGAAGTTGAACAACAGATCACGATTCCCATAGAGACCCAGCTAAATGGAATCGGACACCTCACCCATCTGCGTTCGAGTTCCCTCGCCGGACTCTCCTACATAACGGTTATTTTCGACGACTACTCCGACAACCTCCAAAACCGGCAGCAGGTCCTGGAAAAGCTGACACTGGTTAACCTTCCGCCCAATATCAATCCTCAGATTGGTCCCGACTTCAGTCCTGCCTGCCAGATCTACTTCTACACCTTGGAAAGCACTAATCCCCAATACGACATAATGGAACTGAAGCGTCTTCAGGATTGGACAGTCTTCAAACACCTTATGTCGGTCCCGGATATCGCAGCCGTTTCCATCTTTGGCGGTGAAACCCGTGAATACCAGGTAAAAGTCGATCCCAATATGCTGGTTTCTTATGGCTTATCCATTGCCCAGGTAGAACAGGCCCTTGCCGCGAACAACGTCAATGCGGGCGGAAGCTTTATAGAGAAGGGCCAACAGGCTTACAATGTCAGGATTGTCGGCTTGATGGAGAATACGGACGATATTGGCTCAACTGTTCTGAAAGTGCAAAACGGAGCACCTGTTAGAGTTCGCGATGTTGCTGTGGTTGCCCAGGGGCCGAAGATACGACTGGGGCAATTGGGAAAAGCCATTCGCCACAAAGACGGGCGAGTCATCGACAATGATGACGTTGTTGAGGGGATCGTGCAGATGCGCACTGGCGCTGAAGCCGAGTCTACCCTGACCGCCCTTCACGCGAAGGTCAAGTATCTGAATGAACATATCCTGCCGCCCGGTGTGAAGATCGTCTCTTACCTTGATCGGGACGATCTTGTCCACTATACAACACACACGGTTCTGCGCAACCTCAGCGAGGGAATTATTCTGGTCGTTATCGTCTTGTTTCTTTTTCTCGGCAATGCCCGTTCAGCACTTATCGTGGCCATGACTATGCCATTCTCGTTCTTTTTTGCTTCCATACTCCTTGATCTCCGTCACATTCCTGCCAATCTCTTGTCTCTCGGAGCACTCGACTTCGGCATGCTGGTAGACGGTACGGTCGTGATGGTGGAGAACATCCTACGTCATTTCGAAGAATCAGAGGAGTCTACAGGCAGGATCGGCGAGACCATCCGCCGGGCAGCTCATGAGGTGCAACGACCAGTTTTTTTTGCGCGTGCAATCGTAATCACTTCATACATCCCGATCTTTACACTGCATCGCGTCGAGGGACGCCTGTTCCACCCCATGGCCTGGACGGTCTGTTTCGCACTACTGGGAGCTCTTTTTTTCTCCATTCTTCTTGCGCCGGTGCTGGCGAGTTATCTCTTTCGCACACGGGCAAGAGAGTGGCGAAATCCAGTGCTGGCATGGCTAAAGACACAATACCCGAGAGCTCTGGAAAAGGCGATTGAGCGCCGTTCACTTACGCTCGGAATAGGGGCCGCCTGCTTCATTCTCGCTATTTTCCTCGGTTTCAGCGGAGTCATCGGCTCCGAATTCCTGCCGCACCTCGATGAAGGCGCAATATGGGCCCGGGGCACTTTCGATTCCAGCATCGGGCCGTCGGAAAGTAAACGCATCATGGACGTGGCCCGGCGTGCGTTTGCGAGTTTTCCTGAGGTAACGAAGGTTGTATCGCAAGATGGCAGACCGGACGATGGTACTGACGCCACCGGGTTCTTCAACACCGAGTACTTCATCGACCTCAAGCACCGGGATAAATGGCGCAAGGAATTCCACGAGAATAAAGATGCACTGATTGAAGCCATGCAAAGGGAAGTTGAAAAGATCCCGGGCGTCGTGTGGGGGTTCTCGCAACCTATTGCCGACAATATGGAAGAGGCGGTC
>Ga0326728_10018805_pt1 | contig 13528 bp, 9 predicted proteins | sample MB3enrmetagenome_FD_207602 | JGI IMG/M metagenome (GOLD analysis project Ga0326728, IMG submission 207602) | Lab enriched peat soil microbial communities from McLean, Ithaca, NY, United States - MB31MN | ecosystem: Environmental > Terrestrial > Soil > Wetlands > Peat | place: USA: New York... | reverse complement strand
ATTTACGACTATGTCCGGCTTTTCAAGAGCGATGAAATCTCTAGATACGATCTCTTCCATTGAGTATGTGGAGAACGAGTATATTCCTGGCAGGTCGATTATCTTGATCCTCAGCCCTTTATAATGCAATAATCCCTCGGCACGCTCTACCGTCTTCCCCGGCCAGTTGCCTATTATCTGATCCACGCCAGTTAATTGGTTAAATATGGCACTCTTACCCACATTAGAATTCCCTGCAAGAGCAACCACTCTTTTGAAATCTTTCATTCCTTTAGATGCTGGGTTACATTGCCCACAACTTTTACATCCTGCCATTACATACTCCGTTTTATCTTGAGACGTTTACAAAAATATTATCTGCAATTTCCCTTGCTATCGCTAAATTCGTCCTTCTGACGCATATTTCTATGGGGCCATTCATTGGTGCTTTTCGCAGTAGTTCGACTTTTGTATTCAACGTTAATCCAAGGTCAGATAACCGCTGTACGATTTTCTTATCTCCCCTGAGGAATTTGATGAGGCCCTTTTCACACGGTTCAAGGTCAGTGATCGGAACAATGCTCCCATCATTTGTTCTACGCTTCCGTGAACTGGTAGCTCCGTTGCATTCATCACACGTACCTACAAACATGGTACAGGAACTGATATGGCTTCCATGTGGGCATCTAGCAGGAGCATTAAGGATCTTACATAAAACGTTTTCCGTCTCGTCAGAAATATCGTGCTCCATCTTACAGGCTTCAGCGTGCGCCTTTTTTTCATCTATGTGGAGAGTATCGGTGAGAAATACTTCAAGAAGCCTATGTTTCCGTTTTATTTTAATAGCTATTATCAACCCTTCCTTTGTGAGAGTAGCGCCTTTATAAGGTGCATAAACTACAAGGCCTTTTTTCGCCATATGCTGAATCGCTTCTGTAACACTTGCTGGCGATATTTTAAGGCATTTCGCTATCTCAGTAGTCCGTGCAGCGCCGTGTTTGCCCGCTATATCATAGATCGTTTTCAGATACTCTTCCACTTGTGCTGATGGCATCGAATCACTACCACGGTTGAAAACAATCCACATATATATAGATTTTGGCTAACCTAAATTATTTAGCTTATGGAACGCAGAACAAAGAAGATAGACTTTTTCAAGGCATTGAACCATATTTTCAAAGCCCAAAAAAATAGACCCAGCTAGATTACCCGGAAAAATCAGCAAAACCTTTGTCAAGAAAGGAAAAAATAGAAAACAATTTAATAAATATAGAGGATTTTCGATCAACTGCTGATTTTCATGAGTCATTAAATATACCATTTTTAACGGCATGAAGTCCCCGTCCTCGGAGGGTATTAACCCGACAGAGAGGGAGTGCACGAGTATAAAGCCTACATCTCTTTTAGTCTCTTAATTCTCTCATCAATGGGTGGATGTGTGGCAAATAGAGAATTTGCATTCTTAAAAAGTAATGGCTAGTAAAATAAAGATGCTAAACGGCCCCATTCACTTTAGTATTGACATTATTATCCTTAATCCCCTCAAGTGCAGAAGCAGGCCCTATAGGATTACCCGTAAGGTACGTCCCACTCGAATCAGCAAGATACTCTCTGCCGTGAAACTGCAAGCTGAATCAACTGCATGAAAATCGGCGCAAGTATAGCAAGTACAATACCAATCACCAAAAATATGATATTTCCATCTTTTCTGTCTCTGTTTCCACCAGAAAACCACAAGCTTCTAAGGAAAACTTGTGAAGCAAACACAATAATGCCAACAAGCATAGCAAACCGGATTGGAAGTACTATTTCGATATCAACTGGCATTACTATAGAACTACTTTCGGTTTAAATACTTTCACTCGACCCCCCTCCGTAAGTAATACAGTGGATGACATATGGAAAGAGAATGAATTTTTTGAAGTTCGTGTGGAGAATTCTGATAATTTTTCCCATAATTAGATATCTATTTATACCAATATTTTTATAATTTTATAAAGATGTTTGAGAATATATACATTAATTTAATTGATATATACTTTTTAGTCTTCAAACAAAAATCATAACTTCCTGAATCCTACCTACTATCATTATAGTACTTTTGAGGGGAGAGGGGGTATTTAGTGAAAGTTCTTAGTTTTTGTAAATTGAAAGTACAGCTAAATGATGCGTTTTTTCTGATCTATATAGATTAAAAACACTTATTTAAACTACAAAAGAGTTGAAACTGGCTGAATCCATTTCCTTATACAGGCACGCTGCCATAGCAAAGAATGTAGCTAATGCAGCTTGGAGTAAATTAATAACTCTCATGACTTAAAAAGCAGAATGAGCTGTTAAACGTGTAGAGCTTGTTGACCCAATAAATAAATCACAACTGTGCTCTGGATGTAGTCAAATAGTTAAAAAAAATTCTCAGACAAAACATATAGTTGTCTTTTCTGTGGCTTGATACTGGATAGAGATTATAATGCCGCTGTTAACATATTATGACTGGGATTATGATAGCTGATAATGGAAAATATGTTATTCAAAATTTGAGGAAATTGGGTTACCAAAATCTCCACCACGGTTTTTTAACTCCAGGCGCTTCGATAGCTTTCTGATTGATGAGAGTCTGGACCTGAAGAACATGCTTATTGTACATTTCAATCAGATCCTCTTTATCCTTCTTCAAGTCCTCTATCTGATTTTGTGCTTCTTCTAATCTTTTTTCCATTTCTGGAAATCGTGCTTCCTGGTTGCTTCCTAATGTTCCTGGATTGCTTCCTAATGCATCCTGGTTGCTTCCAAGTTCCTGATGTTCAATAAGCTTCTCAAATGCTGTAATTACGGCCTTTGTGGGACTATCGTATCCTAATGCTTCTACTTTCTTCCAAAGGCTTCCGGGACACCAAACATTGATTTTGTGCTTTTCTTCTGCTGCCATGAGGAAGTTTTAGGAATTAATTCAATATGAAACTTCCTACATTTCCTACTGCTTATCAATATTTCCTAATACCTCTTATTTACTTCCGAACTACCTATGCACTACTTCCTATTGCTTCCTTGTTTATTCCCTTTGCCTCTTATTTGCTTCCTAACTACCTATGCACTACTTCCTATTGCTTCCTTGTTTATTCCCTTTGCCTCTTATTTACTTCCGAACTACCTATGCACTACTTCCTATTGCTTCCTTGTTTATTCCCTTTGCCTCTTATTTGCTTCCTAACTACCTATGCACTACTTCCTATTGCTTCCTTGTTTATTCCCTTTGCCTCTTATTTACTTCCTAACTACCTATGCACTACTTCCTATTGCTTCCTTGTTTATTCCCTTTGCCTCTTATTTGCTTCCTAACTACCTATGCACTACTTCCTATTGCTTCCTTGTTTATTCCCTTTGCCTCTTATTTGCTTCCTAACTACCTATGCACTACTTCCTATTGCTTCCTTGTTTATTCCCTTTGCCTCTTATTTGCTTCCTAATGCTTTTTATTCTGGGTTTTGGATTGATTGTAGTTAATTGCCAGTAGAATTAATGGTAACTTTTTGCGATTCCATAGATATTAATAACGTAAGTTTTAGGCAAAAAGGTGAACTTTTAAGCTTATAGAATTTTTATAATAGAAGATCCAATTAGATTCAATGGAAAGAATTGCAAAAATGGTAATGGCCCTTATAACCATTATCCTCCTAACTGCGGTTATTGTTTATGCCACACTTCCCTACTTAAACTATTTTTTAGGGGCTTTTATCCTTTATATTATATTCAGATCTCTTTACCATTTTTTCTTAAAGAAAACCCGGATCAATAAACAATTAGCGGCAGTTTTGGTGATAATTATTTCAATATGTGTTGTACTCATTCCATTGTATTTTCTCCTAGGTATAATTATTAATGAAATCCAGCAGCTTTTACTTAACCAGGCTTTTATTATTACATCTATTCGATCTGAAAATCAATTTCTCACTCATTATCTTTCAGGGCTGGGTATTCCTACTGATGTTCTCCAAAAACAGATACAGGAAAGGGTTATGAGCATTGGTTCTGAAGCTGTCAATTATACAAGTAAGTTCATTCTTGGTTCAATTCAGATATTGAGTCAGCAGTCTATAGGCCTCTTAATTATGTATTTTTTGTTTTACTACCTCTTAACAGGTGAAGATTCTATTTTTGCACATAAAATTTATGCAGCAGTTCCATTCAATGATGAAAATACATCCACTCTACTGAGCGAGTTCAGAAGAATTGTCAGGACAACTATGATTTCAAACGGGGCTGTAGCTCTTTTCCAGGGTGCAATTCTGACGATCACTTTTTTGATTGTAAAAATTCAGGGAGCTTTTCTCTGGGGTTCCATCGCAACACTCCTTTCTTTTTTACCAGTTTTCGGATCAACTTTAGTTTGGATTCCTGCAACCATTATTGAGTTTCTCCTGGGGGACTATACTTCAGGGAGTGCTATTCTTGCTGCAGGGATATTTGTAGGTATAGTGGATAGTTTTCTTAGGCCCATGATCCAGAAAAGAGTTGGAGAAATACATCCTTTTCTATCTCTTATTGGGATTATCATAGGAGTATCCCTTTTTGGTTTGATCGGAATCATTATAGGCCCCCTTCTCCTGTCTTACTTTATTCTGACCGTAGAAATGTTTTCCAAAGAGTACCTTTCTGAGATGGAGTAAAAATATAATTTTTGGGGTATTAAATAAACGACGGACAAAATATAGGAATGGATATCACAAATAATTTTATAAGCCAAAACCTGACTACAGACACAATAACAGTGGATGTTTAAGATGTATATGGTAAGAACTCAATAGAAGGAGGTACGCTGGTAAATTAAGTCCATGGCTTGGTACCGGTTCCTATAACATATAGTGATCCATGAAAAATTGTAATTGAGAACAAAATGAGCTTTAAAACTTGAACTCCATATAAGAAAAAAAACTTGAAAATAAGAAAATTGCCGGATAATTATCCGGCAGAAGTCATATGATGGTGAAAGTGATTTTCAGACGAGAATGTATCTCAAAGATAATGAAAAAAATTTTGTTAGCATAGCTGTTGGTTCAGCATCCTTTATTATGTAGTGAATGAAAAGAACATAGAATTAATCAGATTTTGCAGAACTTTCTGTATACTTCTAACTTTGGTAGTGTTGAAAATTTGCTGTAAATCTAATGCTAAATTTATGCATAATTTGTGTGATCGGATTCTTTCGAGGTGTGATTTACTTTCTCACAACTTCTTGATATTTGTGGTTTCCCAGAAAAGTTGGTATACTAACTAAATAAACATCCAATCTGAAATTATGTTTATATCAACTGGGAAAAATTCAGCAACCTCTTTGTTTAGATAATCATTCTTAATCATATCAAAAGCTTAAATTCTTCTGTAAATTTTTGTACTTTTTGATTTTTTTTTTTTTATATACTCTTTTGCTACCGGTATTTTAGTTTAGATCATATCCAACCACGGCTTGGAGATTTCCCAGCTCTTCCTAGTGTACATTTATTGGAATACAAGTGAATTGTCGGAGATTATCGTTTACAACAAAAATCAACATTTTATCAAATGAAATAAATGCATTGGATTTCAGCATAATTTATTTATGCTCTGTTGATTTCGACTATCTTTCTATTCTGAATAATTCTATGCACAGTTTTTGTACTAAAAATATGTGCATGTAAAACAGAGAGAAAATAAAAAGTAATTGATATTTATGCACTCGCATTAATGGTTTATGTTAGACTTTGTACGGTTCTTTGCAATATTGTACAAACGCTGGCCATGAACTGAGTTCTGTACATTTGAACTGGAGCTAGTATTGTTTCTGTTCACAGGCTGGCTATGAACTGAGTTCTGTATATTTGAACTGGAGCTAGTATTGTTTCTGTTCACAGGCTGGCTATGAACTGAATTCTGTATATTTGAACTGGAGCTAGTATTGTTTCTGTTCACAGGCTGGCTATGAACTGAATTCTGTATATTTGAACTGGAGCTGGTGTTGTTTTCAGCTGATGTTTGAGCAGGCATTAATGCGCTGGGAGTTGATGTTGTGGCTGCGTTTATATTGACATTACCGTTACTCGATTTACTAGCGCAACCTGCCACAACCACAACAGTTGCAAGCACAAGTAAGATCATAGCAAATTTATATGTTTGACTCATGGCTTAACCTCTGTTTGCTTTAGTATCATAATTATTCTATTTCCATCAATATCGATTTTAACCTTCTCATCAGCTTAAAAATGAGCAGGATATGGCTTATTTTGCCTACAATAGCTTCAGTTTCTCTGCTTCAATGAAAGTTAGGAGAATTAACTGCCCAAAAATAAGAGCCAATTACAATTGGATACCTTGTATTTAACCATGCTGTGATACCGCCTTGAATGTTATATACTCTTTTATAACTTTACTCTACCAGCATTTGGCTTGCAGCGGGACCTCTTGTTCAACTCAGGTAATAAATAAGTATTTTTGTACATTTGTTTTTTGGCAAATCTTTATTGTTTTTTATATACCACGCCAATAGCTCTTCATTGGATAAATCAAAATGATAATGTAACGGCATATTTTTTAATGGTATCAATTTGCTTTTATGTTTGCAATTTTAATCCTAAATCAGGTCTCATTTTCTTGATTATAATGTAAGCTGCTCACTGGTTCAGATTTACCCCTATATCTTATAATCATAAATATAACCAAGGGATAGGTTATTTATACGGTCAAGTTAAGGTTCTCATTTAGTGGTAATGGAAGAAAGGTATGCTGGCCCCCACAAAATCTATTATCGAGCCGCTAAATTTATTTGTATTCCAAAAAATAAGAGTGATTGGGGGGAATTGGGTTAAATCCGGCTCCTTTAATGAGCATCAAAGAAATTTTAATACATTTTTTCATTTACTGGGCATGTAATCGGTCACAAGTAGTATATCCCCATATATAATGGAATGATTGAGTTTACAAGTACATGGGTGAGAATAATGAGACTTTCATTTTTTGCAGTGGAAACTGCAGTTTCCCAAAAATTGGTGACATAATCAATAATCAGATGTGTTCGATGACCTAAGGACACGAAATCACATCAAAAAAATTTGGTGTAGTTTTATGGCGTAGGAGCTTGGGTTGTGTCTTGTCCTTCCCCAGCAACCAGCTCCCCCTACTTTGGTGGAGTACCTACTGGTACAGTTTCAGGCCATTTTCAGACCACTGTCCAGCCTTAATCCCAGTAAATGATAACAACAAATGGAAAAAATGAACACAATGTATAAAATATAACTACTAATTTAAATTTTTTTAGAATTTTTACGCAAAAATACCAAAAAAGTCACTAGCAACAGATCGTAAAAATAAAATGATTTTGATAAACCTTTGATTTTCACAAGTAATTTAGATAATATTTATAAGCATCTAGCGAAATTTTGGGTTTATCGAAATCCTAATAAAACCAAAAATTCAAATTCATTTATCTTCTTCCTGACTAAATCAACTTCTTTTTATGACCATATAATTCTGAATAGATACAGCTATCATGAATGAACAGTTTTTGCTATAGAACCTATGCATCAGTGAAACCGAGAAAGATACCTATAGCGTTAATATATAAACTTCCAAAAATTATACGATGCAAGTTCAAATACTCATCAAACAGAATGAAATTGGAATTTTGCGACAGAACTTAGAAGTTAATAGAATCAAACCTTCAACTATCTAAATAAAAATTTAACTACCACTTCTAATGTACTTGATTTCATAGTTTGAGTGTTTAAGTCATGAAATAAAGAGAATATCTATGAATCTCCGATTTTAAAAATTGCTGATATAGGGTTTATAGACAACTGGCCAAAAAAAGGGAGCTATAATAACTTCTTAAGTTTATATGGAGTATATATAATCTCCTCTTCCATGATTTTCAGCGCGCAATTCTCATTAGCTTACTGAGACTGGGACTGGGAGCGTATTGCAGGTGCCTGGAATGTTGCCGTTGTCTGGGTTACCGTTGCCTGAAACGTTATTATTGCTGTTACTTTTATCATAGTCGCTGTTGCCTTGGCCATTACCAAGACCATACAGCAACGCTTGATGTTGCAGATGAAGAGACTACAATAAAATCATTAAAGGAACTCAAAAAAGCATAGAATACGCACAAAAATTTGGCAGAGCTAATTATAAATTTGCCCAATGGCTTACAATGCCACAGATTCCAGACTAATTTCTTGGAAAATAATTTTGGTTGAGTTTTCAACCTCACTTTCATTCTTTCATATCCTCTTCCACAGCTTTCAAAACATCAGCGTTTGAAGTTGTCTGAATTAAAAAGAACTGCTGGCTTACAGACGCAGTTTTCCTGGCTGCGGTTTCCATACAGAGCATGAGAATTTTTACCGCATCCTGAAAAGTGTTTTTTTTATTCCAGTTATCCTTGAAACATTTATTGGCTACATGTTTGGTAAAGTCATTTCCGAGAACTATTAAGTTACTTCCTTTCGCATGTGAGGTTAAGGTTATCTCGGAATCCCTGAGCTCGGCAATCGCGTAGTTTCCAGCTGCGGCATACAGCCTTCTTTTTTTGACAACCCCACCTTCAACTGAGGATACTTCCCCTATCAAAATGCCGTTTCTCTCCGAGATTTTGCTTTTGCAGTCCGTAACAATTATGCCGACTCCGGAGTCTCTGGCTTTTTTTGCGAGCTCGTCATCCGTGACTATTGCCCCGTTATAAAGTTCTTTTTCGAGCTTCTCCCTACCAGGCTTATTTCTTTCAAATGTTATTTCCCGCAGATCTCCGGTCATTACTGCACCGTTTTCCCCTATAAACGCGATGACAAGGGTCATTCTTCAGGCTCCGATATGTTTTGACATTTCGTTTTTATATTCCATTTCAGATCTCAAATTCCAGGCAAGATTTTAGCATTCTGTAATCCGTACATCTTACATAAATCAGAATATAGAGATTCTGTACTTCACTAAAAATCTTTCCTCTATATTTTTCCATATTCATTTATCCTAGACACTCCACCACTAACCTAACCCCTAACTTTTTTTGAAGTCATTCCTCAATGAGGATTATGAACATATCAAATCTGAACTTATTATCATCTACGACCTAGGGACCTCTTTTTACAATTGTAAAATGTTTTTTCTGAAGGTATAGCAAGATGCTTTTCAGCACAAAAGAGATCAGCGTATAAAAGTATCTTTACAGAAGCAGTTGAAAAATTGAGCAAACTTCATATCAAATGGTGGGTAATTTCAAATCTTCTAAAATAGGAAATTCATAACTGCCGTTTACAAAAGTACGTTAGTCTGGCAGCCGTAATCTTTTAAGATAGAATATAACAAATCTGTTATAATTTTTTTACACAGAAGACACGTTCGGATACTATGAGAGATAGAAGCTTTTTTTGAAACTAATTATTGTATTAGTTGGATTTGCAAGCGGTGTAATTTTTGCACTGACGATTGATCCGATTCATTCCCATTTAACTCTGCAAATAACATAAATCAACAAGCTGGACTTATAACTTTACTTCCTACTACACTTCTTCTTTTTTCACCATTCAAAGCAAATGCAGATAAGGGAATCATTGGAGTATTTGGTGCATTACTTTCTCTTTCTAGTGGTCTAATAATTCTATCAATACCGCTAATTAGCATTATTTGGCTTATTGTTAGCGCTTTAACCTTTCTATATAACACCGGTTAGCATCTCAATATAGAAGAAATAGACATAAGCTAGAAATTCAAAAAGAACTTAATTGCATAACATTAGCTCACAACTATTTATTTTTAATTCACTTGGAACATAGGTTCAATGCTTTCAAGGAACAGGAACTTCAGCAAACTTTTGTCATAAAAGATGATTGTTATTTCTTATCAGTTAATCTTGAAAGGCCTTAGAAGTCTGGCAGCTGTAGTGATCTTAGCAAATGCATAGTTTTTGTATGAAAACTTCCGCATCAATAAAAACGATAAATCCTGTTTTTGTGGTAAAGGAAACTGGACATAGAGTCAATCAGATTTTACAGAACTTTGGGTACACTGCCAACTTTAGTAGTGTTGAAAATTTGCTGTAAATTGAAAATCGGATTTTGCATATGAAATCCAATTAGGTTTTTCTGATATGGGATTCTTTTTTTTTAATTTTTAAAAGTTGGTTTTCAAGAATTAATTTAATTAAAATCGATAGCGAAGGAATTTATTGAATTTTGATATGCTTTTTTAATATTTTTTTGGCACTTACTGGCCATATAATTGGTCACAAGTAGTTTATTCTTATATGTAATGGAATGATTGAGTTAAAAAAGCTTAGGCTAAAATCGAGATATATTGACAAATTTAAAAGATAAACATATCTTATATAGTCTTGTCAATGGCGGTTAAGCTGCTCTATATTATTTGATAGATGTTATTTCCAGCCGACATTCAGTAGATGTACACAGCTGTAAAATTTGCTTTATTTCTAAAGTTTCTGTTATAATTTCCAAATTATTTATATGTACATTTTAAAGGGCACAGAAATACATTTAGTCTATTTTAATGCCAATTAAGTATAAATGAATAACCAGCCTAATAATAATTGGTTAGTGTACCCAAAATTTGAAAACGGATATGAAATTATACGGTAAAATGTGGCATCTATCGCTAGCATAAGCACTACCGCGAAACCACTGTTATTGAAGCTACTTTTACGCTACTGTGGGTTGCACTTACTACTTTAGCTGTCAATGAAGCTACAAACACGGCTACTAATAAAATAGTCATTGTCCTGTTAAATGTCATTTATTTTACACCTCAGTAAATGATATAGCCAAAGCAAGACAATGACTACTTTGAAATTTCATTTATTTTTCACCTCATTAAATTATATAGCCAAAGCTATATTTTTTTGATTTACTTTATAAAAATTCGAAGATGAAATCTACCGCCTTACATATACCGGAATTGCTATACAGGACTTAGTATGCTAAGTAATGCTTTTCTATTTATGTCCTCTTTAGAAGTGCAAAGTGATTACAGAATTTTCCTTTGCCTAAAGCAGTGATAGATTTTGATAAATCGTTATTGTGGATTTATAAGTAATTATTGTAGATTTAGAAGCAACGTACTAATAAAAATAAAAGAGTTGTTTCGGTGCGAACTGCGTTCTTCTCCAGTACATGATGCTAAAAGCTGCTCAATCTATACGGTCACTCATATCCAAGACATCATCAAGCGCAAAAAAGCAAAAGAAGCTCTGAAAAATATTGAAAATACCCGTAAAAATGAAATTCACTATAGGATCAAAAATAATCTTCAGACTATCTCTTCCCTTCTTGACTTCCCGTCTGAAATGTTCAAAGATAAGTTACATAGTTTTTGTAATAAAATCTATAAATTTCCTAAATACCATCAGGAATAAGAAAAGGTTACTGATCTATGACTCATGGACCTTATGTGCCCCCTAGAACATCTGGAGCTCCTAGAATACTTGGAACATTTGGAACTAATTAGCCGAAAAAGCCAGCATAAATAGAAAAATAGGAAAATAATAATTATAAAGTTCTGGCAGTGAACCCAAAGTTCTGTAAATTCTAGATGATTCTGGACATCCTTTATCGTCACTTCAATGAACATAATTTATTGACTATTAGGATGCATAGTTTTTAACGTAAAATCTCTGCATCCCAAGAGTATACCGAATCAATAAAAATTTACAGAAATTCGGATAGACTCTGCATTATGTTTCTTCACCACAAAAACAGGGTCTATAGCCAATTTGTAAGCTTACAAAACTGAATTTTAATGCAGAGATTTTGCTATAAAACCTATGTATCAATGAAATCGAGAAATCCGGTTTTGTGATGAAAGCAAAGGATAGAGAACCATCATTTTTACAAAACTTTCAGTACACTACCGTTTTTGGTAATGTCGTAAATTTGCTGTAAATTCAAGGTTAGATTTCTGTTTACGGTTTTAATTTTTGTTCTTCGGGCATGAATTGTTCTCCCCAATGACTTTTAGATGTTTCGATTTTACAGAAAAATCAGCATATTTGCACAAAGTCAATAGACAAGTAAAAGAGTCATAGACTGCTTATTAGAGTCAATAAAATTGCACATTGAAGCTTCTTTAAGCCTTTAAATTGACCCATATTGCTACCTGTATTAAAGCCGTTTTCTTGCTTTTTACATAACTAACTCAGAAGGGAAGATAAGATCAGCAGAAAAAATAGGTATCTCTAACCAAGAGTAAATATATAATAAAAACCTATATACATTATGGATAATAAAAAAATTGAGAATATGTGCCTAATTCTACCAACATTAAGAGAACTGGAGAAAAAACAACAAGCACTAAAAATGCGAAAAAAAGAAAGATTTTGCAAACTTTGAATTAACAAAAAATGCATCCAAATTCTCAGTTGAATTCGATGAATCAATTATCCATCAATTTGTCTATTTTTCAGAAAGAGCCAAGCAAGAAAATCAAGACTATACTACTTTAGCTCAAATAGTTGGTGGCGTCGCTGTTGGGATTGGACTTTACTACACATGGCGACGAATTACCATTTCTCAAGAAGATCGGATTACCGAGTATTTTACTAGGACTGAGGACCAATTAGGAACTATAGTCAATTAAAAAAAATATGGCAATTAACGCTATATACATCGACATTCAAGCCAATGAAAGTATATATAAAAAAATTTAGAAGTAAATTATGAAATTAGAGATTCAATCAATTCTTACTGTAATTAGAAGGCACATTAATTCTTTAGAAGATAAAGAGTCTAGCCATCTAAATTTACAAAAAACTTGTTTTCAAGTAACTCACCTTATGAATGCTCATCTTGAAGGGGCTGACCTAAGGAATACTCATTTTGAAGGAGCTAATTTTAGAAATGCCCATCTTGAAAGAGCGGACCTTAGAAATACTCATTTTGAAGGGGCAAACCTTGGAAATGCTCATCTTGAAGAAACTGATCTTATGGATGCCCATTTTGAAAAAGCTCACCTTTTTGGGGCTCATTTTGAAGGAGCTTTTTCTTGGATATGCTCATCTTGAAAAAGCTATCTTGAAGGAGCTCATTTTGAAGGGGTTGACCTTTCAAATGCTAGCCTTAAAGAAGCAAAAAATCTAATAATTAATCAGCTTTATGACGTGAAAACACTTTATAAAGCAGAGCTAGACGAATCTCTTCGCTCATTACTCATAGAAAAATACCCTACTCTTTTTGACGAACCTTAATGAATTCTTTTTTATGACACTACAATTGATCCAACTCTCATGGATGCATAATTTTTGTACCAAAATCTCTTCATTTCCTAAGTTCCATTATCAATGTTATTCCGGTTTCTTTTTTATCATAAATCTTTTTTAGTCAAAGTTTTCTGTTATAATCAAGGCATATACACATTGATACAAACAATTGGAGTCCTGTTTATGGACTATATATACACATTGATTTCCGATGTAACTCAAAAATTCCCATTGATACAAACAATTGGAGTCCTGTTTATGGACTATAGATACACATTGATTTCCGATGTAACTCAAAAATTCCCATTGATACAAACAATT
>Ga0326728_10018804_pt1 | contig 13529 bp, 10 predicted proteins | sample MB3enrmetagenome_FD_207602 | JGI IMG/M metagenome (GOLD analysis project Ga0326728, IMG submission 207602) | Lab enriched peat soil microbial communities from McLean, Ithaca, NY, United States - MB31MN | ecosystem: Environmental > Terrestrial > Soil > Wetlands > Peat | place: USA: New York... | reverse complement strand
CCATCTCTGTCAAAACTCCTTCATCTCATACGGCCGCTGCCTTGCACGGCGTCTCCGCGCAGTTGCTGCGGCACTGTGCTGGAAGGACAACGCCCTTCCCATGGGCTCTCAAGAGTTTCCCGTGCCCTGTCACGCTTAGAAGATCCGCGTGCGGGTGTGTGGCTCCCCTCCCCATGATGTTGTCAAATCAATGCATACTACATCAAAAAAAAGAATGCAAGAGAGATTTCGCCCCGCATGGCGCTTTTTGAGACCCTCGGCGCGGTTTCTCCCCGACTTCCGTGAAGTAGTGCGTCGACTTTTGTATCGGCGCGCTGTCCCAAAATCTGTTACATTCTAGTTCGTGTCTCGTGACAAAGCAATTCTCGTAGGGGTCGAGCTGAAGGGGAAAAAGGTCGCCTGGACCATCCAAGATTCCCTGGAAGAGCTCGGACGTCTTGCTAGGACCGCCGGGCTTTCCGTGGCCGGGCGGACCTGGCAGAAACTTCCCCGACCTGACGCCTCCACATGGATCGGATCCGGCAAAGTGGAGGAGATCGCCCGGCTCATGACCGCGGAGGATGCCGACTATGTCCTCTTCGATAGTGAGCTCTCCCCGGGGCAGCAAAGAAATCTGGAAGAAGCCCTGGGGGAAAATGCCCGAGTAATAGATCGCACCCGGCTCATCCTCGACATATTCAGCCTCAACGCGCGCTCGCGCGAAGGCAAGCTGCAGGTCGAGCTTGCCCAGTACGAGTACCTGCTCCCCCGTCTGGCCGGCATGCGCCCGGGCCTGGCACAGCAGGTAGGAGGGTCAGGTGCCGGGCCCGTGGGACTTCGAGGGCCTGGGGAAACGCAGCTGGAAATGGACAGACGGCAGGCGCGGCGCCGGATCACCGCGTTAAAGCGGGGTCTTGAAGAGGTCCGAACCCAAAGAGGTCAGCACCGAAGGCAGCGGCTCAGGGCGGGCCTACCCGTAATCGCACTGGTGGGGTATACGAACGCGGGCAAAAGCTCGCTTCTCAACGCCCTGACCGGGGCGGACGTCCTGGTTCAGGATCGGCTGTTCGCCACGCTGGACCCCACCACGCGCCGCCTGATGCTTCCCGGTGGTCGGGAAACCTTGCTGACGGACACGGTTGGGTTTATCCGAAAGCTGCCCCACCAGCTGGTGGCGGCATTCCGGGCCACGCTGGAAGGAATCGAGGAGGCCTCTCTTATCATTCACGTCGTGGACGGGAGCCATCCCCACGCGTCCGAGCAAGTCGCAGCGGTGCAATCAGTGCTCTCGTCGCTAAGCGTCGCCGACACCCCACTGCTCATGGTCTGGAATAAAGTGGATCTGCTCCCCGACCGAGGCCTCCCGCAACCTCCCGGGACGGCGCATCACGGCTCGCTAGCGATCAGCGCGAAAACCGGGGAGAACGTTCCGACTCTCCTTACGGAAATCGAGCGTGTCTTGGCTGAGGGGCTCTCCGACATGGACCTACTCATCCCATACAAGCGCTATGATCTTGTCACCCAGCTCTATGAGCAGGGAACCGTGTGGTCGAAGGAAGAGAGGCCGGAAGGGGTGCGAATCAGCGCATCGGTCCCGCGGGCGTTTGGTGAGAAGCTGGAGGCGTTCGCGCTCTCAGAAAAAAAGCAGCACGGCGGAAACAAACGTCAGCCCCTGCACGGCGACGGTAAACGCCTTCTGCGGAAGGCGGCGGGCGGCCAGAATCCCGAGGGCGGCGCCGCCAAGGACAGCTCCTGAGAGGACCGCGTCGAACACGACGGACGCCGGGGTGATCAGCCCCAGGCCGATGCTGAAGGGCACCTTCACCCAATTCAGCACGGCGAAAAACCATGCCCCTGTGCCGAGGAACTCGTCCTTGGGAAGGCGCATTGCCAGCAAATACACCATCATCACCGGCCCCGCCGCGTTTGCGAGCATGGTAGTTGCTCCTGCCAAGAGCCCCGCCAGCGCGGCGAACCACCAGGCGGACGGGACGTCCGCCTTTCCTTTCGACGCCAAGTCTCGCCACAGCCCGACACCGAGCATGATGATCACGATCACCCCGATCACCGGCCGCAGCTGCCTGTCATTGATTCTGCCCATCGCAAAGAAGCCGATCACAATGCCCGCAAATGCCCATGGGAACAGGCGCAGGAGGTGGCGCCATACCGCGTGCCGGCGGTACCACGTGACGGCAACGATGTCCCCAAGGATCAAGAGGGGGAGAAGCGCGCCCGTGGATATCCGGGCGGGCAGGACAAACGCGAAGAGCGGAACGAAAATGATACTGAGGCCCGGGATGCCTGTCTTGCTGAGGCCGGCGATGAGGGAGCTGACCGCCGCCAGGGTCCATTTGTCGGCGGTGAGGGCGTAGACGCCGGTCACCAGGAAACTCTCCCCGCCTTCGCCCGATACTCGGGATAGGTGGTGAACGGATCACCGGCGGACTCGCCCTTTGACGGGTCAACAAAGGCGACCGTGTTGCGTGACCTCTTTGCGAAGTACAGCGCTTTGTCGCTTTTCTCCACGGCCCGCGCGAGGTCCGTGACGCCGGTCACGTCGGCAACCCCCAAGGAAAAAGTCCCGCACGGCTCCCCGTTTTCCCTTGAGAGCCGGAGAACGTCACCCATTCCCTCATGCCCCGCGACCGCCTGTTCCTGGGCGTAGCGCAGCCTCTCCGCGAGAATAATCCCCGTGTGCAGGTCCGAAGGGATGACCACGAGCAGCTCCTCGCCTCCGTAGCGCACTCCGATGTCTCCTTCCCGGATATTGTCCAGGAGTAGCTGCGCCGTCGATTTCAGGACCTCGTCCCCCCGGGCATGCCCCAGCTCGTCGTTCACCCACTTGAAATGGTCGATGTCAATCATCAGGAGCGTGAGTGGTTTTCCCTGTGCCTTGAGCTTCGAAAGTTTCTTCGAGAGCTCATTCAGGAAGTAGTCCTTGTTCCTAAGGCCGGTCAAGGGATCCACGTAGCGGCCAGGGAACTCTTCCTTGAGTGTGGCTTGGAGGGTTTCCAACGCGTCTCGCCCTCGGGTGCCGCGCTCCCGCGACCACATTTCCGCTTCCTCAGGGGAAGCCACTGTAACCCCGTGGCTGGCAGTGGCGACGAAGCTCTTGGGGTCATTCAGGAGGTAGTTGTACAGTTCTGCGACTCCTCGAAAGACGTCGATGAACCCCGCCTGCGCCTTCTGGGGGATGTCAAGCACGGACTCGTGATGCCGGGCCTCGATCCAGCGTCGGATCTGGCGCGTCACGGGCCGATAGTCCGGGGATGAAGTCTGCGACCGGGCGATAAAGTCCACGAGTCTTCGGGACGCGAGCTCGGCGGCCACCTTGGCGCGCACCGGGTCATCGGCGCCGAGCAAATCCCGATTAATGACCCTCCCAACGTCGGCAAGGATCTCCGCCAGGCGCGCTGCCAGCTCGTAGAGCTTGGGCCCCTCGTAATAGTCCGGCTCCGTGATCACGTGGCCGAAACCCCTGATGACCCGATTCCGCAAGCGGTTGATCCTCTCTTCGATCCCCCGGGCCCGCTGGCTTTCCCGGAACAGCTTCACGAACCTGGCGTCCCCCTCGATCTCACGAGCAAACTCGCGAACTTCGTCGAGGTACGGCTCGAACAAGCGTCCATACACTTCGGACCAGAGGCCGCGCAGCGTGATCAGCTCGCCGGCGAGGGTTTCCCGTCCAAGCACTTTCTCGAGGACATATGGCTCCATGGAGAAGAGGAGGTCATCGAGGATGGCATGGAAGACCATGACCAGCCCAATCACGTCGGAGGAGGCAAGGTGCTCCATGTCGGTGAGCCGGGACTGGAAAAGGGTCGTACGCGTAAAGACCCTGTTCACGAAGTACGGCAGGACGAACTCTCCTTGATCCACACGCTCTATGCCGGAATCCGGGAAAAGGGTCATCAGAATGGAGAGAGTCCCCTCGAACTGCGTGGAAAACTTTTCCTCCTTCTCTTGCTCCAGCCTTTCGAGCTCTTTCGCCCTTTGCTCGGCCAGCGCTCTTTCTTGCTGTTCGTGCACCTTGCGCTGCCAACCCTCCCACGTGAGGATCTGCTCCTCACGCAGCTCCAGGAAAGCCAGCACGAGCTGGCGTTTCTCCGCGTCCTGCTCATGTTCGTCGTAGAAAGAGGCGATCATCTTGAGGAGCGCGGGATACAGCTCATGGCCGTATTTCCTCAGGTTCTGATAGGCCGCGCGAAAAAGCCCTTCCGCCGCCGTCAGATCGTTCAAACTTTGTTCGCCCGGATGAAGCGACACGTTGACCTCTCGCGCTACATCGAAAAGTGCCTCTAGCTTGTCCCTCTCGACGGCTTCCGTGACCGTAATGAGCCGGCAGCCGTCCTTCACGACTCGCGCGATCTCGGCCACGCGGGCCCGCCCTCCGGAGGCGAGCTTTGCTTCCAGGTAGCCGAGGCTTTTGCGTAGCGTCCCGTGGGGCTGGGTGAACTCACCAAGGAACTCCAGCGCAAATGGCTCCCGGGAACGAAGAACCCGAACAACGTCGTCTCCGCGGGTATTCCCCCCTGTATCCTCCGCCGGCGCCTTCCGTGGCGGTCCGTGTCCCAGAAGCGTGCAGGCGCTATCGTGCAGCGCATCAAGGTCATCAATGAAAGAAAGCTCAAATGGGTTCTGTCCCTGATATCCTCTTCGCTCTGCGAGCAGACGCATGAACGCAGTGCTCACGCAGTCTTCCCTCGCTGGATCGAAGATGCTGAGCAGATCTTCCACGCGCTCGAGGAACCGCGTGATCAGGAAACCATTCCGATACGCGTAGCGGTTGATGCGCCTGCGGAGCCACGGAGGCACGGTGGGCAGCCAATCGATTGCGCGCTTGCCGGATTCCGCCCCGAGTTTCAGCTGCTGTTCAGAGGGGCTCTCCTGCCCCAAGCTCGCAAAGGTGGAGGAAGTTCCCCGGGCCATGACGCCGTCCCGCGTTGGGATCCCATTCCGTGCAGGGGCTCTGCGGCCAGCGGAGCCAGGCGTAGGCGGTGGCACCGATGGCGTAGCGCGCCTGTCCCGCACCACGGGCTGCGCCCTCGACCTCTCGAGCGCCGCCTGGGATCTGCGGCGAGCTTCCTCTTCGCCATAGCCCTTTTCCCGCAGATCGCGGTAGACCCGCTCGATTTGCTGTCGGGAGATGCCCTGTTTGAGCAGGTTTTCGTAGAGTTTGTTCTTGTCCTTGTCCTCAGAAGGCATCGACCACGGCTCCACCTACATTCGAGTATAGCCACCCCGAAGCATGAAATCGATTCACGCGCGGCTCCCTTGGGCGCTCAAGAGCCGATCATTGCCGCAGCGGTCCGGATCTCGGCGGTCCTTCCCGAGAAAGCGCAGAGAGAGGTCCTCAGAACCACCCGCCGGCGGTCCCGGCTGTCGGTAGGGCAAGAGACACAGGAGATCACTCCCGTGACCGGCGATTGGTGCCCCGAGTGTTGCAGAAAATAGCGCTCTGCGACACCGGGATTGTCCTGGCCTTCTCCCGGCAGCTCGAATGCCTTGACCAGAAGCTGACTTCGACCGTCATCGTGTTCGTCGACGCAGATGATCTTCCGGGTGGGCGGCTCCCCTGTGGCGTTTCTGCCGTCGACGATCTCCGCGCTCCCCGGTACCTGCGCAAGGTTCCAGAGCCACACGCTCGGGGGAATTTGCCGGGAAACCTCAAGGGTTGTTTCCTCGACGTATCCCGCCTGGCGCAACCATCGCGTCCCCCACGTTTCGGAGATCTCCTGCTCCTCGAGGGACCGCAGTCGGCGCTGGATTCGAAAGCCAAGCATCATCCCTGATTTCCACGCATGCACCTCGCCCTTGTTCTCCATGGAGAACACGCCCTTTTCCACAGTTCCCTCGTAGCGGCCCGGGTCCAGGGACGGCGGCACGGTGTCTTGCGGGAAAAACTCCTCCCGCGGACCCAGCCAGACTCGGTCCCCGCCGGGGTTCAGCCAGCCGTCGTCCTTGGCGCCGATCTCAAGCATACGGAGGAAGTCCGGGTTCATCCATAGCGCATTCTCTCCCCTCCAGTGCGGCCAGACGCCGAGGACGCGCCCGTATTCTGGCAGGATCAGAACGGCGCCGTCCGCACCGGACTCCAGCACGGTATAGCGGATTCCGAGACGATTCATGCTGACCACGAGCTCTTCAAGCCCCACCCGGCTCCTCCGTGTCTATGCCGCGCCTTTCGGCCGTCCCCTAAACATCTCTCGACATGACGAGGATCATGGTGCGCTCCTCCCAACCGATCCTCCGCCAAAATCGTCTGCCCGCCTCATTGTCGGCAACGACGAAAATGTGGCATTTGCGCACGCCCAGCGCTGCCAGCACCGCGAGGGACCGTTCCACGAGCGCCCGCCCGATCCCCTGCCCACGGCGCTCCCTGGCCACGGCGCAGTGGTACAGGAAGCCGCGCCGGCCGTCACAGCTTGCAAGCAGCGTGCCGACGAGGGATCCGTTCGATGACTGGGCAACAAAGCTCAACCCGGGGTTCTTCGCCAGGAAAGATCCGATGTTCTCCCGAGAGTCAGCCGCGCTGAGGCCGATCCCTTCGCTTGCTTGCCACAGGGCGTACGCCGCGTCGTAGTCAGCCATGCCGAACTCGCGTATCTGGAACTCCTTGCTCATCGCCGAAAACGCTACCATGTTTCACCGATTTTGGGGTATACCAGGGACGTGGAGACAATCCTTCGGATCATGCAGGAGTCCGGCCTCGCCGGCCTGGACCCCAAAAGGCTGGACGCATTCAAGGCCACTGGCGCGCCCGTGATTGGCGGGAGAGACACGCGTATCTATAGACGCTCCATCAATGTACGTGAGGGCGTCTTTTATTTCATGGGCGCCGTCAGGGGACATAAAGGCCTCTACCTGGTCCGGGAAAAGCCGTTCAGCTCGCGGTTCGAAGGGACGGCCGACCGTGTAGGCGGCTTCACCGTCATAGAAGCCGCCCTTTCGCCGCAGAACGCCGAACGGCTGCATGAGGAGTTTCCGTTCACCGCGCCCGTGTCCCTTCGTGACAAGATGACGACCATCGGGTGCGGCGACCGTCTGGGTCTCGCAACTGTCGGCCACATCCGAGCGGTGGCCAAATACAACGCTGCGCCCGTCCTTGCCCAGCAGTCCATACGGGAGCTCACGCTCACGAGGCGGAACTACCCCGGCGTAGTGGCAGACGTGACGTTCCTCGTCTTCCAGGAGGGCTACCGGCTGGGCTACGGGGCGGACGGAGACCATCTTAAGACTATCGCGGACATAGATTCGGCCCTGGCGGCCGGCATGCCCATGATCACTCTGGACCTGAGCGACGTCATGACAGCGGAGCCCGCGCTCTGGGGCTCAGGGAAAGTGGATGAACAGTTCGCGAATCTTGAGGCCGACGCGCAAAGACACGTGCTCGAAAGGTATGCGGACAAGACATTCCGGCAGGGAAGCTCGGCAATCCGGTTCACCGCGCTGGAAGCCAAGCGATGCGCCCTAATGTACCTACGCGCTCTCGACTTTTCCCGAGAGGTGGACAGCCACATCAGGGCCAGGCGCGGAGACCACTACGACCTGGAGATCAGTATCGACGAAACCACTGCTCCGACGCTGCCTGAGCACCACCTTTTCATTGCGAGCGAGCTTGCGCATCGTGGAGTTAGGGTCAGTTCGCTGGCTCCCCGGTTCGTCGGCGAGTTCCAGAAGGGGGTGGACTATCTAGGGGACGTTGGCGAGTTCGAAAAGCAGTTTGCCGTCCACTGCGACATAGCGAAGGCGTCCGGCGGTTACAAGATTTCTATCCACTCAGGCAGCGACAAGTTCTCCGTCTATCCGCCAATCGGCCGTCATACAGGAATGCGTTTGCACCTAAAAACCGCAGGAACGAGCTGGCTTCAGGCGGTGGCGGTGATAGCACGGGTCAACCCGTCGTTCTTTCGCCGGATGGTCGAAAAAGCGCTCATGTCATTCGAGGATGCCTCCCGGCTGTACTACGTCAGCGCGGACCCCGTCGAAGTCCCGGCTCTGGGCAGTCTCTCTGACTCGGAGCTTCCCCGGCTCCTTGACGCCCGGGACTCGCGCCAGATCCTGCACATCACCTACGGCGGGCTCTTGAATGATCCCGAAATCCGCGCCGGCATCTTTGAAACGCTCGCCGCGAACGAGGACGCGCACGACACCGCAGTCGAGGAGCACATCGAGAAACACCTTCGACTGCTCGGAGTCAGTCCGCGAGTTTAGCCTCAGTGCGCAGTTTCCGTCCCTGTTTTCAACGGGATTGCAAAATATTCCGCAGCGTTGGCGAAGCAGATGTCCCTGACCATTTGGCCCAGGAGGTCGATGTCCTGTGGGGCCTCTCCCCGCTCCACGGCATCTGCCAGGAAGCGGCAGAGGACCCGGCGGAAGCATTCATGGCGAGGGTACGAGAGAAAGCTTCGTGAGTCTGTGACCATGCCGACAAAGCGCGCCAGGAGGCCGATATCGGAGAGCATCTGAAGCTGTTCACGCATCCCGCGGGGCTGATCGTTGAACCACCACGCCGGACCGAACTGAACCTTCCCTCGTATTTTTTCTCCGGGGAAGTTCCCCGCCATGGCGGCAAGCACAGCGTTGTCCGCAGGATTCAGGCAGTAGAGGATTGTCCGCGGAAGAATGTCATTCGAGTCGAGCGTGTCGAGCAACCGGGCAAGAGAAGCGGCAATCGGTGTATCTCCGACAGTGTCGAAACCGGAGTTGGGACCCAAGCTGCGGGAGAAGCGAGAATTGATGTCCCTCAGCGCGCCGATGTGCAGCTGCTGGACCCATCCGGCCTCGGCGTCCATGCGAGCCAGCTCCCTGAGCATCGCGGACTTGAAAATGCCGGCTCGCGCGGCGTCCGGCGGCCGACCTTCGCGAGCGTCGAGGAATGCCGAACGGACCTCCGACTCAGTGAAGTCGTCCGCATAAGGAACCTCGATCCCCTGATCCGAGATCCTGCAACCGTGTTCGTGGAAATGACGGTGTCGATTGCCCAAAGCCTCGATCAGGCTCTTCCAGTCCTTGATCTCGACGCCGGCGGAAGCGGCAAGCCTGTCTACCCAGGCGTTGAACGCCGCGGGCTGCTGGATTGCCATGACACCGTCGGGCCGAAAGGCCGGCACCACGGTCACATCGAAGGTCCTGTCGGCGGCAAGGCGCTCGTGATATTCCAGCGAGTCGGCGGGATCGTCCGTGGTGCATACGACTCGGACTGACATGCGCCGCAGGAGCCCGCGTACGCTGAAGTCTTTGCGGGAGAGAAGCTCCGAACAGGCGCTGTAGATCTCCCTTGCCGTCGCGGGACCAAGGAGAGTCTCTGAAATCCCGAAGTAGCGTTTCAGCTCGAGGTGGGTCCAGAGGTACAAGGGATTGGCGATGGTTGACGGCACGACGTCCGCCCAGGCCTTGAACCTATCGAAATCCCCAGCGCTTCCCGTAATCAGACGCTCGGGCACTCCGCAGGCTCGCATGGCCCGCCATTTGTAGTGGTCTCCGCCGAGCCAGATCTCCGTGATGCTGCCGAACTGCCGGTCCTCGGCGATGTCCTTCACCGGCAGGTGGCAGTGGAAATCGAAGATCGGCATTGCTTCGGCATGCTCGTGGTACAACTGCCGTGCGCTGCGGCTACCCAGAAGAAAATCTTCATCCAGAAAATGCCTTTTCATTGCGTGCCTCCCACTGCCCCCCTGATTGTTCCCGTCGCGCTTCATTGCTCCAACGTCTGCAGCAAAGCGCGCATATACCCGACCGCGTATGCCATACCGGCGTGCCATGGCGCGGAGCATTCCACCATCGGTGTATGATCCGGAATGAGAACTCCCGCGTAGCCGTTTCGCTTTAGGATGCGCATGATCCTCGGCACGTCGATGTCCCCCTCGTCGATGAACACCTCGTGGTAGCGAGGGATTTTTCCCTTTACGTTACGCAGGTGCACGTACGCCAGCTTGCCCTGCGCGCTGTACTGCTCTGTGGCCTTATAAACGTCTCCATCCGTCATCTCGGCGATCGTGCCGACGCAGAACTCCAGGGCGTTGGAGCGGCTGGGCTTGAGGTCGAGTAGTCTCTGGTACATGCGGGGCTGGTATACGAGACGTGGCGTGCCCCGAACGGTCTCTGCCGGCGGGTCATCCGGATGGGCCGCGAGGATGACACTCGCCTCCTCGGCAACAGGGACCAGTTCCTCTAGGAATCGGGCGAGCCTCCGCCACAGCTCCTCGTGACTGATGGGAGCAAGGGTCCCCTGCTTCGCGTACCGGTCATAGACCATGTTCCAGACCATCCCGGCGGGGACGGGGGTCTGGTCCACGCCGTCCACGCCGACCGAATCAGCCCCGCCTCGCGCGAAAGGGCCCGACACTCTCCCAGCTACACCCGCGATGCTGAAGTTGTACCCCATGATGGGGATCCCGGCCGCGCCCACGTTTCGAACGAGGCGCTTCAGGTTCTCCATGTGCGAGGTCCGTCTCGGTCCGTCGAGCAGCACGTCGTACCAGTGCGCCGGGTCGAAGTTCTCGATGGCTTCCAGCCTGAGGCCTTCGACTTCGATCTGTCGCCGGATGTCACGAAGCTCCTCCGCTGTCCACAGCGCGTCCGGGTCGCCTGCGATCCCCCAACCTCCCGGCCCGCTGTCCACCGGCTGATTGTCCGCCCCCGAGGCTTGCTCGGGTTTGCGGAAATAATCGACGAGGTGGATCACGACGTGCGAACAGCCGATCTGCTTCGCGAACCTGTAGTTGGCGGGAGTGAGCATGTGTCGATAAAGACCGATTCCGAGGTTCATGTCAGACGCAATCCACGAGGAAGCCGCCGTCCACCGGAATGCACGTGCCGGTGACAAAACCCGAAGCTTTGTTGCTCGCGAGGAAGACCACCGCGCCCGACAGGTCATCAGGGTCACCAAACCTGGCAAAAGGTGTTCGGGAGATGATGTCGTGCCCGCGCTGGGTGAGCTGCCCGGTTTTCTCATCCACCAGCAAAGCCTTATTCTGTTTTCCTAGGAAGAAGCCCGGGGCAACGGCGTTCACCCGAATCCCGTGCGGCGCGAACTCCTTTGCAGCGGCCATGGTGAGGTTCAGAACCGCGGCCTTGGCGGCGTCATACGCCCAGACGCCGGAGAGCGGAACGTACGATGACATGGAGGCCATGTTGATAATGGATCCGCGCGTTTTCCTCTCGATCCAGTGCCGGCACAAGACTTTTGTCGGCACCATGAACCCCGCGACGAGGTTGAGCTTGAGTACCTCTTCGAACAGGGCGAGGTCGGTCTCCAGGAACGCCGTTTTTCCCCGGTTTCCGCCAACAGCATTGATCAATACGTCTATCACACCGAGCCTGGCAGCGGAAGCCCGTAGCGCTTCCGCCATTGAGTCCTCGCTTTGCGCGTCAGCCAGCACCCAGTCCAAACGGTCAGCAGCGTCCGCCGCCCGGCCAGCGCGTTCCGCCGCCTCTGCAAGGGAATCGGGATGCCTGCCCCAGAGGGACACGTGCGCCCCCGCGCGCAGCAGCGCTTCGGCCATGGCGCCCGCAAGGACGCCCGCGCCCCCCGTGATGACCACGGTCCGCCCATTCAGCCCGAACCTTTGCTCCAGGTATTCAGTGCTTTTCCCCATTGCGGTATCCCTCTCTTTCCCTGACGCGATTTTCCTTGACAGGAAAGTGAAGCGGGTTCACAATATCTGCCATACAAGTATGGTAGCAGCCGAAGGACTGCAAGTCGAGATCCTCAAAAAAGAAAAAAACCAGCCCATACATCAATGGGTCTACCAGACGCTGAGGAACAGCATCATCAAGCTCATCCTTCAGCCCGCCCAGCCGATCAGTGAGAACGACGTCTCGGAAGCTCTCGGGATAAGTCGAACGCCCGTTCGGGAGGCGTTCATCAGGCTGGCGGAAGACGGGCTCATCAACATCACCCCACAGAAGCGCTCAATCGTCTCCCTCATAGACCTGGAACAGGCGGAGGAGGCGCGGTTTGTGCGTCTTGCCGTGGAAAAGGCGGTGCTTCGCGAGGCCTGCAGACGCCTTTCTCCTGCCGACCTCGACGCTTTGGAAATCAACCTCCAGGAGGAGGAGACTTGCCTCGCGGAAAAAGCGTTCGACCGAATGCTAATCGTGGACAACGACTTCCACCGTCTTATCTTCCGCGGCTGCGCCAAGGAGAGAAGCTGGCTCTACCTCAAGAAGCTGGATTATAACTACGACAGGCTGCGCGTCATGGTCATGCCGTTCTCCATCGACAGGATCATTTCCGAGCACGGCAGGATCGCGGATCTCATCAGAAAGGGGAAAGCGGACCACGTGGAAGATGTGCTGGACAGCCACCTCACGTGGGAGACCATCAATCGAGTGGTGCGGGATTACCCGCAACAGTATTTCAGACAGGACAGGAGGGAAAAATGAAACGGTCTCTTCGAACAGCGGTTGTTTTCTGTGTGTTGGTGCTCGCGCCAGCGTTCCTCTTCTCCCAGGCAAGCTGGACCGGCAAGCCGGTGAAGCTCAGCATCATCGATGTGGCGGGGAACCTGAAGCTCTCCAAGCCCGCCATCGAGGCGTTCAAGGCCGCAAACCCGCGGATGATCTCCGACATCGAGTACATCATTGCTACGGCGCCCGAGCTGGTGGCGAAGATCAAGGCCCAGCAGATGGCCGGCAACCTAGACACCACCATGGTCCTCACCGGGTATGACGGAATGGCGGCGGGTAAGGAGCAAGGGGTGTGGCTGCAGGTCATGCCGAAATACAAGGGGATCTTCGAGAAGATCATCAATTCCTACGTCCCTGGCGCCCGAGCAGCCTACAATCTGTTCGATGGATACGGGATCGCTTACGTGTTCTGTCCCGGCGGCCCCATGTTCACCTACAACCCGGACATGGTGAAGAACCCGCCCAAAACTGCAGCGGATCTCCTGGCCTGGGCAAAAGCCAACCCGGGCAAGTTCCTGTACGCCAGGCCGGCAAACTCGGGCCCTGGCCGGGCGCTTCTCCAGGGACTGCCGTACATCCTCGGTGATCCGGATCCGAAAGACCCCTCCACATGGACGAAGACCTGGGCTTACCTGAAGGAGCTGGACCAGTATATCGACTACTATCCCTCGGGGACAGGGATCACGTTCAAGGAGCTCGCGGAAGGCACCCGTTGGATCCTCGCCAGTCACCTGGGCTGGGACATGAACATGCGCATCCTCGCCACCATCCCGGCAAACTTCCAGGCCTTCTTCCTCGACAACACCACCTGGGTGAACGACACCCAGTTCATGGTCGTCCCCACAGGACTGGACGAGAGCCGTGAAAAAGCCACCATCGCTCTCATGGAATGGCTCATGCAGCCGGCCGAGCAGGCCGTCACATACGACGACGGCTACTTCTATCCGGGCCCGGCAATCCGGGGCGTCCCCCTGACCATGGCGCCTATGGCAAGTCAGGAACGCATCAAGCCCGCGATGCGCGCCGCCTACGACGAGGCCGCGGCGAAGTTCCCCAACGCCTCACAGCTGGACGCGAAGCCGCTCGTGCAGGCCTTCGAAATGTGGGACAAGCTGGTCGGCTCCAAAACGAAGTCA
>Ga0326728_10018802_pt1 | contig 13530 bp, 10 predicted proteins | sample MB3enrmetagenome_FD_207602 | JGI IMG/M metagenome (GOLD analysis project Ga0326728, IMG submission 207602) | Lab enriched peat soil microbial communities from McLean, Ithaca, NY, United States - MB31MN | ecosystem: Environmental > Terrestrial > Soil > Wetlands > Peat | place: USA: New York... | reverse complement strand
GCGGTCACCGCGCGTCACCAGGATGTTGTGCTGGTTGCGCAACATGCGGCGCACGATGCCTTCCACCTGCGCGGGATCCTTGCCCCGTGCAAATACCACCTCCGGAAATCCTTGCCGCAACGAACGGTGGTGATCGATTTTGGCGTAGCCCAAATCTTCGTACGGCAGCGTCCGCAGGCGGTCTACGGCGTCCTCCACGGAAAGCTTACCTCGCCGCACTTGCCTTAACAGGCCGGTGATTTCTTCTGGAGTCAAACTGTTCCTCCGTAGCTGTGAGGCAGCAAGCGTTGAGCACTCAGCACTTTCCCCCAGCGTTCCGAGGGCCCCTCTGATCGGGTTTCGCGGAGCGCATGCTGCCGGCCGCTAATTCTCCCTCACCTTAACAGTATACCAGCCCCCACTTCGATTCTCACTTCCTTGACTTCCCATGGGGCGACTACTAACATCCCGGGCGATGGCTATTTCCAAGATTGCCCGCAAGAAACGGATCATTTTGGGTGTCACGGGAGCCAGCGGGGCCATTTTCGCTCGCCGCACCCTGCAAATCCTCGAGGCTGACCCGCGAGTGGAGAAAGTTCACCTGGTAATTTCCGGCAGCGGGCTGAAGTTGTTGCGCGATGAGCTCGATTTGGACACTTCGAAATCCGCTCAAATTCCCCCCGCGCTGGCGGCGCGCGCAACTCGTAAGACGGAATATCTCCTGGACTCTGACATTGGCGCTTCCATCGCCAGCGGTTCGTACGCCGTCCACGGCATGGTGGTGATTCCGTGCACAACGGGCTGCCTTGCCCAGATTGCAGGGGGAATTTCCGACACCCTCATCGAGCGTGCCGCGGATGTTTGTTTGAAGCAAGGCCATAGGCTCATCCTCGCCGTGCGCGACGCGCCCTTCAATCGTATCCATCTTGAAAACATGCTGCGAGCACAGCTTGCCGGCGCGGTGATCTTTCCGATCATCCCCACCTTTTACGATCGGCCCAGGACTGTCGATGATCTCGTTACGCAGTTCTGCTTCCGTGTGCTGGCGCTCCTCGATCTCGAACAGGCGGAGCAGTATCGCTGGACGGGAGAAGGGATGAGGTGGAAGGATTGAGTTATTGAGCCATTGAGTTATTAGGTGATATGGTCATCCTCGCTTCCTAGGCCGGCGTTCCGAAGTTCGTCCCTCGCGTCCTTTTCAGATATCGGAGGGTCCGATGAAAACTCATCTGTCGTTTCCAGTTCGTTCATTTTTCCTGATATTGCTTTTCTGTCCGGCGCTCACTTTGGGGCAGGAGCTTAATCCTCTCAATCTTCCCGCGCCGCAAACCGGCGGGGGGATGCCCCTCATGCAAGCTTTGAAAAACCGCCACTCAACACGCGAATTCAGTTCTCAGAAGCTGCCCGCCCAGGTGCTGGCGAATCTGCTCTGGGCGGCCTTCGGCATCAATCGGCCGGAGACGGGCAAGCGCACGGCGCCTTCCGCGATGAACTGGCAGGAAATTGATGTGTATGTCGCCACTGCTGAGGGGCTCTACGTATACGACGCCAAAGGAAACAAGCTCGATCCTGTTCTGGCGGGGGATGTGCGCGGCGCGGCCGGCGTACAGCCGTTCGTGAAGGACGCGCCCTTGAATTTGGTCTACGTCGCTGATTTCGCGAAGACGGGAAAGAGCTCCGCCGAGGATAGAGATTTCTACACCGCCGCGGACGTGGGCTTCATTGCGCAGAACGTCTATCTCTTCTGCGCATCGGAAGGGCTTGCCGTGGTCGTGCGCGGCAGCGTGGACCGGGTGGCGCTCGGCAAATTGATGAAACTCCGTCCCGACCAAAAAATCCTGCTGGCGCAAACCGTGGGTTACCCAAGGAAGTAGCGGCGTGCCTGGGCGGGCATCTAAGAGGAAGTGTAGCGCGGATCTGTTTTGCAGGTCCGCGGCCTGGAGTTTTTACATTTTTCACGGCGGCGGCCGAAGTGAGAGGGCGCTAAGAGAGTTGAACATCGGAAACCCGCAACTCAGGGTTTCCTACCGGCAGGAAAAAGTGAAGTCAATTTGTAAAATTTTTTCCTACCGGTAGGAAAACGGCTCAGAATTCTGTTGACAAGATACCTGGGCTCTGGATTAGGCTGAGAGGGGGGCGGAACGCGACCCCCTCACCGGGTCGCCCGGAGAAAAGGATGAATGCCCAGACCGCCGCGGAAAACTCAGGACGAATCATCCGGCGCAGAGAAGGTTCCATCGTCGCGGCGGAGGGGGAAAAGTCGCGCCGGGAGCGAATACTGAAAAAAAGATGTTAGTAAATGACGTTGGAAGCCGGAATGTGTATGAAAACAAACAAAAAGATGACAATTTGCCGGAGGAAAAAAGCGACATTTCTACACAACGGAACAGCATTTTATACGGAAACACACTTTTTTTGCTGAAACCGTCGGCTCTTTTTTCATCATTCGAGCGCTGCGGAACGAACTGCGGACCTATAGGACAGGTCCGCGCCACAACTATTTCCAGGGTTAACCGCGTGTAGGCTTCCCCGGCATCATGGAACTTCTCTCATGGACGCAAATCTGCAAAGTGAGTCGCTGCCGTCAGCTCCGTCGGGCATTGCGCAGGGCCCCTTCGGCAAGCTTCGCACCACGCTCGAAATGATCAAGTTCGAGCACTCGATTTTTGCCCTACCCTTTGCTTTAGTGGGGGCGATGCTTGCGGTCCGCGGCTGGCCGACGTGGCGTGAGGTTTTCTGGCTGATCGTGGCGATGGTGGGCGCGCGCAGCGCGGCGATGACGTTCAATCGCATTGCCGATCGCAAATTCGATGAGCTGAATCCCCGCACACGGATGCGCGCATTGCCCGCGGGTCGCCTCACAGTGCGCTTCGCCGTCGGCTTCACAATATTTTCTTGCGGACTCCTGGCGCTGGCGGCTTGGGAACTCAGCCCGCTCGCCTTTAAGCTTTCTCCCCTGGCGATTGCAGTTTTGATTTTCTATTCTTACACCAAGCGTTTCACCTTGTTTTCGCACTTGGTGTTGGGGATTGCTGACGGCCTCGCGCCCATCGCTGCCTGGATTGCCCTGCGCAATAACGTCAGTTTGAGTGCGCTGCTGTTGGGCGCCGCCGTGGCCTTCTGGGTGGGGGGATTCGACCTAATCTACGCGTGCCAAGACATAGATTTTGACCGCCGCATGGGCATTCATTCCTTTCCCCAACGCTTCGGCGTTGCTGCGGCGCTGTATGGCTCGATGGTGTGCCACCTTGCCATGGTAGCCCTGCTCATCGCGGTAATAAGACTGGAAAACCTTGGCTGGCTCGCCACGGCGGGGCTCGCCCTCATGGCGGCGTTACTTGCTTACGAGCATTGGATCGTTAGACCCTCTGATTTGTCCCGCCTCAATGCGGCATTCTTCAACGTGAATGGGTATATCAGTCTCCTCTTTTTTTTCACCTGGGGAGCCGATCTATTGATCCATTGATTCATCGGGCCATCGGATCAATGAAAAGCTGTCCTTTGTCCGTGGTCGGTAGTCCCTTGCAAGGGATCCGCGGAGATCATAGGTCTGAGGCCACTGAAGGCGGACAACTAACCACGGACAGCCCTTGAATGGCTCGATGATTTTATTGTACGCGTGAGGTGACCAGCATCTCGCGGAAGACGAGGGAGTCGAAGATTGCCAGGACGTGCTTGCGGTAGGTGAGCATCCGCTCCAGCATGCCGTGATACATGGGATCGTGTAGTGCCAAACGCTGCCAGCGCTCCAGCACGTGCGGCGGGACGTCGATATCCTCCCGCAGTTTTTGCAGCGGGTGCCCGCGCAGAAAAAGGCCATAGAAGAATGCCGCTTCCTGTTGCGGTTCGGCGAATTGGAGACTCGCAGTTGCCATAGGCTCAGGAATCCAAAAGCAATTCTACCCAGAAAAAATTCCGGCGCGCCAGCAATATTCTTTCCCTATGCCCCCTTGCGAAAGCATAATGATGAACCCCTTGTCAAGGCCCAATGAGTGTTCATGCGGGTTTGGTGATTGTGCTCCCTGCAAGTATGGTGCCAGATTCAAAGTGGCGATGGAATTGCTTGGTTCCCTGCCAATTGCAAATCCTGCGCCGGCCCAGTAAAATCAAACGGTGGGTATGCTTACTGAAAACCTCCGGATCGAAGACACCGCCCTGCGGCCGATCGCCGAGAAAATTTGGGCGGGCGAACGGCTGAGCTTCCAGGAGGGGGTAACGCTTTACCAGTCCCATGATCTGCTCGCCCTCGGCTACTTGGCCCATCACGTCCGGGTGGGCATGCACGGGATGCGCACTTACTTCAATGTTAATCGGCACATTAATCCGACCAATGTGTGTGTGGCGAGCTGCAAACTCTGCGCCTTTGGCCGCAAGCCCGACGGGCGTGGGGCTTACACCATGGCCCTCGATGAAGCCCTCCGCGTAGCGGGGGAGAACTGGTCAGAGGCGGTCACCGAATTCCACATTGTCGGGGGGCTGCATCCGGATTTACCGTTTGGTTACTATGTTGATTTGCTGCGCGGTCTGAAGCAGCACTTCCCGAGCGTCCATCTCAAGGGATTCACGGCGGTCGAGGTTGGTTATTTTTCGCATGTCACCCGCCTTCCCATTCGCGAAGTGCTCGAGCGCCTAAGGGATGCGGGGCTCGACTCACTGCCAGGCGGGGGGGCGGAAATTTTCGCGCCGGCGGTGCGCCGCGTGATCTGCGACCACAAGATCGGCGCCCACACGTGGCTGAAGGTGCATCGCCTTGCGCACGAACTCGGCATGCACTCCAATGCCACGATGCTTTACGGGCACATCGAGTCGGTCGAGGACCGCGTCGACCACCTGCTGCAACTGCGCAAGCTGCAGGATGAGACGCGCGGTTTCCAGACGTTTATCCCACTCGCCTTTCATCCTGCCAACACCGAACTTGGCAAGTTGGTCGAGCACGATGAGACCAGCGGTTTTATGGATTTGAAGAACGTCGCGGTGGCGCGCCTGCTGCTCGACAACTTCCCCCATATTAAGGCTTACTGGATTATGATGACCCCGCGCGTAGCGCAAGTAGCGCTGCGCTTTGGCGCCGACGATCTGGACGGCACCGTGGTGGAAGAAAAGATCTATCACGACGCCGGCGCCAGGACTCCCCAAGCTCTGACCCGCATGCAGCTTATCCGCCTGATTCGCGAGGCGGGCTGCGAACCCTTCGAGCGCGATACGCTTTACCGCCCCGTCAGCCGCACTGAAACCAGTGTCACCGTGCAAGTTTGAGGGCGGGGTTGGAAACTTATAATTGAAAACTCGGGTCGAAAAACGGCCCCGCGCAAGGCCGGGTTCAGCCCAAATTCTGCTTCGAACCGCCAGATGTTTCTCGTATCATTATTTACCAGCGCAGCAGGTCGTGCGACGCTTCCTGCCTGTTACATGCTAATATAGCATTGAGTCATATGCTTTTCTGCCTTCTTGGATTCTTGAGGTACCTCAGTCTCCGCAGGTCCTCGGTCGCCGTTCTGGTTATTCTCACCACGATGTCAATATCTCCGTCGGTGGGATTGTTACGTGCAGCGCCGCCCGAGGAGCCCGACGACTCGTCAACGGTAGCTGTGATTTACGATAGCGAGCCGGACACGCACGTGGATTCATACATCCATGCTCTTTTCCTGGCGAATTTGCTTACCCACTTCAAGTTACGAGCAGCCTTAATTCCTCTCAGCGAGTATAATCGGGGACAACTGGCGGACTACCGCGCAGGTTTCCTGTTGGCATACGGACTCAAGACCAAAGTCCCGCCCGCCTTGCTCGCTGACATTCGGGCCACGGACCGGCCGTTTACCTGGCTGGATGGGCATATCGATCAGCTTCTTGACACTCCCGAAGCGCGCCGCCATTATGGCTTCACCTTTGTTGAGTACCGCAAGGATCTTGACTACCGGTCGGTTTTTTACAAACAGACCTTGCTGCCCAAACCCGACTACGACCTGAATATCGTCTCGATCCAGGACCCGGATACCGCTGAAGTCATCGCCACGGCGGTCAATCAGAAGAAAGTTTCGAGTCCCTACGTCGTGAAGAGTGGAAATTTCTGGTACTTTGCGGACAAGCCGTTTTCTTACATGGAAGAGGGATCCCGCTACCTGGTAATCTGCGATCTTCTCCATGACATTCTGGGGATCAACCATCCTTCCGAAATGCGTGCGATGGTGCGCATCGAGGACGTCAGCGTCGACGACGACCCTGATGACCTCACGAGGATTGCTGGCTGGCTCTCTGACCGCCACATTCCCTTTCAAATTGCCCTTATTCCCATATTCCGCGATCCCGCGCATTCCCTGGAGATCCACCTTGGCGATCGGAAGTCCACGGTGGAGGCAATCCACTTCATGATCGCCCGGGGTGGTACGCCCGTCATGCACGGAATCACGCATCAGGTCCGCGGATTGAGCGGGGATGAGTATGAGTTCTGGGATGAACTGGGCAATAAACCGGTGGGCGGCGACTCGGCGGAATTCGTGATGCGACGATTGCGCATGGGATTCGCCGAGTGCTTTGCCAACGACATTTATCCGGTGGCGTTTGAGGTCCCCCATTACGGGGCGTCGGAAATCGACTACCGCACGCTCGGCCAAGTATTTTCCTTGTTTTATGACCGTCCCATGGTCGTGCCCGACGACACGACCGCCCAACTGGTGCCTTACCCGGTGGTGGACCAGTATGGCCGCCACATCGTTCCCGAAACCCTCGGCTATCTACCCGAGGAAGATCCCGACCCGTTAAAAGTGCTTCAGTACGCGCGCAATATGCGTGTGGTGCGCGACGGAATCGCCTCGTTCTACTTCCACCCCTTTCTGAAGCAGAAATTGCTTGAGCAGGTCGTCCAGGGAATCAGCGATTTGGGTTACCACTTCATTTCCCTGCGGGAATTCGATGGCCAAGTTGACTTCCAAGGCCAGTATGCGGTTCGGACCACCTCCGGTCCCATTCGGCTGTCACCCAAGGACGAGTATTGGCGCTTGCAACTCTTCAATGCCAGCGGACAAGTGGTGAAAACCGATTTGTCGGCAACGCGCGCGAATGGCCCCGTCGAACTCCCCGTTCAGGTTCCCCCTGGTGGGTGGGCAGCCGCCGAGTGCATGAAGCGGCCGGTCGCGGCGCCCGAGCGTGCGCATTCCTGGTTCGAACGGATTGGCCAATGGTGGGATAGCCTGCATCCGGTTACGCCCCCTCCTTCCACGGTTATTCGGGACAAGTTCGCCGGGCTTCCCAGCGCCTGGATTCTGTGGCTGGAGAACCCCCATGCCGCTGCCGGGCACAATCAACAGAGTTACAAGACGGTTCTGGAAGCTCTCGGATACGAGGTGAAGACTGTAAGCGTTGCCAAGTTCCGCCAGGCGCCCAGGCCAGACGACACGCTTTTGGTCGTGCCCCACGCTGCCGGTTTGCGCCTCACCGAAGCCCAGCAACGGCAGGTGGTGAGATATCTCGGGTCGGGCGGGGAGGTGGTTGCTGACGGCTCGCAAGCTTGGCTGGCAAAGATCGGATTTGGATTCAATGGCCTCCAGATGATTGTAACGTCGGTCACCGACCCCATTCACGCGGACATGAAATTGACTTGGCGCCCGGAGGAACGTATCGCGCGATTTACTGCGCCCGAGGACGTCCGCGAATTGGCGGAGGACGACGAGAGCGGACAACCCGTGGCGCTGGCCGGGTCGTTTGGGGCGGGCCACTACATCTATCTGGCAACGAGTCTCGACAACCACACAAACGAGGGTATCAGCCACTACCCCTACTTTCCCGAGTATCTCGGCACCTCGTTCGGAGCCACGACTTCGCTGCGCAGCCGCCACCTGGAGGTGTACTTCGATCCCAGCTATCGCCCGGAGGCGGACCTCAATCGGCTGGCGACCATCTGGCATCGCTCTGGTATCAGTACGATTCATGTTAAGGCCTCGGTATTCACGCGCCAGTTTTCTTTCCCCTACGACGAGTTCGTTCGTGCCTGCCACCGCAACGGAATTGCAGTTTACGCCTGGTTTCTATTCCCGATGGTGACTCCGAAAATGTGGGATGACCATCCGGAATGGCGGGAGAAGACGGCGGCTGGGACCGACGGCAATGTCGGCTGGCGCTTCTCGATGAATTTCCAGGATCCCGACTGTTTCCAGGCGGCGATGGATTGGACGAAGGTCCTTCTGAACTCCACCGATTGGGATGGCATTGACATCGCGGAATTGAACTTCGACGCCGACTTCAAGGATTATCTGCGCCAGGATAAGTTCGTACCGATGAACGACATCGTGCGCGCGGACTTCAAGAAAAAAGCCGGCTTTGACCCCATCCAGTTGTTCCGTCCCAACTCGCCTCATTACTACAAGACAGACCCGGCCGGGATGGCCAAATTTCAACGTTATCGCGAAGACATCGTGCTTGACTGGCACCGGCGCGTGCTGACAGAACTGGAGCCCTTGTGCAAGCAGCGTGGATTGGAAGTCATCGTAACGATGCTCGATAGTCTGCACGACGACCACGTGCGACCGGCCCAGGGCGTGGACTCGCGCCGGATTACTGCCCTGATGCGTGAATTTCCTTTCACCCTGGAAGTGGAGGATCCCGCGCGCTTCTGGATGACCTCGCCAGAACGTTACCGGCGCTTCGCCAAGACTTATCTCAAGCTGGTTCCCGATCCGCATCGCCTGATGTTTGACGTCAATGTCGTTTCTGATCGGGACATTACGGATACCAATCTGCCTTCCAAGACGGCCACGGGCACGGAACTGGCCCTTACGCTCCTGAGCGGGGCTTCCGCCTCCGGGCGAGTGGCTGTGTATTCCGAACAAACCGTATCCCCGGAGGATTGGGATCTCATCCAAATGGTCTTGAACCGCCCCGTATCCGTTAGCGGCGGCAATACCAGCATGGACGTCAACTCAGCAACCTCTCTAGTGCTTACTCCTGCGGACGACCCTCTCTACTATGTGGACGGCCATCCGTGGCCCGCCGTCTCGTCGGATGGCGTCGTGATGCCCACGGGGCAGCATTCCATTTCCACCGAGCGGAGCTGGTGGCATTTTCTTGACAGTGAGGAATTTCAGGCACGCATTCTGACCTGCACGGCTGACTTGGTGGATGCGCGCGCGGATACCACCGGCCTGACGTTTCAATACCGGTCGCCGGGCCGCGCGGTTTTCCTATTTGACCAGCAACCCAATGAGATCTTCGTGGATGGCAGCGCGGCTACTTTGCCCACGGAGCGCAACGGCGCCGATTGGGCGGTCGTTTTCCCCCCCGGCGATCACCACGCTCGGGTGGCCACCAACACCAAGGCAGGCGTCGCCGTCGATGTCGTGGGCTGGGCATCTTCTTGGGCCATCTGGGCTTTTGGCGTTCTCGCCACGGTGTTGATGATCGTTATTTACTTGCAACTTCGCCTCCAGCGGCTTATAAAACGTAGCGGATAGAAACGCATGTCTAATTTCCATTGGATTATCGACGGCCTGTTTGTCTCTACTGTCGCCCTGATCTGGTTCATGTTGGGTTACCAGTCCCTCCTTTTTTTCCTCGGACATGTCTATTATCGCCGCACTCGTCATGCGGCGAAAAATCTCCCGGAGGTTCCCGACGCCGAATTGCCCTGCATTTCGGTGCTCGTGCCCTGCCATAATGAAGGGCGGGTTATCGCGCACACGATCGACGCCCTTCAGAAGCTCGATTACCCATCGAATAAAATTGAGTTCCTCCTGATCAACGATGGCAGTACCGACAACACAGCGGAGGTGATCCGTGGATTTGCCGCCGATCCGCGGATCCGATTGCTGGAGGTGCCCGCTCCTCTCAGCGCGCGGGGCAAGTCCGGCGCACTCAACTACGCGTTGTCGCAAGCGCGCCATCCCTTGATCGCCATTTATGACGCCGATAACCTTCCTGAAGCCGGCGCCCTTCGTCCCCTGGCCATCCAACTTTTGCGCAATCCCCAACTGGCAGCGGCGGTGGGGATGTACCGCGCTTGGAACCGGCGCCGCGCGCTGATCACGCGATTTGTCAATATTGAGGGGATCGGATTCCAGTGGATGGTGCAGGCGGGCCGCTGGATGCTGATGCGCCTGACCATGTTGCCGGGCACCAATTACGTCATCCATAAGGCTATCGTGGAAAAACTCGGAGGCTGGGACGAGCAGGCCCTGACCGAAGACTCGGAGCTGACGGTGCGGCTTTATCAGGCCGGCTACCATGTGCAATTGGTGCCCACTTCGGTGAGCTGGGAGCAGGAACCGGAATCGCTGAGGGTGTGGTTCAAGCAGCGCCGGCGCTGGGTCCGCGGTTTCAACTACGTCATGCGAAAGCACGCCCCCGGACTGCTCCGCGCACGGCCCCGGCGCATCGCCTTTGAAATGCTCATGTCGCATCTGTTGTATTACTTCTTCTTCCTGGCCGTGGTCATTTCCGATGCCCTGCTGGTTCTCTGCCTCGCCGGGGTGGTCAACATTCGTGTGCCCGGCCCGTATAGCTTGGTTTGGATCCTCGCCTACGCGACGTTTGTTCTTCAGCTCGTCATTACCCTTTCTTGTGAGCAAGGGGAAGATTCCTTAGGCAATATCCTGCTGACTTTCGTGATGTATTTCACTTACTGCCAGCTCTGGATTCCTGTGGTGGCCGCGGCTTTTTACGATGACTTCATCATCCGCCGGGAGATCAAGTGGGCGAAGACGGAACGCTACCAGGTGGGAACAGCCTGACCATTTGCGATTTAGATTTTGGATTGGATTGAAAATCACTCCGCACTTCCTGCCTCCCCTCCCGAAGTAGGGAGGTGACCAAGGAGCAGTTGGCCTTTCGATCCAAAATCTAAAATCCAAAATCATTTTTCATGTCGGCTAATCGTCTTCACGTCCTCGTGGTTTTGGGCACGCGTCCGGAAGCCATCAAACTCGCTCCCGTGATTCGTGAATTGCGGCGATGTCGAGAGCTGTTCCGGACCCGCGTCTGCATCACCGCGCAGCACCGCCACCTGTTGGAGCCGATCCTGCGCTGGTTTCGCATCCCCGTTCATGACGATCTCAACGTGATGCGGCACAATCAGGAATTGTGCGAGCTGTCCGCTCGGGTTCTGAAGCGTTTTCATGAAGTGCTCGCCTCCCAGCGGCCGGACATCGTCCTGGTGCAGGGGGACACCACCACCGCCATGGTGGCGAGCTTGGCGGCTTTCTATCACCGCGTGCCCGTGGGCCATGTGGAAGCGGGTCTGCGCACCTTGGACCGGTACTCGCCTTTTCCGGAGGAGATTAACCGCCGGCTGGTTTCACAACTGGCCAGCCTGCACTTTGCCCCCACAAGCTGGTCGCGCGATAACCTGTTGAAGGAGGGGATTCCCCGCCAGCACATCATCATGACGGGCAACACCGTGATTGATGCCTTCCTCGAAACGCGCGACCGAGTGTTGCGCCGCCCTCCGGCTATTCCTCAGCTTCGGGGTCTCAAGCTCGGTGCGCGCAAGCTGATTGTGGTGACGGCGCATCGGCGCGAGAATTTCGGGCCGGGGTTGACAAGTATTTGCGAGGGAATACGGCGCTTGGCAGAGCAGCGCGAAGACATCGAGATTGTCTATCCCGTTCATCCCAACCCCAACGTACAGGCGATTGTCCGCCCCATGCTCGGAGGCGCCGAGCGAATCCACTTGATCGATGCCTTGGACTATCCCCAATTCGTGTGGCTTCTCAGTCAAGCTTATCTCGCCCTCAGCGACTCCGGCGGCATCCAGGAAGAAATGCCGTCCCTGGGACGGCCCGTGCTGGTGATGCGCGAGAATACCGAGCGCCCCGAAGGCGTGAAGGCCGGAGTGTGCAAGCTGGTGGGCACCTCCGCCGAAGTGATTTACCGCACCGTCACCCACCTCCTCGATGACAAACAGGCTTACGCCCGATTCACCCGGCGCCGTAATCCCTTCGGTGACGGCAAGGCAGCACAGAGAATTGTGGCCGCACTGAAAGACCTCCACTCCAAAACCTAGCTCCACTTCTCGGCTGAGGAGGGGAATTAGCACGCATTGCGCCGCCCGCTTTACTTTATGCTATGATGTAAAGCGATGGCGGAAGCGACACTTTCAACCAAGAACCAGATTGTCATTCCACGGGAGGCTCGCGAGGCTTTGCAGTTAAAGCCCGGCGATAAGTTATTGGTGGTGGTTTGTAGCGAGAGGGTTATTGCCCTGCAAAAGCCCAAATCCCATCATGCCGCGATTCGAGGGTTAGCTCGCGGCGCTTATCCCCGCGATTATCTTCAAAAGGAACACCAGAGTTGGGAATAGACCGTCTCCGCACCTTTCTTCGGCATAACCGCCGGGTCGCCCTGGATACGAACGTCTTCATTTACCAGTTAGAAGCGAATTCCCGATACCTTGCCCTGACGGATCACATTTTTTCCTGGCTCGAACGTCTCGGTTCGAAGGCGGTCACGTCAACCATCACCATGATGGAATTGCTGGTTCATCCTTATCGCGAGCATGACGAATCGCGAGTGGATGAGTTCTACGGATTACTTTCTACCTACCCCAATCTGGATTGGATTGCCCCAAACCTGGAAATTGCGGATCTTGCGGCGCGGATTCGTGCCCAACACCGCCTGCCATCTCCCGATGCTCTTCAGGCCGCGACCGCCGCACACGCCAAGGCGACTGGACTGATTACCAATGATCCGGTCTTTGAGCGTGTGAAAGCCTTTGAAACGCTGGTGTTGGACCAAATCCTCTAAACATTCCTAGCTTCAGCGTCGCGTCCACGGTGTGCCGGTGTAACGCCGACCTTGAGGTCGGCTTGTGCCGGGCTCGTGATTTCATCGGGACAAGTTCCGCCCGGCGCTACATCACTGTAGGGGCCAGCGGCGCTGGCCCTCGGCCGAACGCCGTTCGGCCCTACCTTCTTGTGTTTCCGAAGTGCGCGGCGGGTTCGAAGGCTTTTTCCAGGGCTTGCGCGTAGGCTGCCACGTCATATCCTCTCCAGCCTTCCCACAAGGTCCAGGCGCGCACGCGATCGTCGATGAGCGAGGAGTCGGCATTGGTAATGATGAACTCGATATTCTCGCCCGGCCGCAATTTCACGCCGGCGCGGTCCAGTTGCCGGGCGGCGATGGCGGTGGAGCTGTTTTTCTGATAGCTCGCGGGAGCTTTAGTAAGTCGCTTGCGAATGACCAGTTCTTCCGCTGGCACCGTGCCATCCCGGAGCCGCTCCTGGTAGCGCTCGTAAACTTCCCGCGCCTCGCGGAGTTTGTCACAGTAGGTGGAGAAATCGCGCGCCTCGGCCAAAATCGCCAGCACCTCGCGCTGCATTCGGGTGACGAAGGGCGGCGTGTCGTGCCGGCGGCATTCCAGGCCCCGGACCTTGAGTTCGCCTTCATCCGACACGCAGAAAAAGCGATTGGGCACGGGAATCTCCGCCGATTGCTTGGAAGGCAGGAAGACGGCGTAGCGGTAGACGGCTTCGAGCGCCAGAGGCAGGCCGGTGAGCTGCTCGATTTCCTGCGCCAGGCGTTTAAAGTCCGTGTGGTTGGGGACTGGGGGCTGGGGGCTGGGGGCTG
>Ga0326728_10018800_pt1 | contig 13533 bp, 13 predicted proteins | sample MB3enrmetagenome_FD_207602 | JGI IMG/M metagenome (GOLD analysis project Ga0326728, IMG submission 207602) | Lab enriched peat soil microbial communities from McLean, Ithaca, NY, United States - MB31MN | ecosystem: Environmental > Terrestrial > Soil > Wetlands > Peat | place: USA: New York... | reverse complement strand
ACCTGCGCGCAACCCTTCATCAGGCGCTGGTCGATTTTCGCATCGACGTCCGGGAAGGCGGTTACCCCGGCGACCATGAGTCTTATCACTGGACCTCCGCCGTGCGCGAGCAGTTTGAGAAGGAATCCACCCGCCCGGCGTGAACGGCAGTGGTAAGTGGCTAGTGGTTAGTGGGTAGAGGCTGGCCACTAACCACCAATCACTAGCCACTGTCTGCTTATGAACACGCGCCTCGCCACCTCGATACCGGAATTGCAAAGCTGCCTGCGCGAATTGCGCGCGCGCGGCCGGACTCTGGGACTGGTTCCCACCATGGGAGCATTGCACGCGGGCCACCAGAGCCTCATTCGGCGGGCCAAGCAGCAATGTGACGCGGTGGTGGTTTCCATTTTTGTCAATCCCACGCAGTTCGGCTCGGGCGAGGATCTGGCCAGTTACCCGCGCGACCTCCAGAAGGATTCCACCCTTCTCCACGGCCTCAACGTGGACGTGGCTTTTGCCCCGCCAGCGGAGGACATGTACCCGGCGGGATTTGAGACCTACGTGGAGCCGGGCAAGCTGGCGGCGCTTCTGGAAGGCAAATCGCGGCCCGGCCATTTCCGCGGGGTCGCGACGATTGTCCTGAAGTTGTTCAACCTGGTGCAGCCTGACGTGGCCTACTTCGGGCAGAAGGATTTTCAGCAGGTCCAGATCATCCGCCGCCTTGTGGAAGACTTCAACCTCGGGGTGCGGCTGGTCGTCTGCCCCATCGTGCGGGAGGCCGACGGTCTGGCGCTCAGTTCCCGTAATGCCCTGCTCTGCCCGGAGGCGCGCCAGGCGGCCGCGTGCCTCGCGCGCTGCCTTCGTCACGGTGAGTCGCTTGTCCATGCCGGAGAAGTCCATGCCGCGAATTTGCTGGAAGCCATGCGGGCCGTGCTGAAGGAAGAACCACGCGTGACCCTGGATTACCTGGCGCTGGTCGACCCGTCCGAACTCCAGCCGGTGGAGCGCGTTTCCGCAGGCACCGTGGCCCTCGTCGCCGCGCGCGTGGACTCCGTGCGCCTGATTGACAATCTGATTCTGGGCCCGCCCGGAGCGAGCCCCGACGCCCTTCTGCAACTGGCTTTTTCGGCGCGCCAGGTTATTGACCCGGGGGCGCGCCTTCCCGGTTTGGAAACGGAAGTTCTGGTGCGGCGAATTGCCGCCTGCCGTGACTGCGCCGCGTTTTCCTCCGTGTCGGTTCCTCCCCGCGAATTCATGGCCAAATACCTTAAGCGTGACTATCCGGACCTGAACCACGTGCGCGTGCTGGTGATCGGGCGCGGCGGCTCCCTGAATCCTGACCGGTATTTTTACCGGAATCCCGACCGCCCCAGCGGTTTCATCACCGCGCTCTACGCCCTGCTGGGGGTGGAGAATTTTCAGCACTTCAAGCAGGCTTGCGTGCTGACCGACGCCATGCGCTGCCACGTGCAACTGGAGAAAGTCCCGGAACGCGCCCTCGCCTATTGCGCGCGGCACTTGCGTGATGAACTGAAACAATTCCCCAACCTTCACAGCGTGGTGATTCTGGGGAAGGATGCCTACCACCAGTTCCAAAGCGACGTGCTGGAGCGCCGCGGCACGGAGGTGAAGCCCTTTCAGGAACTTCTGAAGGCGCAGGGATGGGCGCAGGAGGTGGTGCCCTTTTCCCATCTCAAGAGCGGGTCGCTGCAGGTGATCTACTGCCACCACCCCTCAGAAGGCTATGTAAATAGCCCATCGATTGCCTCGGCCCTGCCCCCGCTCACCGCCTAGGGCCGGGGCTTTCAGGACTTCAGCGCCGCCAGAATTTGCTGGGCGTGGGCCTCCACCTTCACCTTGGGGAAAACGTTCCGGACCTTCCCTTTGGGGTCGATGATGTAAGTGGTGCGAACGATTCCCATGGACTTCTGGCCGTAGAGGTTCTTCTCCTGCCAGACTCCATAGGCTTCCAGCATGGCGTGCGAGGTGTCGCCCGCCAGGGGAAAATTCAGCTTATACTTGTCGCGGAACTTTTGCAGTTGTTCCACACTGTCCCGGCTGACTCCCAGAACCCTTGCTCCCAGCTTGTCCAGTTCTTTTTTGGCGTCACGGAACTGGTTCGCCTCGCTCGTTCAACCTGGGGTATCGGCTTTGGGGAAAAAGAAGAGCACCAGGGTCTTGCCCTTGAAAGCATCGAGCGTTATCTTCCCCCCAGCGTCGTCGGGCAGCGAAAAGGCCGGGGCGGTGTCACCGATTTTGAGCATGGTTTACTCCTTTGGGATGGTCCGTTGTCCGTGGTCCGTGGTCCGTTGCCGGGGTCGAAAATCGAAATTCGAAACTTGAAACTCGTTGCGCAATTCGCGTGTTGCGATTCTCGAATTGCATCCCTCAGCACACCCTGCAACTGACAACTGACTACGGACCACGGACAACGATTTACTCCAATTCTTTCTTCAACACCTCTTGCACCAATTGGGGATTGGCCTGGCCGCGCGTGGCCTTCATCACCTGCCCCACGAACCAGCCCAGCGTGGCGGTCTTGCCGCTGCGGTATTGTTCCACCTGCTTGGGGTTACTGGCAATAACCTGGCGGGCGGCGGCGGCGATCTGGTCCGAGTCGCTGATCTGCGCCAGACCTTTTTCACTTACCAGCGCCCCGGCGGTCTTTCCCGTCGTAAACATCTCCGCCAGGATATCCTTCGCCATCTTGCCGGAAACCGCTCCTTTGGCCACGAGGCGCAGCAATTCCGCCAGATGCGCGGCGGACACCGGCGACGCGGTAATTTCACGACTGGCTCCCTTGAGAAGGTAGAGCAGTTCGCTCAAGACCCAGTTGGCGGCCAGTTTGGGCTCGCCACTTTCCCGGGCAGTTTCCTCGAAATAATCCGCCAGCGGCCTTGACAGGGTCAATTGGCCGGCATCGTACTCGGGCAGCGCGTACTCCCGCATAAAGCGCTGGCGGCGGGCGTCCGGCAGTTCCGGTAGAGACTCGCGCACCTCGGCCTTCCACTCTTCCGTGATCACCAGGGGCAGCAGGTCCGGTTCCGGAAAATACCGGTAGTCGTGCGCGAATTCCTTGGAGCGCATGCCGTAGGTGCGCTGCTCGCGGCTGTCCCAAAGGCGCGTCTCCTGGTGGATGGTCCCGCCCCCTTCCAGGATTTCAATCTGCCGGTCGATTTCATACCCCAGGGCTTTTTGCAGGAAGCGGAAGGAGTTCAGGTTTTTCACCTCGGTCTTGACTCCGAACTCCGTGGCGCCCTCCCGGCGGACGCTCACATTGGCATCGCAGCGCAGGCTTCCCTCCTCCATGTTGCAATTGGAGACATCGAGATACATCAGCAGGGTTTTCAGGCGCGTCAGGTACTCAAACGATTCGTCGGGAGTGCGCAGGTCCGGCTCACTCACGATTTCAATCAGCGGCACCCCGGAACGGTTCAGGTCGATATACGACTTGCGATCGGAATCCGCAAAACCCTCGTGGAGGGATTTGCCCGCGTCCTCTTCCATGTGCACGCGCGTCACGCCGATGCGCTTACGGGTTCCCCCCACCGCAATTTCCACCCAGCCGTTCTCCGCCAGGGGTTCATCGTATTGCGAAATCTGATACCCCTTGGGCAGGTCGGGATAAAAATAATTCTTGCGCGCAAAACGCGACCGGGGATTGATGGCGCAGTTCAGCGCCAGCGCCGCCTTCATCGCCATGGTCACGGCTTCCTGGTTCAGGACGGGAAGCGCCCCCGGCAACCCCAGGCACACCGGGCAGACATTGGAGTTCGGCGGGTCGCCAAAACGCGTGGAGCAGGAACAGAAAATCTTCGTCTTCGTGCGCAGTTGTAAATGCACCTCGAGGCCAATCACCGCCTCGTATTGGGTGCGCGCCTCTGTGGAAACAGTCATGGTCGGATTCCCTTGTCGCCAATTTGCCTGTGCAAGCGTCTATTATACACGGTCATTATGAATCGGGTCATCGAGTCATCGGGACATTGAAAAGCTGTCCGTGGTCCGTGGTCCGTTGCAAGCGAGGCGCGGAAGTCTTGGATTGAAACCCTTGACCATGGACTGCTCGTGTTCTTCAATGATCCGATGATCCGATGACCCGATGGTCCGATGAGCGGAGTTCGGACATCGGGCTGCGGAGTTTGCGGCGGGGAACAGCAGACGAAAAACACTTGAGAATTGGCGTCTTGCATTTCGACTAACTACATTATTTTTCATACACATTCCGGGGTCGCGGCGATAAGTTGCTTATTTATCTATAACATTCCAGGTTCCGAGTGAATTTGACTTCGGTCAAGTTTTTAATCTATTTATTTTCAGCAACATAAGATTTTCAGCTCCCAAATATAGTGCCCCTTTTTTTTGCCGTCGTTTTCCTTGTCTTTTTGTAACCGCCCCGGTTTCGTCGTGTTACCGATGGGCTAGATGGATAGCGTCTTACCGGGTTCTTCGCCAAGTGGCTGTATTTTCATCAACATTCCAGGTTAGCAAGGTTCTCTTTTGCCCGATTTCGCCGCGACTCCGGTCCCTTTCACTAACTTCAATACTATCATGAGCTTGGCGCTCATCGATATAAAACGACATTCTGTCCGTGTTTCGCTAACTTGCTGTATTTTCATTAACATTCCAGGTTAGCGAAACGCTTTTTCGAGGGGCTAAACCTCTCGCGACGGGCGCTTGAGTTTCAGCAGCAGGTTGGTGATCCGGCGGATCTCCCGGAAGTTCGCATCCTGCATTCCCCGCATGGCCCGCATATTGGGGTGGACCGGGGCGATTTCCGCGGCGCGCTCATAGGGCGAGGGACCGTTCCGCGCCTCCTCCCGGATGGACTTGCACTGCGCGTCGCAAATTTCCGCCTGCCCGATCAGGATATTTCCCAGAAGCTGGCGCGCCCGCTCCCGCGCCTCCTCTTCGGGCGTAAGGCTTTCGGGTTCCTCCCCCTCGGCTGGCGTGCTGCCCGCATCCTGCCCGGCGGCGAGCGCCGCATCGCCTCCCGGGCGGCGGTTCCGCGCTTGGGGGACAGGGTCCGGGAATCGCCTTTGCATTTCCTCTTCAGTCGTGTGCAGCCCGAAGATGGCCCGGATTTTGCTCAGGGCCTGGCGGCTCTGTTCCTGCACGGACATGCCGTGCTCATCCGTGCCCTGCCTCTGGAGTTGCAGGAAAAGGTCCAGGGCGATCGCGCCCATTTCCTTCACCTCCCCCTGCTTTTGCAAGTTCTTCATCAACTCCAGGTCCTCGGACGGGGTGAAGTAATGCTCATGGGCCACCGAGTGGGCGAGCGTCAGCAACGTGTTGGCGGCCATTTTCAGGCGCATCATCTGCACGTGCCGCCGGTCATCACGGCCCGCGCTCGCATCCTACGCCAGCCGCAGCGCGTAGCCTTCCTGCATGCGGACGGCGCGATTCTTCAGCCAAATGGCGCGCGCCAGGCTGATCACCAGTTCCTCCTGCAATCCGCCGACAGGGTCCCATTCCTGCCAAAGCGCGTCCAGCAGATCCTGGAACTGGACGGGATCCTCGCCCAGCGCGCGCATGGCCATCTCCTCCGCCTGCACGTCGCTCCCCAGGCGCAGAAGGGCGGCGCGAATCCGTTCCCGCCGCGCCGCCGTGGTGGGGCCGTGCGAGCGTTTTCCATTCGCCCGGCTGGCGGCAATACCTTGTGGGGTTATCGTGGGTTTCCTGCGAAGCGACATACAGAACCTCCCTGCGGGCGGAAATGGCGGGCCGGTCGTGTGATGGCATAGCCTCGTCTGACGCCATGCGACACGAGCGCGGTAGCCTCCAGACTAAGTTAAGGGGCGCGCCCGCTGATGTCAAGAAGATTATGTAGGGATTGGTAATGATGTCCGTGAAAAGAGTATGGATAGTTTGCCCGAAGGCCCTCCCGCGCCTCTGCCCGTGCCGGGGTTGGAATCACGCCTGTAGTGTTACAGTTCGAGAATTGAGTTGCAGGAGCAGTGCTATAATGCCGCTGTATGGAAGAAAGTACAGTACGGGTCCTGATCCTGTAATTGCCCCGCCCTTTTCGCTCGTGTTCGAATTTATTAACGAGAAAATCCAACTTGATTCCCGATGTGCTAAGCTTGCTTGCTTCCTCCTCAGTCTATATGAATGAGATGAAGGCGTTTCATAAGACCGTGCTTGAAGGACTCAAGTAGAATCTGAGGGTGGAGAAGGTATTTTCGACGGCAGGTTTCACTTGGACAAGTTGGAGACCTTTATGGAATCTCATTCGGCAGATTCTGAGCGCCCGCCCGTGTTCAAGGCGAAACGAGTTGCTGAAAACAAGCCCGTAGCCGTCTTTTATGCCACGCTCAATTTCCTTTTCTCGGTCTCCTTGGCGGCGAGGAATTATTACCTTCGAAGGCCGCGAACACGACACCATGCGGACGTGCACTGGCTTTATGAGTTGTTCCTTGTCGGCCTCACCGTATCGTTAGTTCCCCTTTCAGTCGTTGTCGCGAAGAGACAAAGCAATGCGGTGGCCTCCTCGCCCGAGCACCGCGAAGCCATTCTGTGGACGACTCTTCGTGCGATCAACTATCTCTTGTTTATCGCGTACTTGTTGATCCTTTGGCTTTAGGATTTCCGCTATTAAGTCGGAATTTCCTTATTAGCTAGCAGGGGCGCTTTTCGAGCCCAGCCAAAAATCAAAACCTAAGTCTGTTTAGACCAATCCTGCCAAATTAGTCCCTTGACTCTCGCGAACTCCGTAACCTTGGCGGTCACCAGGGTAAGCTTACGCTGGAGGGCCTGGCCGGCAATCAACAAATCATACGCGCCAATGGGTTTGCCGAGCGCCTCCAAGGCCGCGCGAATGGCCCCCGCCGACCGGGCGTCCTCGTCGTCAAATGCCAAAAGCGCAATGGCCCCGGCAAGAAATGCTCCGAGCCTTTGGCGGTTGGCTTCCGACTGCGAACTCTTGCTAACCCCATACCAGAGCTCAAAAGCCCCGATCGAAGAGACATATACTTTGCCGCCGGCAGCGAGGGCGGTTCGGAATCGGCTGCGGACGGAGGCAGGCTTGCCCTTGATCAGCGCGATGCAGGCGTTCGTATCAAGCAGATAATTCACTTGAAGATCTCGCGGCGCGGGGTCCTGGGCTGCTTTCGCCCATTTTCCATAAAAGGCACGGCGGCCCATCGGTCCAGTTCCTCAAACCACTTGTCGGGGTCGGCGACATACGGTTCCAAAAGAACTCCTTCCGAAACCCTCCGCACCCGCACCCGGTCGCCTTCAAAGCGGAACTCCCGGGGAAGCCGGACGGCTTGGCTTCGTCCATTGCGGAACAACTTGGCGACTCCGGTCTCGGCAATGGTAATTTTCCTTTCGGATTGAGTATAGATCATTAGACTATACCTGGCATGGGCAAAGGCTCGGCAAAGGCTCGGCTCAAATGTGTGCAAGAGAGGCAGGCCGGTGTACAATCCTTGCGCCTGTTGCGGTCGAAAATGGCGACGCTGGAGGTTAAACCTGGCGAACACCCCGCAGTCCATAGCAACACTAAACGCGCCCGGCGATTCCGCCGGCCCCGGCCCCGGAGGGTGGAGGGCAGCGCTCGCCACCGCCTCCGTGGCGTTTGCCGTCAACTGGCGGACACCCTCTCCCCACGGGGGCGGGCAGGGATTGGTATGCCAACCAGGATTACAGCCTCCTGCTCGAATGCCTGGGCTATTGGCCGCGCAATCCCGCCCGCGCCCTGCTGGATGATTACGTCATGCGCGGTTCGCGGGAGGAGTGGCAGCAGAAGCTCGACGGTGATCTTCGGGGCGTCTGGAAAGACGGCGGCCGGGTCTACCCCCTGCGTCCATGAAGATTGGAAGTCCAGCATCCGGCCAGGGGGGAAGCCTTAGGGCGCGACCCAGGTTACGCGGGGGCGGCCGCTGGAGGGATTGCGGTCAACCATGACGGGCGTGCGGAAGGCCTGACTCAACAAATCCGCCTGGAACACCTCTTCCGCCCTCCCCTGGCGGAGGCATTTTCCGCCCTGGAGCAGCACCACGTGATCGGCCATTTCCGCCGCCAAATTCAGTTCGTGGGTCACCACGATGCCGATAAAATTTTCCGATTTGGCAAGCTGCCGGAGCAGGCGGAAGATCTCCACCTGGTAGCCAATATCCAGGTTGGCGGTGGGCTCATCGAGCAGCACCAAGCGCGGGCGTTGCGCGAGGGTCCGGGCCAAAACGGCGCGCTGGAATTCCCCGCTGCTCATTTCCATCACCCGGCGGCGGGCAAACTCCTGGAGGCAGGTCTTCTCGAGGGCCCACTCCACCCATTTCTCGTCCTCCGGGCTTTCAAACAAGCTGTTGCCCAGATGCGGATGCCGCCCCTGGCGAACGAATTCCTGTACCTCGAAAGAAAACAGCAGAATAGTGTCCTGCCGGGCCAGGCCCACCCGCCGGGCGCGCTCGCGGGGGGAAAGGTGGTGCAGGTTCCGGCCATCCAGGAAAACTCCCCCGGATTGCGGCTTCAGGTATCCGCTTAAGATTTCCAGCAGGGTGGACTTCCCTGACCCGTTGGGGCCGATGATGGCCGTCAACTCGCCGGCATGAGCCCTCAGGCTTACCGGCGCAAGGGCAAACTGCGCAAACTTGAAGGCCACGGAGTCGGCGATGAGTTCGCCCGCCGCCGTTGCGGCAGGGTCAAGGGTGATGGATTGAGGCATAGTCATGGAAGAGCAATTCAAAAGTCAAAAGGCAAAAGTCAAAAGGCAAAAGTGAAAACCAAAAGTGCACCGGAGTCGATTGGCTTTACCATTTGCCTGGTTCTTCGCATCGCTGGCTTTGCCTTATTCCTTTTCATAGGTTCTTCTCCCCCTTCAAGACTCGCCGCGATTTTCGAGTTTCCATTTTCGGCTCTGGGGCTTTCACTTTTGACTTTTGACTTTTGCATTTTGAATTTTGACTTGTTTTTCTGCCTCTCTACCCCGTAGTACGCCGGAGCAAATAGATAAACACCGGCGCTCCCGCCACCGCGGTCACGGCGCCCACGGGCAGTTCTGCCGGCGAGACCACCGTGCGCGCCAGCGTGTCGGAAAGCACCAGCATGATGGCGCCGCCAAACGCCGCCGTGGGAATAAGGGTGCGATGGTCGTTGCCCACCAGCATCCGCCCCAGGTGCGGCACCAGCAAGCCCAGGTAACCAATCGCTCCGCTCACCGAAACCGCCAGGCCGGTGAGCAGGGAAGCGAGCAGGTAGACTGCCGTTTCCACGCGCGCCACATTCACCCCCAGATGCGCCGCCTCCCCTTCCCCCAGCAGCAGCACATTCAAGTCCTTGGAAAAGGCATAAAGCGCAATAATGGCCATAACGATGGCGGGGGATATGTAACGGAGTTGCACGTCCGTAACCACGCTCAGGTCACCCATCAGCCAAAAGGCGGTGCCGCGCACATCGCGGGTGGAGAGCAGGGTCAGGACAAAGAGAATGATCGCGGAGAGGAACGACGCCGTCACCACGCCTGCCAGCAGCAGCGTGTAGCTGGACAGGCGCCCGGCGCGCCTCCCGAGCAGATAAACCCAGGACATGGTCAGGACCGCACCCATAAACGCCGTAAGCGGCGCCGCGGAAGCCATCCGTCCGCCAAACCACAACGCCACAATCGCGCCCAGGGCCGCGCCGCTCGATACTCCCAGAACGTAGGGGTCCGCCAAAGGGTTGCGCAGCAGGGCTTGCAGCCCCGTTCCCGAAACCGCCAGGGCCGCGCCCACCAGCATCGCCAGCAGAATGCGCGGCAGACGAATGTCGCGCACGATGACGCTCGCTTCCGATCCGGGATGATGACCCAACAGTCCGGTCCACACCTGGGCAAGGGAAAGATGCACGCCCCCGAGCGCCAGGGCGCCGAAATCGATGAGGACAAGCGCCGCAGCAAGCGCCAGCAGCAGGAGCAGCACATTGCGTCGAGTGGGAGAAATGGTCATGGAAATAGAGTGAGTAATAAATAGTGAATATTAAATAGTAAATTGTAAACCCTGAACTTCACAGTCCGAGGTGGCGGAATAGTTCAGTTTCCAGGGTCGCCATCGACCATTCCCGATTCACCATTTACCATTTACTATTCACCAGCCCTCACTGTTCTTAGAATCCTTGCCACTTCCTCCAGCGCATCGATCAAACGGGGGCTCGGCCGCATGATGGTTTCGCTGACCAAGTAAAGGCGATGATTTTTAACCGCCTCGAGGTCGCGCCATCCCGACAGTTTTTGAAATTCGTCAAGGCTGGGGGCAAAGGTCTCCGTCTGGGGGAGCAAGATGATGTCCGGCGCCCGGCTCAAGACATCCTCCAAACCCATGTGCGGCCACTCACCCTTCAAGTCGCTGCTGATGGAAACGCCCCCGGCGCGCTCGATGACATTGGAAATGAACGTCTGGCTTCCCGCCGTGATCAAGGGGCGGTACTGGACCACAAAGAGCACCTTCATGCGTGTTTGCCCTTGCATCTGTTGATCCACGGCCGCCACCCGGGCACGGAGACTCGCCACAATCTTCCGGGTGGGCGGGTCCCAATCGAGAATATGCCCCAGGTCTTCGAGCGATTGGAGGGCGCCATCCACCGTGTGCGCCGTCACCCCATAAAGCGGGATGCCGAGGCGCTCCAGTTGGTCAGCGGTTTCACGCCGGTTGGCTTCGTCGGTGCCCAGGACGAGGTCGGGGTTGAGCGCCACGATTTTCTCCAGGCTGGGATTGAGCATGGCGCCCACGTGCGGAAGGGCCTTCGCCTGCGGGGGGTAGTCACAATAATCCGTGTCGCCCACCAAGCGCTCCCCGAGTCCCAGCGCATACAAGGTTTCGGTGATGCTGGGGGCGATCGAAACCAGACGGCGGGGATGTTCCGGAAGATTCACCCGGCGGCCCGTCTGATCCGTCACCATGCGAGCGGAAAGCGTGCTGGCGGAGAGCAACAACGCCAGGGCAAAGGCTCCGAAGTAACTTTTCCCTGCAAACCGGCCTCTCCCGCCGCCGGACCCCGCCTCTGGCACTGCACCGCTCCGATTTTTGAGGGGAAACGTTCGCATTCCGTATGCGCCGCAAAAAACAAAAGCTCCGCGAACTCTTGACGAGGGCGGAGCTACGCCTCAAACCTGCCCGAACTCGCCGTTCAGTCTAAGTCGCGAAAATCCATTTGTCAAACTTCCTTACCTCGTCAACAATAGCACCACTATGAAAATCCGAATTCTCATCGCTTTGCTGGTGACTGCTGCCCTGCCCTGGACGGGGGCAGCGAAGGATAAGAAACATGCCGGGCCCGCTCCCCTGCTCGGGTGGCTGCACGTCCAATCGAGCACGCGCAAACTTTTGGTTTCCGAAAAAGACCTGCAGAAGGTTTCGCGTACGCTGCCCCAGGGGGCGCTGCTCCCGGTTTTAAGGACAGAGGAAAAGCATGGCCTGCAATTGGCCCAGGTGGGGGCGCTCAATTTTCAGACGGGAAGCATGGAATTGGGCTGGGTGGAAATTACGCCGAAAGAGCTGATACCTCCCGAATCTTATCCCATGAATAGCGAATTGCTGCAACTGCTGGGGGGGCTCTACCTCGACGATTTGACTGCCGCGCACACGGATATTGCCAGGTTCCTGGTGCGGCAGGCCCAGGGCCCTCCCGCACTGCTTTGCTATCTGGTTGCGGCCCCGCTCTCGTTGGGACAACTCGTTATCTTCACTCCCTCAAACCAGGGGAAGTATCTATCCGGCGGCGCCTTGAATTTTCCCCTCACGGACATGCCGGCGGGGATTACGTCGCTGGAAATCCGCGACCTGCTGGGCGATGGAAGCGATTGCGCGATTACCCGGGAAGCCTTCCGCGAGCAGGCGCAAACTTATGGCTCGAACCTGCGCATCAGAAAAATCGCGAACGGCCAGTTTCAAACCTTGTGGCAGGCGCCCGTGGAATTCCATAATCTTTCGCAATACGGCCCCAAAATGCAAATCCTCCAGCCCCCCGAGCAGAACATTGGCGCGCCGGGAACCGTGACCGCGGCGGAGGTGACGTTTCGCCCCGCGGGCAAGGGGGAGGAGCCGGTTTGGAAGGGGAAGGTGGATTTCTTTGTCTTCGGCCGCGACAAGCCCTACGATTTCGTGAAGATCGAGAAGGCCTGCCCCTGGGATGGCCAGGCATTCGCGCCGCTGCGGTGAGTTAGCGGCCCGGGTGGGCGATTTCCAAGATGAGATTTCAGGCTCTTGATTTGCAATCCTAAATTTGGGAGGGGAGATTACAAATTTGAGACTGGAAATTTCAGAATGATCGCCTCGTTGAGTTCGCTTGCACGCTGGCATATAATGAGTGTGGGGCGGGCCAAATGCAAAAACCAAAAACGCTGGGCGAGCTGAAGAAATCTCATTTTCAAAGTGTCAGCATCAAGGACGAGATGCGCGCCAACCTTCTCCGCAAGCTCGCGGCGGGGGAAGCCATCTTTCCGGGCATCATCGGCTTCGACGATACGGTGATCCCCCAGATCGTTAACGCCATCCTTTCGAAACATAACTTCATTCTGCTGGGGTTGCGCGGCCAAGCCAAGAGCCGGATTCTGCGCTCCCTCGTCTCACTGCTGGATCCTGCCATCCCCATCGTTGCCGGCTGCGAAATCAACGACGATCCCTTTCATCCCTTGTGCCGGGCCTGCCACGAACTCCTGCGGGAGATGGGGGAGGCGACGCCCATCGACTATCTCGAACCGGCGCAACGATACATCGAAAAGCTGGCCACGCCTGACGTCACCATCGCCGACATCATCGGCGACCTCGACCCTATCAGGGCGGCGCGCGGCGGGCATACCCTGGCCAGCGAGCTGACGATTCACTACGGCCTGTTGCCGCGCGCCAACCGCGGAATTTTTGCCATCAATGAGCTGCCGGATCTTTCCGGAAAGATTCAAGTGGGTCTTTTCAATATCATGCAGGAGGGTGACGTCCAGATCAAAGGTTATCCGGTCCGCCTGCCCCTCGACGTGGCGCTGGTTTTCACGGCCAATCCGGAAGACTACACCGCCCGTGGAAAAATCATCACCCCGCTGAAGGACCGCATCGGCTCGGAAATCCGCACGCACTACCCGGCGACGCTGGAAGAGGGACTGGCGATCACCGAGCAGGAGGCGTGGACCGATCGCCAAGGCGAGAAGCCCCTGGTGATTCCCCAATTCATCCGGGAGATCATTGAGGCCATTGCCTTCGAGGCGCGGGCGGATAAGCGCGTGGACAAGCGCAGCGGCGTCAGCCAGCGCATGCCCATCACCTGCCTGGAGAATACCATCAGCAGCGCCGAGTACCGCGCACTGAAGCACCACGACGCCCGGATCGTGCCCCGCCCTTCTGATGTTTACGCTTCCCTGCCCTCCCTGACCGGCAAGCTGGAACTCGAGTATGAGGGTGAATTGCGCGGCGCCGACACCGTGGCGCGCGAGATGATTCGCCAGGCCATCGCCAAGGTTTTCAAGAAGCACTTCGATAATGTACCCCTCCAGTCCATTGTGCAGTGGTTCGAACTCGGCGGGACCTTGAGATATTCTCCCAACTCATCCGCCGACGAACTTTTCCAGCAATTCAAGAGGATTCAGAACCT
>Ga0326728_10018799_pt1 | contig 13535 bp, 6 predicted proteins | sample MB3enrmetagenome_FD_207602 | JGI IMG/M metagenome (GOLD analysis project Ga0326728, IMG submission 207602) | Lab enriched peat soil microbial communities from McLean, Ithaca, NY, United States - MB31MN | ecosystem: Environmental > Terrestrial > Soil > Wetlands > Peat | place: USA: New York... | reverse complement strand
GATTCCTTTTCTCTTCCAGATGCCGCTTCAGAAGCGGCACCGGAATCCCGGTTTTTTCGACCTCTTGCTGAGTATTTGCATTTTCCTGTTCGCGGATTTCCAGCATTCTCTCCAGGTGTTGAATCTCTTGCTTCAAGCTTTCAAGGAGACCATGCTTGCTGAAGTAAAAGGAGTTCAGAAGAAATCCCAGCAGGCCGAAACTCAACGCCACCAATGCAAGAAGGGAAAAAATCATTCTCTCGATACCGTTAGCGCGGCCTCAGCACCAAAAGGGCAAACGGCAGGAGCGGACATCCAGCGGATTGTAAACAATTCGTGTCAATCGCGCTTCGACTTTTTGAATTCTGAGCTTAACCCAAAGACCACGAGATGCGATTACCTAAATGAAGCATCGGAGACTCAAAAATAGGACGAAGAACCCGTCAGCCTGCTTCCGAGCGGATTACAAACCGCGGATTTTCGCGGATTTGTACTGATAGATCCGCGAAGCTCCGCAGCTCATGAACGTCCTTGCGAGTCTTTGAGGTTGGTGCACCTTTCGCTGGATTAGACGACTCTTAAATGAGGCTTGGACTATTTACGGCTTTGAGTTATGGTGTTTGGTTAATGGTTGAGATGATCGCACATTACGAGATCCTTGAAAAACTGGGGGCCGGCGGCATGGGGGTCGTGTTCCGCGCGCGGGATACCAAACTCGGCCGTGAGGTTGCGCTGAAACTGCTCCCGGAAAACCTGGCGACGAATCCCGATTATCTTCAGCGTTTCCAGCGAGAGGCCCGCGCGGCTTCAGCGTTAAATCACCCGAATATCTGCACGATCTACGAAATCGGGGAGTCTCAGCGCGGGCCTTACATCGCCATGGAGCTGCTCGAAGGCCAAACGCTGCGAAGCCTGACACAGGGCAAACCCCTGCCTACCGATCAGATCGTCCGCATTGCGCTCCAGATCGCCGATGCGTTGGAGGCAGCCCACGCAAAAGGCATCGTGCACCGCGATATCAAACCGGCCAACATCTTCGTTACGCAGCGCGGTCATGTAAAAATCCTCGATTTCGGCCTGGCAAAGTTGGCTTTGGCCAATCGAATGGAATCCGGCCAGACGCCTGCCTCTCCCGCTGCCGCATCTCCATCGGAATATGCAAGCACGCCCCGCGTGACTATCGGCACTCTTCCCTATATGTCGCCCGAGCAGTCCCTTGGCGAGGAGCTCGATTCCCGATCGGACCTGTTTTCGCTCGGCTCGGTACTGTACGAACTTGCCACCGGCATTCCGGCCTTTAAGGGGACCACTCAGCCGATTCTTTTTCAGGAGATCCTGACAAAAAATCCCACGCTGCCGCGGCGTTTGAATCCGGAAATCCCAGCGAAGCTGGATGACATCATCTGCAAGCTTCTCGAAAAAGATCGCGATCTCAGGTTCCAGACAGCGGCAGATCTGTGTGCTGACCTCAAGCGACTAAGACGCGACCTCGACTTGAAGCAGAGTTTGCCGGCGCACAGCCTCAACCGGTTGACGCCGAATTCCGGAGATGCGTTGGCAGATCAGAACCACTTGCGGGCTTCAACGGAAATCCCGTACAAACGCGGACACACGGTTTTGAAGTCCCTCCGGATTTTCCGCAGGCCAAAGGTCGCTCTTGCCGCCACAGCGGTGATAATTCTCATTCTTTCATTTTCGGCTTTCCTTGCGCTTCGCAGATCGGTTTATTATCCCTGCATCGAATTTGAAGATTTTGTCGGCGGTTCCGATTCGGTTGACGGGCAGATGGTCGGTTTCGTGCTGAAACGGGTGCTCTCGCAGTTTCCCGAAATTACTGTTGTCGATCGGCAGGAATTCAGTCACCTTCTGACGATCGAAGGGGCACGCAGGCAGGCGGCGCGAAGCAAGGCACGCAGTGCTTCATTTCTGCAAAGCATTCTTCCTCTTCACCGGGAAATGCACGAACCCGCGCTGTTGCTTTCGGGACAGGTGAACAATTCTCTGGGTCAGCTGGAGATCAGGCTGGATTGCGTAGTTCGCGGAAAAAGGGAAACCCGCACAGATCGGTTCCGCGGCGTCGACGATCTTCTGAATCAGGGGATCGACAGGCTGGCCTTTTACACCCTGAATCGCTACGACCCGCAAATTGCGGAGCAACACATCGACGGAAGACAGCCGGACTATCGCACAGCCGTGCAACTCCTCTCTTCGCAATGGGACGCTTTGCGCCATTATTACCGGGGAGCCAAAGCCTGGGAACGCCTGGACATGAACGTCTCCGAGTTCGAGCTTCGCTCCGCGCTGGAGATTGATCAGAATCTCGCGCTTGCCCACCTGATGCGCGGTGAGGTGTTCGTTTTCAAGAATCAGTGGGATGCGGCTCAGTCCGAGATACTGGCGGCACGCAAACAGGCCGGCGCGTTGACCGAGACCGATCAGTTGAGGGTCGAAGCTTTCCTTGCCCGGGTTTTCGGAAAGCCTATCGAAGAGCGGGTCTACTTTCAAAAGCTGATCGGACTCCAGCCGCAAAATACTGAGAACCATTATGAGCTGGCCGAATCCTATTTCCACACTGCCGATGTCGACGAAGCGATTAGCAAATACCAGGACGCGCTGAGCCTTGATAACCGGTACGCACGTGCCTACAACCACATGGCATATTGCTATGCCTGGAAAGGCGAGCATGCCCAGGCAATCGAGGCCGCCCGCCAATATCTCAAACTCGATCAGTCGGCCAATGCGTATGACAGCCTCGGAGACGCCTACATGCAGTCCGGCGATTACGCAAAAGCCGAGGAGATGAAATCGAAGGCAATCCACATGGATCCCCAGATGTACTACGCCACCCGGAACTTGGCCAATATCGAGATCATGCGCGGACACTACAAGGCCGCTTCTGAACGGCTGAAGTCCTTTTTCGAGGCTACGACAGAAAAAATGCAGAGGGCCCAATGCTACGCGGGACTTGCCTTCCTCAACTATCGGAAAGGGGATTTGGGAAACGCCTTGTCAATGTGCGAACAGGGTCTGAAACTTGCGGGCGCAGCCCAATATGACTCGCCGCATGACGAGCTGATCTGGATGAACGGACTAATCCAGGTCGACTTGCATAACCTCCCCGCCGCCCGGAATGCTCTTGGACAGTTGCGCAATCTCCTCGATTCCAACTTGATTTCCGCCACGAATTACAAGCCCGCATACAAATACTATCAGCACCTGCTGGCACTGATCCTGGTGGACGAAGGCAAAAACCAGGAGGCGGAAACGGCGATCAATGATCTTAAATGGATCAAAAGCAAGCTGGGGTACTGGAGCACTCCATATGACCGCGCTTTCTTTTTCGATGCCATTGGCCAGATCTATGAAAAAATGAGGCTGCTGCCCGACGCGGATCAAGCCTATCGTGATGCCCTTTCCTATAATCCGCACTACGCTCTGGCGCATTTTCATCTCGGCAGGTTGCTCAAAACGAGAGCGGCTCAGCCAGAGGCACGGACGGAACTTGAGGATTTCCTGGCCGAATGGCGTGATGCAGACCCCTCAGCCCTAGAGGTCATTGAAGCCCGGCGATTCATTGGCCAGCTGCGGATTAAGAATTGAGGAGAAATCTATGATCCGGGGAGTGCTGTTCGATCTCGACGGTGTCATTATCGACACGCTGCATTATCACTACCTGGCATGGAAGCACATGTTCGCACGCTTCGGAGGGGATGTTTGCGAGCACACGGTCCTGCTGCATGAAGGCAGAAATTCTCGAGAAGTCCTGCCAATTCTCATGCGCGAATCTGGTGTGCGCATTCCCGAAGAGCAGCAGCATGCGTTCATCGAAGAAAAACGCGCCTACTTCCGCAGCATCGTACATGTGCAACAATATCCGGGAGCGTTCGAGGTGATCGAAAAACTGAAACGGCGCGGATACATGGTCGCGCTCGTAACAGCTTGTGCCCTGGAAAATATGCTGCATTCTCTTAACAACGAGCAGCAGGCTCACTTCGATTTCATCATCACCGGAGATGAGGTGGCGCGCGCCAAACCCTTCCCCGACCCCTATTTGACTGCCGCTCGAGAACTCGGAGTGAATCCTGGGGAGTGCGTGGTAGTGGAAAATGCGCCGCTCGGCATCGAGGCGGCCAAAAAGGCGGGAATGTATTGTGTGGCGATCGAAACTACCCTGGGGAGAGAGTACCTCGCCTCAGCGGACTGCATCCTGGAGAGCGTCCAAGACCTAGTGCACCTCCCAATTTTGAAGTAAGAAAGCTGACGGCTAGGATTTTGTTTTTTGAACGAGGTGAAGACCGCGGCGATCCCGCAGCAGACTCTGCGTGCGGACCTCCGAACCGCTGCTGAAGGGCTCATCCCAAACACTTGCAGGCTGCGCTCTGAGCACCAGATCATAAGCGGAATCTGCGACGATACGATCGTCAATGGTCTGAACGTTGATAGTCGCGGCCAAAGACAGCGAATGGCGGCAGATCATGTTGATGTTCAGGGGAATCCCGCGCGAGTAAAGTGCGATTGACGACAGGGCCGCCGAGGTAAACAGCTGTCTCGTGCTTCCGGCGATCCGCAGTCGGTGCAGCACGTAGCTGCGCACTTCCGCTTCGTCCAAAGGCGCCAGCCGGCAGTACACATTGATCTTATTAGAGAAAGGTTCCAGCTGCAGTCCCGTCAGTTTCTCCAGCAATCCTTGCCTGCCCGAAAGAACAATCTGTAGGAGTTTCTGCTGCCCGGCCTGCATGTCGGACAACAGAATAAGGTTTTCCAGAGTGTCCAGAGAGAGATCCTGAGCATCATCGCAAATAAGCGTGACCAACCGTCCAGCCTGATGCTTACAGAGCAGCCAATTCTCGAGAAGCCTCAAATTGCCGGCCAGCTCACTTTCCGGTGCGTCAATGCCAAAAATTCCCATCAATGATCGCACCAATTCTGACCGGCCTTCGAAGGAACCCGGCAGAAGAGCAATTTCGGAATCCCGCCGCAGCGTTTGCGCCAGGTAATCGACGAGAGCCGTTTTCCCCATCCCGGCCTGTGCCAGGACCACACCGATTCCGCGTCGCTGGCGCACCAGGCTACGCAGAGAGGCGAAGACTTCCTGATGCGCACGACTGAAGTAGTAAAACCTGCAATCCGGCGCGAAACTGAAAGCGTCCTCGGACATACCCGCCAGTTTTCTCTGTGTTTTTGCACTCCCCGGAGGGCCCGGCAACCCTCTCTCCAGAAGAAGGGCAATTTTATTTTCCCGCGCACTGCCGTTGCAGATATCTTCCAGAAGATAGGCCCGACATGAATAGTGCCTTCGCCCCGATTGAAACTGGGCAATGGAAATGCTTTGCGAGAGATCGAGATCCCGCGGAAGGAAGGAAAGAATCTTCTGGGTCAAGATGGTGTCCAGAGAGACGGGATTAGAGGTGGCATTTGGATAAACGAGGATCCTGATGGATTCCGGGTTCGCATAAACCGGTCTGTACAGAGAATCTATCAGGACAAATCCTGTAGTATCCAAACCTTCCTCCGCTGAATTTGCGCGCACGAACCCCGAAGCAGATCGACGGGGAGGTGATTTATTTTCCTCATCTTCGCAGCCCGTGTCAATCGATAAATCCACCTCTGAATTCAGATATCAGAATTCAGATATTAGAATAAAGATCGCCAGGCACGGTTGGATCATCCAGCGGACAAGGTGACTCAACAACTCGCGAAGGTGCACTTTCGAGTTCTGTATTCTGAATCTCAAATTCTGAATTCTGCTACAATAATCAAGGTGTCGGAGAAAAAGGCGAAAGATCAATCGGGAGGAGAACTTGCAGTGAATGCGGTCGCCAGGCGCGCCTGGAAATCAGTACAGAATCACCAATCCGTATTCAGCAGAGAGGTCATCCTCAACGATTACCGCATCGTCCATCGAAGCCGCCTGACGAGTATCATCGCGCGGCAGGAAGTGTTTTCGGGGAAAGCCAAATTCGGTATTTTCGGCGACGGCAAGGAAGTGGCGCAGGTTGCACTGGCTCACGCCTTCCGGAAGGGCGATTTTCGCTCCGGTTACTACCGCGACCAGACCTTGATGTTCGCCCTGGACGTGCTGGACTTGGAACAGTTTTTTGCCCAGCTTTACGGCCATGCCGATCCTTCCGCTGAGCCCTATTTCGGCGGGCGCGCCATGACCGGACACTTTGCCACCCGGTTGCTGAATTCTGACGGAAGCTGGAAAAACCAGCTTGAATCCTATAACTCGGCCGCGGACTTGTCCCCGACGGGAGCCCAAATGCCCCGGCTTGTGGGGCTCGCCCTTGCCTCAAAACTCTACCGGCAGATTCCCGGACTCGAAGGTCACCGGCACCTGTTCAGCAATCATGGGGACGAAATCGCATTTGGCACGATTGGCAATGCGGCTTGCGCAGAGGGAATTTTCTGGGAAGCTGTCAATGCCATAGGAGTCCTGCAAGCTCCCATGCTTCTTGCCATCTGGGACGATGGATACGGCATTTCCGTTCCAAATGAACTGCAGGTGGCTAAGGCTGACATTTCCAATATCCTTCAGGGATTTCAAACGCGTCACGACGCAAAAGCCGGAATCGAAATGTATAAGGCCCGAGGATGGGATTACCCGCAGCTGTGCGAAACCTTTCTAGCCGCCGCGGAGGCAGTGAGGCGCAGTCATGTTCCCGCAATCGTTCACGTCACGGAATTGACTCAACCTCAGGGCCACTCGACGTCAGGGAGCCAGGAACGCTACAAGCCCGAGGAAAGGATCAAGTGGGAACGCGAATACGATTGCATCCGCAAAATGCGCGAGTGGATTATCAGCAAAGCGATCGCCACGCCAGAAGAGTTGAACCTGGTCGAGGCCTCTGAGAAGGCCTGCGTCCTTGATACTCGGGACCGCGCATGGAAATGCTTCCAGGTGCCCATCGAGGAGGAGCGCCGGCAGCTTCAGGAGCTCATTCAGGAAGCGGCTGCCGAGACTCCCGAGCCATGGCAACTGGATCGGATTATCGATGAGCTGGCACAAATCAAATACCCGCTCCGGCGGGATTTGATGAGTTCGGCCGGAAACGCTTTGATTGTGCTTCAGAATGCGCCCGTGAAATCCAGGCAAAAGCTGATCACGTGGAGAAAGAAGCAGGCAAGGGCCAATACGGAACGGTACGATTCCTATCTTTATAGCCAATCCGCTGAATCCGCGCTCATGATTCCGGGAGTTCCCGCCGTTTACTCGGACACTTCGCCTGTCAAGCTGGGATTTGAAATCTTGAACGCCTGCTTTGACTCGGCTTTTGCCCGCTACCCGCAACTTGTCGCAATGGGGGAAGACATCGGTCGGCTGGGGGATGTGAACCAGGGATTCGTTGGGCTGCAGGCCAAGTACGGAGCGTTGCGCGTCATGGATACCGGGATCCGCGAAGCGACGATCGTGGGACAAGCGGTGGGTCTCGCACTGCGCGGATTCAAGCCAATCGCGGATATCCAGTATCTCGATTACCTACTGTACGCCGTGGAAACCCTCTCGGATGATCTCGCGTCCTTACACTGGCGAACCTGCGGCGGCCAGAAGGCTCCGATTATCATCCGGACCCGCGGGCACCGGCTTGAAGGGATCTGGCATTCGGGATCGCCGCTAGCCGGCATTCTCAATCTAATCAGAGGGATTTATGTCTGTGTTCCACGCGATGCCACCCAGGCCGCCGGCTTCTACAACACGATGCTGGAGTCCGACGACAGCGCACTTGTGATCGAGGTGCTGAATGCTTATCGAAAGAGAGCCCCCCTGCCCGACAACATCATTCAGTTCAGAATCCCTCTCGGGATACCCGAAACCATCCGGCCGGGAAGCGATGTCACGATCGTAACCTACGGGGCTTGTTGCACAATCGCCCTGGAAGCGGCAGAGCAGCTGTCCGCAGTGGGCATCGAAACGGAAATTATCGACGTGCGCACTCTCCTCCCGTTCGATATGCCCGGGATGATCCTTGGTTCACTCCGGAGGACAAACCGAATTCTTTTCCTTGATGAAGATTGCCCAGGGGGCGCCACTGCTTATATGATGCAGAAGGTCCTTGAGGAGCAGGGTGGATATTGTTGGCTCGACGGTGCTCCCCGAACACTGACCGCCAAAGAACACAGACCGGCATATGGATCGGATGGCGATTATTTCTCCAAACCGAATCGCGAACAGATCTTTGAAGCTGTGTACGAAATCATGCATGAAGCCAGTCCCATTCATTTCCCCTTGGAGTCTTAGAGCCTTCGAGTCTGAGGGTTAAACTTGAAGGCGCCTAGGCTCGAAGGCACCAAGAACACACCGAGGGAACGATCATGATCACACAAGATCCGAAAACCAGAGCTCAGGTGATTTCCCGAATTATTGATCTGATCGGCCGGACGGCGCCCGCCGAGGACAGGAACCTGGTCTTCTCCTTCGCCCCCGTTATCCTCGCGGAAGCGCCTGACCGTATCCTTTTCCTGCTTCCGCCTGAAATTCTTGCGGAGCGGTTGCTGCGCCATTTTCGTTTCATCGTCCACGAAATGCCGCCCTCCATTCAGCTCTTCAAAGGCCCTCCCGGCATCCACGTTTCGGTCTACAACCCGGGCGAAGCCGAAGCCAAAGCAATGGGTGGCGGAGCGGGATTGCCGCTTGAAACAACTGTGGTCCGCACACACACGCTCGACGCGCCCTTCATTTTCGAAAGTCTGAAGAACTATTTCAGTAAGGCCGGCCTGCGGGTCTTCTCGGCGGTTCATCCGATTTTCGCTGTGCGCCGTCAGTGGGAACGCATCGTTTGGATCGGCGCGCCCCATGAAGAGGGGACTAAGGAATCGTACTGCTATTTCCAGATCGAGCCGGTCGATTCGAAAGAACGCCTCCGCAGGATGCAACACGAGATCTTTTGCGTTTTGAAATGCGTCTTCCTCGCGGTCGAGGATTTCCACGCCATGACCGCGCTCACACGGGACATTTCCCGCAGGCTGCACCCGCAGGTAGGTTCCGAAGAAATTGAATCGTCGCGCGCATTCATGGATTGGCTTCTCGACGAAAACTATGTTTTCCTCGGAATAGCACGTTATTCTGCCGGCCACGACGGACGCCCTCACCGCATCCATGACAGCGTCACGGGCGTCTTCAATGATCCGGAGCTTCTCCCGGTCGTTTTCCCTGGGCTCCTGGAAGAAGTGGAATCGCACCTCCTGCCCGTGTCGGACGACTCGCGGATTGTCGGCATCGATTTCAGCAAAAACGCCTCGGCGATTCATCACTTGGACCCTATCGACTACATCGTGTTGCGTGAATGGGACGCCCAGGGCAACTTTGCGGGAGCGACCCTTTTCCTCGGCCGCTTCTCCCGGGGCACTTTCGTGCAGCGTGCCGACAGAATCCCCATTCTGAAGGAAAAGATCCAGACGATTCTGAAGGACAGCGGAGCGGTTGAGAACTCCCACGTGTACCGCGAACTCATCGCGACCTTCAACCGCATGCCGATGCGCGAGCTCTTTTATGCCCCCCCGTCAGCGCTGAAATCGATCATAGAACTAATCGCCTTCATGCTCGGGGACGAGGAAATCATTGTGCACACGCGCACGGGCGCCGGTTACCTGGTACTTGAGATCGCGTTTTCTCGGCTGCGCTATTCCTATGGCGTTGAAGAAAATATACGACGCGCCCTTTCCGATGCCTTCGGACCAGTCTCGTTCCACACTAGGGCGGACTGTGGCGCTGTGAACCTGCTCCTCTTTTACTTCGATCTTGACCGCTTGGATCACCCCGTCAATGAAGAGGCGGTGCACGCTATTGTCGTGAAGCTGGTGACGACCTGGGAGGACCGGGTAGCCGCGGAGCTGGAGGCTGCGTTCGGAGAACGCGAAGGGCGGCGGTTGTTCAAGCGCTATGTGACATTCGAGACCCGCAGCGGCCTTTATCGGGAAGTCACACCGCCGGAAATGGTCCCCGACGACCTTCGCCACCTTGACAGCCTCGAGGCACGGCTGGAGGTTCGGATTGTCCCTCGCTCGGCCGAGGCAGCCATGCTCCACTTCTATTCCATGCACGCCTTGGGGCTGACTGAAACGCTCAAAACGCTGGAGAACCTTGGTCTCGAAGTAACCGACGAGATGCGCATCCCGCTTCAGTTGCCGGAGGACCGCCGCTGTTATCTCTACAGGTACGAGATCCACGGTTCTCCGGAAAAGGTCGCGGCCTTAGTCGCCGGAGAGGAGCGCTTCGTCGAGGCGCTCCGCAGGCTGGACGAAGGAAGAGCAACGGACGACGCCCTGAACGGTCTCGTGCTTTCTGTCGGGCTCACATGGCGCGAAGTGGAGGCGCTGCGCACTGTACGCAATCACTTGCTGCAAATCCGTCCGAACTACAACGCGGAAACGGTAAACCGAGTGCTTCTTAACAACAGCTCCGTGGCGAGCGCCCTCTTCCGCTATTTTGCAGCCCGCTTCGATCCCGAACTCATTATCGACAGGGAAACCGCGGTTGGTGCCGAGGAAAGAAACGTTCAGGCTGCGCTCAGTTCCGTCGTGAGTCTTGCCGAAGACGAAGTCCTGCGGGCTATGTATAACCTGATCCAATCGCTGCTGCGTACCAATTTTTACCAGGTCCCCGAGCGCCCCGTTTTTTCGATCAAGGTCGACAGCAGGAAGGTCGAAATCATGCCTTCCCCCAAGCCCATGTTCGAGATTTATGTTCACTCGAACCGTCTTGAGGGCATTCACCTTCGCGGCGGGCGTGTCGCGCGCGGGGGAATCCGCTGGAGCGACCGGCCCGACGATTTCAGGACGGAGGTCCTTGGGCTGATGTCGACACAAATGCTGAAGAACACCATCATCGTCCCGGTCGGGTCAAAGGGAGGATTCTTCCTGAAAGGAAATGTACCGGCCCCGCCGGCGCTGGATGCCTACCTGGTCGACCGCTACAGTGAGTATATTTCTGGACTGCTCGACGTTACCGACAACATCGTCGACGGCCAGACCCTCCACCCGCCGGAGGTCGTGAGACGTGACGAGGATGATCCGTACCTCGTCGTGGCCGCCGACAAAGGCACGGCGCACCTTTCCGATACAGCGAACAGCATTTCTTTTCAGTACGGCTTTTGGCTCGGTGATGCCTTTGCTTCCGGCGGAAAGACAGGTTACGATCACAAGAAGATCGGCATCACAGCCCGGGGCACTTGGGAATGTGTAAAGCACCATTTCCGGAATCTCGGAATGGATATTCAGACAGAACCATTCACCGTATGCGGCATTGGCGACATGTCGGGGGACGTTTTTGGAAACGGGGTCCTTCAGAGCAGGGCCACTCGGCTGCTCGCCGCTTTCAATCACCTCCATATATTCCTGGATCCCAATCCCGACACTGAGAAAAGCTTCCAGGAACGGAAGCGCCTGTTCGAGCTTCCGCGCTCCAGCTGGCGCGACTACGACCTGTCCGCCATCAGCAAAGGCGGGGGAGTTTTCGACCGGTCGGCTCGGGCAATCCCGCTTAGCCCGGAGTTGCAGAAGCTGTTTAATCTCAAAGCGGACAGCGCAAGCGGCGAAGAAGTGATCCGCAGGATACTGAGCGCTCCGGTGGATCTCCTTTACAACGGTGGTATCGGCACCTATGTCAAGGCGACAGGTGAATTGGATGCCGATGTCGGCGATCGCACCAATGATCGCGTGCGCGTAAATGCCACAGAAGTTCGCGCCCGCGTCGTGGGAGAGGGAGGCAACCGAGGCTTCACTCAGAAAGGTCGCATCGAGTACTGGGTACACGGAGGACTTATCAATACCGACGCTCTCGATAATTCCGGCGGCGTCGACACTTCCGACCATGAAGTCAACCTAAAAATCCTGCTCGACATTCTCGTAAAGAAAGGGGTTATCAAGAGTAAAGAAGAGCGTAACCGGATCCTCTCGGAGATGACCGAAGAGGTTGCAGCCCTCGTGCTGGCCGACAACAAAGACCAGTCGCGCGCCCTCACCCTCGACGGCATGCGCAGCGCAACGGATTACGATGCATTCGTTAGCCTTATCGATGAAATGAAGGTTCGCGGGGTCCTAGACCGTCTCGACCCGCAGATTCCCAGCCGCGAAGCCTTGCTCGCGAGCGATCAGAAAAAGCGAGGGTTGCCGAGGCCGCTTCTTGCCGATCTCCTGGGATATACGAAGATGTGGGGATACGACAAGATTCTGCATAGTGCTCTGCCCGACAGCGACATCGCCCATCCTTTTTTGGAAGCCTATTTCCCGCAACGCATGCGGCGCGATTTCAGCCCCTATTTCCCAGAGCATCCGTTGCGCCGGGAGATCATCGCCACCGCAGTCGTCAATTATGTCGTGAACAACGCAGGCATCTCGCTGCTACGTCATTTGCTTGAGGCCACTCCGGGCGGGCTCGGCGAGACAGTGGCTGCCTATCTGAGGCTGGACCGCGAATCGCGAGCCCAGGAGCAGCGAAGGCGTATTCTGCAATCAGGGCTTTCGGCCCAGGCGGAACATGAATCGCTATTGAAAATCGAATCTGCGCTTATGCCGAAGTGAACCTGTTTCTTCTTCCTATTCATGGGGCGGCTCTGGAGAGCCGCCCAGTGTGCAAAGCGTTGCGCGGTTATCCTTGCAGCTAAAGCTCGGCCACAAATTGTTCGAGTGTGTCGAAGCAGAGATCGGGATGGGATCTCGGAAGCTGTTTGCTGGACGGGTACCGACCGGGAATGGCCACAGTCAACACCTTGGCCCGCTGCCCCATTTCAATGTCATCGGGACTATCCCCGACATAGCAGCAGAGTTCGGGTCGCTTTCGCATTCTTTCTATTGCGGTCTTCAACCCTTCGGGATGTGGTTTCTTATTCACAACGTCTTCGCTGCAGATCACAACCTGAAAAAAATCCGCCAGCCCAAATACTTTGATTTCCTGTTGAACTCTTGTGCAGCTGCCGCTGGTGACGACCCCAATTGCATATTCCCTTCGCACCAGTTCGTTCAGTGCGGACTGTCCTCCAGGCATAAGTTGGGAAGATTCTCTCGTATAGTAACGGATCCAAAGATCGTCGGCTTCTTGCCATCGCTCCTGCGGCAAATGGAGTTCTTCGTACATACTGTACCAGTTTGGCGAATAGATCTTTTCGTATATTCCGGAATCTAGCGGGATCCCCAATTCGTCAAGAGCTTTCCTAAAGGCAAGAAACGCAGGCTGAGCGCTATCGATCAGCGTCCCGTCCCAATCAAACAGAATTGTGTCGATCGGATGCATAACGAGCAGTCTCTGAAGGTCTATACCATTTCCAGTATTTTGGCGACCAGTTTTTCGGCGCCTTCGCCGACCTCTTTGATGCTTTGCGCCAGCATGTAGCAAGGGGTAGTCACAATTTTGTTTCTGCTGTCGACTACGATCTCATCCACCTTGGCGTTCTTGTGCTTGGCCCCCATTTTTTCCAGCGCCGACGCCGTTCCCACATCAGCCCCGATCGTAAGTTCGGGAGCGAACTCGGATCCGAACAGGCGGGCAAGAACAGTCGGCGCGATACAAAGCGCCCCGATCGGCTTTTTCTGCCCGAGCATGTCCTGGAGCAGCTTCGCAA
>Ga0326728_10018797_pt1 | contig 13537 bp, 11 predicted proteins | sample MB3enrmetagenome_FD_207602 | JGI IMG/M metagenome (GOLD analysis project Ga0326728, IMG submission 207602) | Lab enriched peat soil microbial communities from McLean, Ithaca, NY, United States - MB31MN | ecosystem: Environmental > Terrestrial > Soil > Wetlands > Peat | place: USA: New York... | reverse complement strand
GCCATGGCGCGATAGAGATGATGCAGCTCGAGGCTCTCGACGCCCTCGATGCGGTAATCCTCGCGCCAGCGGTCCGCGGCGCGATCCGAGCCGCCGCAGAAGAGGCGATGCAGCACGGTCAGGAACGCCGCGCGCTCCATCGAGAAATCATGCTTGCGCGCGTTCGCCAGCCGTTCGATCACGACCCGACAACCGGTCTCTTCCCACACCCGCTCGAACGCCAGCGCCGGCCCGATGCGCCGGGTCGCCACAACCGTCGCCTCGCCGCGATCGAGCGCGTCCAGAACGATCGCCTTGTCGGCGAAGCGCGCGCCCGAACGCAGCAACCGCTCCAACTGCCCGCTCTCCTGCAAATCCTCGATCCGTCCCAGCGTGGCGATCACCTGCTGGCGCACCGCCGCGCCCTCGCGCCGGCTTTCGACGATTTGCAGATAGGCGCGGCCTGCCGAGGTCTTCCTACGGAAATACATGGCAAGGAACCGAGGAACGACTCAATCCTGGTGCGCACAGTATCGCTGTTCATTCCACCCAAATCAACGAAAATCGGCACAAAACGTGGCACTACATTATCGCAAATGTCGCCCATCACCTTCAATAATATCAATGGCTTAGCGGCGAAGGCGCCTCGCAACTGTAGAAGATCAGTCAGGGCGGGATCAGCCGATGCGGCGACGAACTCGCCCGCACGGCTCTCTATGAGGCCGCCCACTGCTTGCTCGTGCGGAGCCGCAAATGGTCAAGCTTGCGCGCCTGGGGCATGAAGATCGCGAAAAACCGTGGCATGGCGCGGGCGCGCGTCGCTGTCGCGCGCAAGCTCGCCGTCGTGCTGCACCGGATGTGGCGCGACGAAACCGAGTTCCGCTTCGGCAAGCAGCCGCCGGTCGTCCGTCCGGCGGCGGTATGAGGGAATCGACGAGGCGCTGACGCACAGGAGATTCGCCCGGAAGGTGAAGCAGATCGTTCCCGTAAGGACGAAGGGCAAGATGATCTCGTTGACAGCCGCGAACCTGCCGGCCGAAAGGCCGACAAGGTCGTTCAACTGATTGAGACGTCTCGCTCTCCTGACCCCATCATGCGGCGGCCCCACGCCGACCGCGAAGAGAAGCGCGTGACCCACGCGAACGAGATGTCTGCCTACCGCCGCGACCGAACAGGAATAGCTTGACCTCTCAACCCCAATCAGAGAGGTTCTGTGAGTGGCGCGGAGGTGCGATTCCTCCGCGCCACTCACCCGATATGCCATTGCCAAACGGAAGAACAGGCAGCGGCGCTGCGCGTCGCTCTGGAGAAACGGTTCGCGGATTGCGGGCTGACGCTTCATCCTGAAAGGACGAAGATCGTCTTGACCAGCGCAGAGACTATCCCAGCCACAAGTTCGACTTCCTCGGCTATACATTCAGGCCGAGGCTGGCGCGCCGACGGGGTGCGAAGATCGGCGTCTCGTTCAGTCCCGCGGTCAGCGATAAGGCTCTCAAGGCGATCCGCCAGACGGTTCGCGGCTGGTCGCTGCATCAACGCAGCGACAAGGCCTTGGACGATCTGGCGCGAATGTTCAATGCGCACATTCGTGGCTGGATCAACTACTATCGGCGGTTCTACCCGTCGGCGCTCTACCCGACCCTGCGACACATCGATGTCTTCCTGGCGCGATGGGCCGATCGGAAGTTCAAGTCCTTGCGGAGGCACCGAACGCGAGCCGTGCATTGGCTGGCGCGCATCGCGCGTCGTCAGCCGTCGCTGTTCGCCCACTGGCCCCTGCTGTTTGGACGCGGCCGAACAATGGGAGCCGTATGACGCAAGGGTGTCACGTACGGTTCTGCGAGAGCGCGGAGGTGCAATCCCTCCGCGCCACTCACCTCGTGATGGGCTTCGAGAAAGAAGCGGACGCAAGAAGAATGATGGCGGACCTCCGAGATCGGCTGGCCAAGTTCGGCCTGTCGCTCCACGAGGACAAGACGCGCCTCATCGAGTTTGGCCGCTTTGCGGCCTCAACCCGAGCGCGGCGCGGCGAGCGGCGGCCGGAAACCTTCGCCTTCCTCGGCTTCACCCACTATTGCGGGCGGACGCGGGACGGCAGGTTCATCGTGAAGCACAAGACGCAAAGTCGCCGCCTGACGCGAAAGCTCGCGGCGTTGCGTCCTGAAGCGCGGCGGCTGACGCGTCGCCCGCCGGCCGAGCAACATCGCTGGCGCGTCAGCGTGCTGAGCGGCCATTATGCGTACTTCGGCATGCCGCACAACTGGCGGGCTCTGAACGGCTTCCTCCGAGAAGTGCGTCGCATCTGGTTCAACTGCCTCCGGCGGCGGAGTCAGAAAACGCGACCCATGCCCTGGAGCTGGTTCGAGCAGATCGGCGCCTGCTTCCCCTTGCCGCAGCCTCGGATCACTTACCCCTGGACGCCACGAGCGGCCTAATGCGGGACACTTCCAGGAAGAGCCGGGTGCGGGAAAGCCGCCCGCCCGGATCTGTGAGGGCGAAGCCGAATGGCCGAGCTACTCGACCACGACCACTCAAGCCCATCAAACGCCAGATGTATGGGCGCGCGAACCTCGACCTTCTCCAAGCCAGATTGATGGGAGCAGTCTGAGCCTTCAAGCCAGTGCGCGCACCGGGTGATTGCGACACAGCCATCATCGAGATTGCGTCAGAGCCAATTTTGGGAGCGGAATGACAGGCTCTGACCCCCGACGTTCACCCAGCTGGGGGGCGCGGGTTGAGATTGGCGCAAGAGCGGCGGCGGAGGCGCATCGGCCCCGGAGACGAGTCCTGTGTTCAGTGTGACTGGATAGTGCGTGCAATTATACTTGACACGCGCCGGGATCTCTGCCTAAAGTGCGGCCAATCAGAGCCGATGAAGCCGAAAACGCGGTGTGGGCGAGAGAGGGTTGAGGCCTTAGCCCAAATCACGGGGATGGTTCGGGGAAGAAACGCGATGGCGACAAACAACATTCGCCCTATGCCCGTTGATGGCAGGCGCTTCGCGATCAATCGCTGCATCGCCCCGGGCCTTGCGTTTACGGAGTTCCTGAAGTTTGCGCGCGGCGCGGGCGTCACGAAGGTTGAGCTCCGCAACGACTTGGCGGCCAACCATCCCATCGATGGCCTGGATGTCGGCGAAGCCGCTCGCCTCATCGAGGACTACGAAATCGAAGTCATCGCGATCAACGCCGTTCAGAGGTTCAACCTGCCGTCGGCTCGCCGCGAGGCGCTGGCCGAGATCGATCGTCTTCTCGACATCTCGGCGGGCATCCGCTGTCCCTCGATCGTTTTTTGCCCGAATTGCGAGCCGGCGGAATCGCGCAGTCGGACCCAGCGCTTCGACGACACGGTCGAGGCGCTCAACGCCTATGGCCCGAAGTTCACGGCGGCCGGCGTCCTCGCGTATCTCGAGCCGCTCGGCTACGACTATTCATCGATGCCGGGGCTGAAGGAAGCCGTCGAGGCGATCCGGAAGACCCAGTTCTCCTGCTATCGCGTTCTGATAGACACTTTCCATCACTATGTCGGCCCCGAGGGGGATGATGTCTTCGGGGATGCGCTGGCGATGACGGGGCTCGTCCATGTCTCCGGCGTCGCCGGGGGCGACGCCCGCCAGCCGCTTGGCGACGCGCAGCGCAGTCTGGTCGACGCGAGCGATGTGATCGGGACGAGGGAGCAGCTGCAAAGTCTTTTGTCGCTAGGCTATCGGGGCGATATTTCCTTTGAGCCCTATGGTTACGTTGGCGACGCGTCCTATCAGCCCCGTCGCGGAAGTCCGCTGCGGTTGGGGCCAGCGGAACTGCAAAGCGCGCTGAAGCTGAGCATGGCGTATCTGGCCGGATAGGCAGGCGCCTCGCCTGGCCGTCGCGCCGGAGCGCGGCGGGCCACGGGGGCGGGGCGTCCTTCCCGCAACGTTAACCTGGACGCCGTCAGTAAGGCGTCAGTCGAGGGAGGGTGAGCTGAGCGAAAGGCTTTGCTGGCGGTTGTGGTCTTCGCGGCCAAAGAGGCAGACCGGTTAAGTGTTCTCTTCAACTTAAGGCATGCGAAATGGGATGCATGCAAGTATACCTTAGCTCCGTCGTGACGTTGCGTTAGCGATCGTCTTGGTATGCCGAACGTTCGTGCGGCGGTAATTGGAGCACTAAATCGGATCGGAGAATTAGACTGCCAGGACGCGTCCTGGGGGGAGTTGTGCGCGCGCCATCAACTGAGCGCGACGGCGGCGGACGTAGGAGGATATCGGTATGACGACTGGTGGCCACAAGTTGAACTGCGGCGTCATTGGGGTCGGGCGACTTGGATACAGACATGCGGCGAGCGTCGTGCGCAACCCGCGGGCCAAGCTGCTCGCCGTCGCCGATCCGATGGCGGAAGCGCGCGCCAAAGCCGAGAGCGACTTCGGATCAATATCGGTGCATGACGACTACCGTAGAGTCCTCGATAACAAGGATATCGAAGCCGTTGTGATCGCGACGCCGACCCAGCAACACTACGCGATTCTAGTCGACGCTGTCCGCGCGGGTAAGAAGATCTTCGTCGAGAAGCCGATCACTTACACTCTCGAGGAGGCCGAGAATATTTGCGCTTTGGCGAGCAAGGCTGGGACCTTCCTCCAGGTTGCCTTTATGCGGCGATTCGATCCCGGGCACACGGCGGCGAAGAGGATGATCGAGGCCGGAGAGATCGGAGACCCGCTCTACATCAACGACATCCAGCGGGACCCGCACGGGCCGCCCAAGCACTACGTGCCACAGAGCGGCGGCATCTTCGTCGACATGGCCATTCACAATCTGGATTGCGTCCGATGGCTGATGGGGAAGGAGATCGCCAGCGTGTACGCACACGGCGCAGTGCTCAAATATGACTACTTGAAAGAAATGGACGACGTGGACGAGGGCGACATGCTGGTCACGTTCGAGAACGGGACGCTTGGCCACGTCGAAGTGAGCCGAAACGCGAGCGAGATCTACGACATCCGGACCGAGGTCGTCGGCTCAAAGGGGAGCGTGTACATCGGCGAGGCGCAGCACACGCCATTCATTAAAGTCTCTGGCGCCGGCCTCACCTACGATGTGGCGAGCTGGTGCCTTGGCCGCTTTGAGAAGGCGTATGAGCTCGAGGTCGACGCGTTCGTCGACGCCGTCCTCAACGACAAGCCGTCTCCGGTCTCTGCGCAGGACGGAATGATCGCGCTGAAGCTCGCGAAAGCCGCGACGGCGTCGAAAAAGAGCAGCAAGGCGATCCAGATCGACGCTTTCAAAGGCTGACACGCGCCGGACTCCGGTTGGATCGGGAAACAGTCGATGAGGCGCATCTGCGCGAAGCCCGCTCTGCGGGCTTGATACCTGAAGAGGCGATCGATGCAGCCCGTTAGTGAGCAGTTGTCACAAAAGAAAGCGCCGTTTGGCGCGAGCGCGACGGATCAACGGCCGCGACAAGCCGCTGCGAAGCCGGGGCGCCTCAGTGAAGAAATAAAGAAAATACTGCTGCGAAACGAAGTCGGTGTGGTTTTGATGTTGGCGGTCATTTGCATCGTCACCGCGATGCTGACGCCCCGCTTCCTCACCGCCGACAACCTGATGAACGTTCTCCAGCAGTCGGTGCTGGTTGGGATTCTGTCGCTTGGGCAGCTGCTCGTGATTGTGACCGCGGGCATCGACCTTTCGGTGGGATCCATTCTCGCGCTTGCGAGCGCGATCTTCGCTCTGGGGCTGCACAGATGGGGATTGCCCGAGCCGGTCGCGTTCGCGGCGGGGTTGGGCGCCGGCGTATTCCTCGGCTTCACCAACGGAATGGTGCTGACAAGGCTGCGCATGCCCCATCCGTTCATCTCGACCATGGCGATGATGACCGTCGCTCGCGGAGCGGTGCTCATCCTCATGAACCAAACGCCGATCTCAGGCATGCCCGACTCCCTCGTCGTCGTCGGTCAGGGAAGAATCGGCGCTATTCCGATAAGCTTCGGCCTGATGATCGTAATCTACATTGCTGTGCACCTCCTCCTCAACCGCACGCGGCTTGGAAGATACATATACGCTATCGGCGGCAACAAGGAAGCTGCGCGCATTGCGGGAATTAACGTCTCAAATGTGCTCGTGCTAGTCTATTCGTTGTCCGGGCTCATGTGCATCCTAGCCGGCTTCGTGCTTGCGGGCAGGGTGAACGCGGTGTTCCCCCTGGCGGGGTTCGGCTCCGAATTCGACACAATCGCCGCCGTCATCATCGGCGGGGCGAGCTTCTTCGGGGGAGTCGGCACGGTGTGGGGAACGCTCGGCGGCGTTCTTATCATGAGCGTTCTACATAATGCGCTGAATCTTCTCGGGGTTGACTCCAACCTGCAGCAGATCGCCATCGGCTTGGTCATCGTCGGGGCAATGTATCTGGACGTAATCCGTCGGCGTGTATCCGGGATCAGAGCCTGACGGCGCAAGCGCCGCCCAAGCAAATGGGCAAAGCAGACCTCCGGGCGTTAGGGGTAATCGCCCGGTATTCTCGACCCGCGCAACCCCTGCTACTAGGACGACGCTTGATGCGGGAGCGAGCGTCGTTTGTCAGACTACTGTATGCCACCCGTCAGTCGGGTGAAACGAAAGGGGATGCCATGAAGACTCTTCTCGTTACGTGTTGCTCCGCAGTCATCGCCGGCGCCTACTTGTTCGGGGCGCCCGCCGCAATGGCCGCGGACAGCAAGCCGCGTGTGGCCGTCGTCGTGATGGCCAACAACTCGGAATATTGGAACACGGTGCGCGTCGGCGCCGAGCAGGCCGGGAAAGCGACGGGAGCGGACGTCGTCTTCCTCGGGCCGTCGGCGGAATCGGACGTCATCGGCGAAGTCAATATGGTCGAAGACCAGATCTCCAGCGGCGCCGCGGCGCTGGTCGTCGCCGCGAGCGATAAATCGGCGTTCATCCCAAGCTTCAACAAAGCGAAGGGCAAGAACATTCCGGTCGTCCTGATCGACACGGCGGTCCCGTGGGGCGACGCGGTGTCGCTGGTCGGGACGGACAACGTGGCGGCGGGCGGCGAGGCCGGAAAATACTTGGCCGGAAAGCTGAAATCAGGAGACAAGGTCGCCGTCTTGCGGGGCATCATGTCCTCGCCGACGCACGATGACAGAGCCAATGGCGGCGTCAAGGAGTTCAAGGCCGCTGGGCTCGACGTGGTCGCGGTCCTGCCGGCGGATTCGCTGCGCAACAAGGGCTACTCGGTCACGGAAGACCTGCTCCAGTCGAACCCGGACCTGAAGGGCATTTACGCCACCAATGACGAGATGGCTCTCGGCGCGCAGCAGGCGCTCCAGGCGGCCGGCAAGAAGATTCCAGTCGTTGGCTTCGACGCGACGCTCGACGCGACGATGTCGATCCTCGGAGGCGGGATGAGCGCCTCGATCGCTCAGAACCCCATACTGGAAGGCTACGTCGGCGTCGAGATGGCCATGGCCGCGTTGAAGAAGCAGGCCGTTAAGAAGCGGTACGACACCGGCGTCCAGGTCGTGACGGCGGACAATGCCAAGGCCTTCCTGGCCAACATGCAGTCGGCCCTGACGGTCGGCATCGACCGGGCGAAGTATCCGCCCATTCAGTGACAAGAAAAGCGTACTTATACGGTTAAGGAGGGGCGTCAAGCGGGTCGGCGCCCCTCTTGCGAAGTCGAGGTGCTCGCATTGTAGGGCGTGAGGGCGACGCCCGAAACGCACGGCTAGTCAACAAGAGGCGTCACGATGTCCGAATCGGTGCTAGAGGCTGCCTCCATCAGCAAGCGTTTTGTCGATACTTACGCTCTGCGAAACGTATCGATCGAAGTTCGCCGTGGACAAGTCCTCGGTCTGGTCGGCGAGAACGGAGCCGGAAAATCGACCTTGATCAACATCCTCAGCGGCGTTTTCGGACCCGACTCGGGAGAGATTCGCATCGGCGGCGCCGCCGTCGCGTTCCGCGGACCGCGCGACGCGCTGGAGCGTGGGATCTACGCCGTCCATCAGGAGCTGAACCTCGTTCCCGAGTTGTCGATCGTCGACAATCTCTTCCTTGGTCACGAACCGATGGTGGGCCGCTACATCGCGTTGACGGATCGGAAGAAGATGAAGGCCGAGGCGAGCCGCATCCTCGGCGAGCTGGACCTGGGGGAGGTCAGCCCTGATCAAAAGATCCTTTCCCTCGGAATGGGGCAGCGCCAGCTGGTGGAGATTGCGAAGGCTCTGGTCCATCAGAGCAAGATCCTGATTCTTGACGAGCCGACCGCGAGTCTGACGAGCAGCGAGGTCGCAAAGCTGTTCCGTATCGTTGACCAGCTGAAGACGCAAGGAGTTGGCGTTATCTTTATCTCGCACAAGTTGGATGAGGTAAAGAAGTTGTGCGATCGCGTCACCGTTCTGCGCGACGGCGAGGAGATAACAACGAGGGAGATCGGCGAGGTCGAGATCGACGACATCGTCCGGGCGATGGTGGGAAGAACTCTATCCGCGTACTTCCCTTCACGCAGCGCCGTAATTGGCGACGAAGCGCTTCGAGTGGAGGGAATTTGCAATGACCGGCTTCGCGATGTTAATGTAAACGTGCGCTATGGAGAGGTGGTGGGGCTGGCGGGGCTTGTCGGTTCCGGGCGGACGGAGCTGGCGCGAGCCATCTTCGGCCTGGATCACGTTGAACGGGGCCGCGTTTTCCTGGGCGGGAAGCTTGCTTCAGTGGCGTCCGCAGCCGACGCTGTTAGTAAAGGAATAGCCTTCATCACGGAGGATCGAAAGTCCGAAGGGCTCATTCTTTCCTTGAGCGTGGAGTTTAATACGACTATTGCCGCGGTTCGGCTGGGAAGTAGTAGATTTATCTCCAAGACGAAGCTCCGAAATATGGCTGGGCAAGTGGTTGCAGATCTCAACGTCAAACCAGGCGACATCGATATGCAATGTCGTAATCTAAGTGGCGGCAACCAGCAGAAGGTGGTCATCGGGAAGTGGTTGAATTGCCGCGCGAACGTGTTTATATTTGACGAGCCGACGCGAGGTATTGACGTTGGCTCTAAAGTCGAGGTCTATAAACTGATTAACAAGCTGGCGGAAGCAGGCTCCGCGATTCTCTTTATTTCGTCGGAGATGGAGGAAATCATGGGCATGAGCGACCGGGTGTACGTTATGCACGACGGTTCGCTTACCGGGGAGTTTCAGCGCGCCGAGCTCAATCAGGAGGCGCTCATGTTCGCCGCAACCGGTCCGAGAGGAGATCAAGAACCGCGGTCCGGTGCAATAGAGGGGTTGGCGTAACCGTGGCGGCAACTTGCGGCTTCCGGGATGCGACCCGCGTCGAGATTTCCGGAGCGCGAAGCGGGCGTTCCCTCCTGCAACGTCAACCCAAGGGCCGTCAGGAAAACGCCAATCGAGAGAGGGCGAGCTGAGGGAAAGACGTCCGTTGTCTTTCAACAGTCGCCGATGCCGAAGGCAAGAAGGAGACGCTTATGGTCAGAGGGCTCAGAATCGCCGTGATCGGCTGTGGGCGCATTGGCGCCATGCACGCGGCCAACATCGCAAAGCATCCGCGCGCCCGGCTTGCGGCGGTCAACGACATTGACCGCGCGGTGGCCGAAGCCGTCGGGCGCTCGACCGGCGCTCAGGTGATCGATTCGGCGGAAGCCGTTTTTTCTTCGCCGGAAGTCGACGCGGTGCTCATCGCATCGGCGACCGACACGCACTCGGATCTATTGGAGCAGGCCGTGAAGGCCGGCAAACCGGTCCTCTGCGAGAAGCCGATCGATCTCAGCCTATCGCGCGTGAACCGCTGCGCCGAGGCGATCCGCGGCGCCAAGATGCCCATTCAGGTCGGCTTCGTACGTCGGTTCGACCCTGGGCATAAAGCGGTGCGCGACGCGGTTCGAGCAGGCGCAGTCGGCGATCTGCATCAGGTGATCGTCACCTCTCGCGATCCGGGCCTCGCTCCCGAAGCTTACCTGAAGCGCTCCGGCGGCATCCTGCGCGACATGACGATCCACGACTTCGACATGGCGCGGTACGTCCTAGGCGAGGAGCCGACAGTTGTGTTCGCCACGGGCTCGCGATTGGTCGCTCCCGCGCTCATGCAAGCGTTGGGCGACTACGACACGATCGCCGTTACGATGACGACGGCGTCCGGCCAGCAGGCGATCGTCTTGAACTCGCGCGAAGCCGTCTACGGCTACGACCAGCGCGTGGAAGCCTTCGGAACGAAGGGAATGGCGGTGTCCGAGAACCGACGCCCGCATCAGATGGCCCTATCGGGCAAAGATTTCACCGATCAGGCCGCGCCGCTGCTCAACTTCTTCATCGAACGCTATCGCGAGGCGTTCGACGCCGAAATCGACGCGTTTGTCGAATCGGCGACGACGGGAAAACCAGCGGTCGTCGGTTTTGAAGACGGGAGGCTGGCGCTGGTGCTCGCCGAGGCGGCGGTGCGGTCGATTTCCGAGGGTCGCCCGGTGAAAGTGTCGGAGATTGGGTGAGGCGTCCGATTGAGGGCCAGGCCGGCGATCCGACACCGAAGGAACGCGTCGATGGCGGCGTCGACGCGCTCAAACCGGCCGACGCCGGCGTCGAATCCGGCCGGCCTGCCCAGGGCATCCTGCAGCCCAACGGGAATATCGCCGGTATTTTTCGGCGGCGCCGATGAAATGGCCGCCCGCGCCCTGCGCGCGCTGCTCCATGTCGGATGCGGGCGTCCGTGATCGGCGTCGACGCGAACGTCGACAAAGTCAAATCCATCCTTGCGCGCAATCTTCACGCGCCAGCGGCGCAGGACAATCGCCAGACGGGGCGCCTTGCGGTCGAAACCGGCTTGGACCCACCCGGCGGGCGCGCGGCACCGAAATGGAGCGACCCCGAGGCAATCGCGGTCGCCAAGGAAAAAGCCCAGAAACATCTGGACGATCGTTGCGCCTTGCAGCTGTATAGGCGCCGTGGGCGTGGCCGCCACGATTTTCGGGAAGGCATTTTTTGGCGATGAGCACTGCCGCGCCGCTTCGGGTTCGTGATGTTCTATTGCTGGGTTGCGCGATTGTCTGCTGGGGTGGCAACTGGACGGTGATGAGGCTGGCGCTCGGGCACTCCACGCCGCTGTGGATCGCCGCGCTGCGCTTCATACTCGGGGCGGCGATGTTATTCACCATCCTCGCAGTGCGCGGGGGCGTGCGGCTGCCGCCTCGGGGCGATTTTTCGATCATCGTCAGCGTCGGCTTGTTGCAGATGCTGGCCAACGCCACGCTGATCGTGTTCGCACTGCGTTTCGTCGCGCCCGGGCGCTCCTCGGTGCTCAGCTACTCGACGCCGCTGTGGGTCATTCCGCTAGCCATGCTTCTGGGCGAGCGTTCAACGGCGCGCTCCCTTGGCGGCACGTTTCTCGGCCTGGCCGGCATGGCGCTTCTCTTCAGCCCGACCTCGCTCGACTGGGGCGACCGGCAAATGGTGTTCGGCCAGGTTTTGCTGATGCTCGCGGCGATCGCCTGGTCGATCTGCATTGTCCACATCCGCGGCCATCGCTGGCAGGCGAGCCCGCTCGACCTCGCCCCTTGGCAGATGCTGCTCGCGGCGGCGCCACTGGCGATTGCGGCCCTGATCGTCGACGGTCCGGCGCCGGGCGATTTCAGCCTCACGTTCTGGGCGACCGCCCTCTACATCGGCGTTTTCGCCACAGCCTTCGCCTTCTGGGCGGTGGTGGAGGCCATCCGTCGTCTCTCGCCGACCACCGCCTCCAACGCGATGCTCGCCGTGCCGGTGGTGGGGCTTACCGTTTCCGCCTGCGTCACCGGGGAGAAGATGGATCTCTCGCTCATCGTCGGGATGGTGATGATGCTCGCCGGCATCGCCGTGGTCGCTTCGGCAAGATGGCGTAACGGGCCGGCTCCGGCGGCTCTGGCGCGGCGGGGTGGTCATCCCTCAGAATGATGGTGTGAACCGACGGAGTCAGGTTTTGGCCTGTTCCAAGCATCGAGAGGGACGACCATGGACTACTATGCCGGAATCGACGTTTCGTTGGAAGCTTCCAGTGTCTGCGTTGTGGATGGGAGCGGCAAGGTCGTGCGGGAGGCGAAAGTCCTGAGCGAACCGGAAAACCTGATTGGTTGGTTCTATGAGCTTGGGCTTGAATTGACGCGCATTGGGCTGGAGGCCGGCCCTTTGTCGCAATGGCTTTATTCGGCGATGAAGAAAGAAGGCTTGGCGGTGGAGTTGCTGGAGACGCGTCACGTGCACGACGCCTTCAAGGCGATGCCGGTCAAGAGCGATCGCAACGACGCGCGGGGGATCGCGCAATTGATGCGGCTTGGCTGGTTCCGTCCGGTTCATTGCAAGTCGATGCCGGCGCAGGAAGTGCGCGCGCTGCTGACGGCGCGCAAACTGGTTCAGTCGAAGCTGTTTGACGTTGAGATGAGCTTGCGCGGCATATTGCGCGGTTTTGGCCTGAAAATTGGGAAAACGAACCCGAACCGCTTCGGCCTTCGCGTCGAGGAGCTGGTCGCGGGCCATCCGACGCTGGAGATCATCGGCAAGGCCTTGCTGGCGGCGCATGAAGTCTTGCTGCGCGAGTTGAACGGCTTTGAAAAGCGAGTGCGACAACAAGCGCGCCAGGACAAGCGGGTGCGCCTGATGATGTCGGCGCCGGGCGTCGGATCTATCGTGGGGTTGACCTATGTCGCGGCGATCGACGATCCGGCCCGGTTCAAATCGTCCAAGCAGGTGGGGCCGCATTTCGGCATGACGCCGAAGCGATATCAATCCGGGGAGACGGATTACAGCGGGCGGATCAGCAAGATCGGCGATGCCTCGGTGCGCACGGCGCTCTATGAGGCCGCTAACGCGATTCTGACCAAACCGCTCAAGGGCGCGACTTCGCTGAAAAGCTGGGGGATGAAATTGGCCAAGCGCGCGGGCATGGCCAAGGCCAAGGTGGCGGTTGCGCGCAAGTTGGGCGTCATTCTGCATCGCATGTGGGTCGACGGAACGAAGTTTGCCGACAGAGCAAGCTCTCCCAAGCCCGCCGCCGCTTAACGGAGGAAGGAACAAAGACTTTCGGGCGGGTCGCGACACCAGCCTTCCCGAAGCGAAGTCCCCTCGCCGGGACGATGGAAGAGGTCAGACCGCAACATCCCCCGTGACGGCGACGATCATGCGCAGCAAGATTGGTTGGCCTCCTCCTCATCTAATCCCATCAGGTGGCGGTCCTGTGCCGTCCACGGACAGAAGCGTGACCCGGCGAAGAGATGACGCAAGACCCGACTTGAAAACCTCATTTTCGCAATCGGTTGATCTAACGGGCGTTTTGGCGAAATTCAATCCATCGTGGCACTACGCCTTGGGCGGCCGCGGCGTTTTGTCGGGCGTTTCGGGGGCGCGGGCGGCGGCGGTCGGGACGGATAGGCGCGCGGGGGCGGCGCGACGCGGGCGGTCTTGAACAGGCGCGCCGCGGCGGGCGAAGTGTCGGCGCGCGCCAGCCAGTCGGCGCCGCGATGGCGGATGCGAACCTGGGCGAGGCGGTCGAGGTCGCGCAGCAAATCTTTCCATTCCGGCGTCAGACCGGCCTGGCGGGCGAGATCGTCGAGATGC
>Ga0326728_10018795_pt1 | contig 13538 bp, 9 predicted proteins | sample MB3enrmetagenome_FD_207602 | JGI IMG/M metagenome (GOLD analysis project Ga0326728, IMG submission 207602) | Lab enriched peat soil microbial communities from McLean, Ithaca, NY, United States - MB31MN | ecosystem: Environmental > Terrestrial > Soil > Wetlands > Peat | place: USA: New York... | reverse complement strand
TTGGACGGTTCTCTCGTCTTCAACAACCCCCGATACAGAGAAGATGAGATTCACCACCAAATTCTCATCAGGAATAACCCCCTGGAAGAAAAGAAGCTCAACCGCCGACAAACTGCCATCCAAATCTATAGGAACCAGACGCCGCCGGAACTCAGCCTTAGAAGAATGCTCCATGGCTTCACCCCGCAGAAATTGGGCAATCTAAAGGCCGTCGAGCATTACTTCCAAAGCCGTTGCATTCACTATGAAGTTGTTAAGGAAGTTGGGCGGTCTAAAGCGTTTTTCGTCCTGGATGGCCATCGGATCCCATCGTCGCGAATCCGAGACGATGCGGACAAGCCCGTGTGGACTCCGACTGCGTTGCGCCAGAGCTTTCCTCATTTACCCGGAGAATTCACCCTCGGTTATCCGCTGTCAAAAATGCGAGGCCGGCGAAAACGTAAATCCAAAAACCAGGACAGAAATGAATGGCAGGCCATTGCAGATGACCTCACTCGCGCCGGTCGGGCGGAAGTGAATGTTGCCAGTCGGCTTTTTGCCGCACTCCATGCCAATCATTTCGTCATCCATGCCGAATTGCCCAGCCCTGAGTTCCGCTTCCGCCCCAATCCAATGGATCGGTCGAAACCAAGCGGCTTCGTGGACCGTTTCCCGGTTTCTTCGCCCACGGATCTTGGCAAACTGGCGCTGCGATTGCGTGTGGCGGAGGACCAAGGAGCCCGAATCAAGTTCCTTCCAATGCGCCATAACGTGGTTTATGTCGCTATACTTGACCTGAGCTTGGATCAACTGCGCGAGGTCCGGAGGGAGTACTCCCCCTCCTTGGTAATAGAAGATTTGAGCGGAAATTACTCCGTGTACCTGGCCGCAGGGGTCTGTTTTGATCCTGATACCTGCATGGCGGGGTTGAGGCTTTTCGCCTCCAATCTTCATGATCGGTTCCATATAGCCGGTTTGCCGCCGCCGCCGGTATTCCCGCTTGGCTTGCCAGGGTTTCGCCCCATCCTTGGGCAACAGTTTCCCGGCGACCCAGCAATCGCCGATGTCAGGCTCGTGGAAGCAAGTCACAGAATTTGCCCGGTGGCGTCCAAACAGCTCGCAACCACCGCCCGCCGGTATCAGGAACACATTTTACCTCAACGGGGCACCCTATTCTCCGTAGGCCTCAGGCGGTTGGGAGAAATCACTGCCGAACATGAAGTAGATACCCAGTTTCTCGCCGTTTCCAAAGCTCACTTGGCGGACCTTCAGTCCAAGGCAATTCCTCCGACAGAATGGGAGGAGGTCGATCGGTGCCTAGCCTTGCGGTTGCGGGTCGTCGGATTCAATCACCGATCCGTCACGGAAATCATCGCCAAGACCGTGCCTCGAATTAGAACCGCCGCCGAGGGCATCCCAGAGGATTGCAATGCCTATGCGCGGGGAATTGCCGACTGGGCAATGAACGCATCGAAAGCAACACTGCTTCTCCAAGACATGGCTGATCACTGGAAAAAACTGGAGAAACCCGTTGTCGAAGCGTTGATGGCTCGCGAGGCGACTCAAGGCAACTTGGCTGCCAGTGTCGAGGAAAAAGGAGCGATCAAGTTGCCTATTGCATCCAGTCCCGAGCGGACCCTCGCTGGGCCGGTGCGCCGTCACGACCCGTTGGAAAATACCGAAGCTGCCATGCAACTGGAAGAAGCACCAGAAAAGGAACCCGATTCCGAGCAGCAGACGATCAGCAGATGATTTGCCGGAAAACAGAGCAATGACTGGGAGTGGGCGGCGCAATTGCCGGCGCTTCTAAACACCTGGCGGGGAGCGAAACGCTCCCCGCCAGGTCGCAATATTTTTTTGACTTTTTCAAACTCGGCCAAGCCGTGAATGAGCGCTGATGATCTGGATGCTGGCAAAAAGTGTTGTAGAAATGCGGGGCCGCATACGTGCTGTCGGCGGCGGTCCTGACCTTGGGGAGCCTGGGGAGAATATGGTGTCATCGTAGTGGTGACGATGGTGCCAAAGGCGGTGTGTGAGTTTGTATTGCATCCGCCGCCAGCATGAGGAGGGGTGAAAATCAATAGTGCCGAGCGGCCAAAGCCCCTTTGGACTTTGCGGTACGCTAAAAGCGGCCGAGACGGTCGGTTCTGACCGCCAGCACCGGCCTGGGTTGGGGTGGAGAACTGGCGGCGAGAATATTTCGACTGCCGACAACCCGGACCGGGGCACGACAACCCGGACGAATGACCGGCCGCAGGAACTGGTGAACCTGTTGGCGTCTGCCAGCCAAAGTCAATTTAACCTGCTGAAATAGAACCACTTACAAATCCAAGCATCTTTGGCCTTCCTCGCTGAATCTTGAACAGAGACAACCCTTCGCCCTCCCACCGGGGCTTCGAGCAAAGTGTGGTATAGAATTTTAGTGTGAGCGATAGTGATAGGCTAATGACGATCTCGGAGCTGGCCGCGCGATTGCAATTGTCCGTGGAATGCATCCGCGAAAAGGTCAATCACGGCGTTATTCCCGCGATTCGGCTCAACTCACGGACTTGGCGGTTTCATTGGCCGACGGTGCTGGCCGCGTTGCAGAAGCTGCGGTGACGACATCTCGCCAAGTTTTGGACTTTATGTAGGCCCTGACCTTGTTGGGCGAAATTTCCCAGTGTTCCAAGGACACAGACTCCGGCACATGGAGATCCGCATAATGTTTGAGGAGAACCCGAATGGAGTTGCCCATGTCCTTGACCACATCATAATCATTCTTGTAAATCGCCCGTAAATGCGTGGCGCAGTTCTTTCGCAGGCCGTCCCGGATCCACACTTTTAGCCCAATCATCTCGCAGCACTGGTCCACCAAACGGCGCTCGTTCACCGGGGGAAGGGGGTTCTTCAACTCCTTGGCCAGCTTCAGCCACTCGACCGCGATGGGCTGCAGGCGGATTGTACGCTGGTCTCCGGTCTTGGCTACGTCAACGCTGACAGTTGCAAGTCCGTGTTTCAGGTCGATATTGTCCCATCCGAACACGGGTTTGCCTGCCTGAATCGCTTTGACAGACTCGACCTCTTCCGGCCGCATGCAACCAAAGAATCCAAGCGCCAAGGGGGCGAGGATCTGCTGTGTCACAGAACTCGATAGGGCGGCGGCCATGATGTGGAGGGTGGTTTCGTTTGAATAAATCTCGACTTTGACGCCAATGTTGGTGACCGGCTCCAGCCGATCAACGATGTTGAGGCTGCACCAGCCCTTTGCTTTCGCGACCTCCCAGAGCGACGAAAATCGCCCCTGGTTGGTCCGCTTGGTGCTGAGGCTCCATGTCTCCCCATTCGGGGACTTTTGTGCGTTGATCCACGTCTCCAATTCTGACGGCTGGATTTCGTGGATCGGTTGCTTCTCCCGGCCTTTGCCAAACCTCGAGAACAAATCCGCCACCTCATCAACATATCGTTGCGTTTTACCCGCACCCAATTTCCGATGCTTGAATTCCGCGATGACGTCTGCGTAGGGCATTGGGGTGGTCGTGGTTTGCTGGTTGTCCTTCTGCCATCGCTGCCAATCGGCCCATACACCTTGTAGCGTCTGGCCTTTGGCCTTGATATCCTGCAAGATGCCAACCAGGAGATCGCGTTCTACCGGCGCAAGACGGGCCCAAAACTCGCCGCGCTTCTTTACCTCCGTTCTGTATTCGTCGATCGCAGTATCGGCGTCATCTTCGGTTTTATAGGTGCGCCGAAGCTTCTTCCCAGATACATCAAGCCCGTAATCCAGTTCCCAGCGACCGCTTTTTATCGGTCGTTTGGTCGGTTCCTTTTTCATGTCAGGTTTCGTCAGTTTATTCGTCAGTTTTCGTCCAAATAACTACCCCAAAACTACCGTACAACTCCCAAACATGTCAAACCACAATCAACTCGACCGACATCTGAAAAACCGCCATTTTACGAGGTAAAACAGGGGATTTCCGAGGCGGACTTGGATGGTGGAGCCGACAGGAATCGAACCTGCGACCTTCTCATTGCGAACGAGACGCTCTACCAACTGAGCTACGACCCCATCCGATGGCCATGAGAATCGTCCAGTTGCCGCGAAATTGCAAGCGCCGTTTTAGGGAAAAAGCGAAAAACGGCCTCCAGAATTGCCGCTTGACACCCCCCCGCCCGTCCGACAACATCCAGCCAGAATGAGTGCGAGAGATGAGCCATTCTCCTTCACCCGCGCGGCCTCACAAAGCGGCGGCGCGAACAAGACCGGGCTTTTTATCAACAACTAATTGACAGGAGGAAAGTTATGAGTATCCGTTGCCTATGCTGGAATGTCGGTATTGTCATGGGGGCTGTTCTGTTCTCAGGCTTGTCAGCCGCGGCCGCGGAGGCCGGGGCGGCGCGCGAAGTCCGTTCGCCCGACGGGAAGATCGCCATCACCATTCACACCGACGCTCCCCTGGGTTACAGCATCACCGTGGACGGCAAGCCGGTGTTGGCGCGGTCCCGCCTGGGGCTGGAACTGGCCGACAATGTGAATCTGGGTGAGAAACCGGTGGTGCAGAGCGAGGAGCGGAAATCGGCCGACAACCATTGGGAAAACCAGTTTGGCAAGAACCGCGACGTGCGGGATCATTACAATGAATTGAACCTGACGCTCAAGGAAGGCGAGCGCGCTTTTGGCGTGGTCGCGCGGGCCTACGACGACGGCGTGGCTTTCCGGCTGGTTCTTCCCAAGCAGTCCGGGATGGATTCCTTTACGGTGACCCGCGACGCGACGGAGTTCACGTTCACCGAGGACAACCCGGTGTGGGCGGGCTGGAACAACCCGGAGGGCGCGGCCCGGCCGGAAGGCGGATTCATCGGCTCGCAGGAATGGCGATACCTGCCCAACAAGCTCTCCGGGCTGAACCCCAGGTTCAAGCACGGTTTGCCATTCCTGGTCCGGACACCCGCGGCGTATGTCGCCATAACCGAGTCCGACTTGCTCGATTGGTCCGGCCTGTGGCTTGCGCCCAAGGCTGGGGCCAAGTTCACGTTGGAGGCGCAACTGGCTCCGCCGATACCGGCGCGGCCCTGGCCGTCGCGCACGACGGGGACGGGCACGGCGGTGGCGCAATCGGCCGCGCCGGCAGGGGAGATTCAAAATGGCCTGGTTGTGGCCCGGACTCCGCACCATTCACCCTGGCGGACGTTCATCATCGGCCGGCAGCCTTGCGACCTGATTCAGAGCGACCTGGTGTTGAACCTGGCCACCCCGAGCCAAATCGCCGACACCTCCTGGATCAAGCCGGGCATGTCGGCCTGGGGCACCTGGTGGCCTGCCACGGGGAAGAACGATCTCCCCACGCTCAAGAATTACATTCAGCTCGCCGCCGACATGGGCTGGCAGTATCAATTGTCGGAAATCGGCGACAAGTCCATCGTGCCGGACTTGGTGGCCTACGGCAAGGAAAGGGGCGTGCGGATATGGTTGTGGTACCACTTCAACGATTTCATTGACAGCGCCGTCTATAAGAGAGACTTCCCCATGATTGCCAAATGGGGCGTGGCGGGACTGAAGATAGATTTCATTGACCGGGACGACCAGTGGGCGGTCAGGTGGTACGAAGACGTGGCCAAAACGGCGGCCGAGAACCACCTGCTGATAGACTTCCACGGCGCGTTCAAGCCGACCGGCCTGAACCGCACCTGGCCCAACCAGCTCACGCGCGAGGGCATCCAGGGCAATGAATATAACATGTGGAGCACCAAGGAAACGCCGGAACACAAGGCCACGCTCCCCTTCACGCGCGTCCTGGCCGGCGGGGCCGACTACACGCCGGGCGGGTTCAACAACAGGCAGCCGGACCAGTTCAGGAGCACCAAGCCCACGCAGGTCCAGGGCACCCGCGCCAGCGAGCTGGCGATGTTCATCCTCATTGAAAGCCCGTTCACCGTCGCCTGCGATTCCTACAGCAACTACAAGGATTCGGATGGCAGGTATCTGCTGGGCATGGATTTCCTCAAGGGCCTGCCGACCGTCTGGGACGAAACCCGCGGCCTGGCTGGTGAAGTGGGGCAATATGTGGTCGAGGCGCGGCGCCACGGGAAGAACTGGTATCTGGCGGCGATCAGCGACCGCAATGGCCGCGAATTGTCGGTGCCGCTCAAGTTCCTTGGCGCGGGCAATTGGAAAGCCACCCTGTGGGAAGACGCGCCGGACGCCGGCCAAAACGCCGAGCACATGGTCTGGGAAGAAAAAACCGTGCGCCCGTCCGACACGCTGCAACTGAAGCTGGCCCCCTCGGGCGGAACGGTCGCGATCTTCTCGCCCAGCGAATAAAACGGCGCCAGGGCGAGGATTTCGCTTGAGCTTTCAATTCCAAAACCGCGCGGAAGCCGGGCGCCTCCTGGCTGCGAAGTTGGAAAGTTACGCGGGGCGGGGCGGGTTGATTGTCCTGGGGCTGCCGCGCGGGGGCGTGCCGGTCGCTTACGAGGTGGCCGCGAGATTGAAAGCGCCGCTGGATGTTTTCCTGGTCCGAAAACTGGGCGTGCCCGGCCATGAGGAACTGGCCTTGGGGGCGGTGGCCAGCGGCGGCGTTTGTTTCTTCAATGACGCGTTGCTCAAGTTGTGTCACATTCCCCGGCGGGTTTTGGATGAAATCATCGAGCGGGAACGAAAAGAGCTGGAAAGAAGAGAACGAGCCTGCCGCCTGGACAAGCCGCCCAGCCTGCGCGACCGGACCGTCATCCTGGTGGACGACGGCCTGGCGACGGGGGCTTCGATGCGCGCCGCCGTGCTGGCCGCGCGACAACAGGAGCCGGCCGGAATAGTGGCCGCCGCGCCGGTGGCCGCCCGCGAGACGTTGGAGCAATTGCGCCGGGAAGTGGACGCGGCGGTGTGTGTTCAAGCGCCGGAAGAATTCTCCTCGGTCGGCCAATGGTATGCCGATTTTGAGCAGACCACCGACGAGGAAGTGCGGCAGTTGCTGGAAAAGGCGCGGTCAGAAAACCTGGCTGGTTCTTCCGTGGAATGACCAGAAGCCGCGAAACTTTTCATCCGCTTCCTACGGCAGATGAACGCGGTAGAATCGAGGGGAAGGGGCGGCGCCCTGCGGGCCGGTGAAGGAGAGCGGGCCGGGGCCGAAGGCGTTGGTCCAAATCGGGAGCCACGCCAGCAAATTCGAGGAGGCTTCGACCAGCACCAACTGCCCCGTCGGGCCGGTGAGATTGAAACCAAACTGGCCCTGGCTGAAGCCCAGGGGCGGCGCCGTGGTGAGAATCGCGGGCGGCAGGAATCCGATGCGGATGGTGTTATTTTCCGTGTCGGCCACAAAGACGCCGCCCTTCGCGTCCACCGCCAAACCAAAGGGAGAATTGAACAAAGCGTTGGTCCCGGCGCCATTGTTGGTGCCGGCGCCGTGGGGTTGGCCGCCGATGGTGGTGGTTACCCAGTTGGCGCCAAGGGGTGTCAATTTGCGGATGGCGTTGTTGGTCTGGTCGGCCACATAAATGTTGTCCGAGGTGTCCACCGCCACGCCAGCGGGACCGTTAAACTGAGCCGCCGTATTGGTGCCATCCACGAATCCGGCGGAGCCGGCCTTAACCGAGTTATGCCCGGCGATGGTGGTGACAATCCAGTTGGTCCCCAAGGATGTCATCTTCCGGATCTCGTTGTTGGCCTGATCGGCCACGAAGAGATGGCCGTTGGTGTCCGCGGCCACGCCTGTGGGGGAGCTAAATTGAGCCGCCGTATTGGTGCCATCAGCAACGCCGTTCGTGTCCGGCCCCTGTCCGGCGATGGTGGTCACGGACCAGTTGGTCGTCCCCGCCACCGGCGTGATTTTGCGGATGCTGTTGTTGTACTGATCGGCCACAAAAACATTGCCGTTGGCATCCACCGCGATGCCCGCCGGCCCGTTGAAGCGCGCGGTTGAGTTCGTGCCGTCCGCAAAGCCATAATCGGCCATCCCCGCAATAGTGGTCACAACCCAGTTGGTCGTGCCCGCCAACGGGGTGACTTTGCGGATGGCGTTATTGCCGGTGTCGGCCACAAAGAGATTGCCGGATGGATCCACCGCTATCCCGGCAGGGAAATTAAAAAAAGCGTAGGAATTGGCGCCGTCTTGAAGATCGAAAACACCGGCGGAACCGGCGATGGTGCTGACGACCCAATTGGTGCCGGCGGGGGTGACTTTGCGAATGGTGCAATTGAATTGATCCGCGACATAAACATTGCCCTGGCTGTCGGTGGCGGCGCCGGCAGGGAAGGAGAACTGGGCGTTGCCATTGGCGCCGTCCGTGGAACCGCCGTAGGTGCTGGCGGCGTTGCCGGCGACGTTGCGGAAGGTGTAGGTCTGCGCATGCCCGCTCGCGGCGATCCATATCGCCAACACGGCCCCCGCCAACAGCCTCTTCATGGTTTTCATCAGGAATACTAAAACCGCCACCGTAACTTATACCACCGCGGATTGCATAATTCAATTCTCAGCATGTCGGAAGCGAAGCTCTGGTTGGCGGACAAGGAGGATTGCGGATTGCGGATTGCGGATTAGGATTGGTCTGTGTGGCAGCTTGCCGCGCGTTCACAAATGTTCAATCGAAAGGCCAACCATGGCGTCACGGCGCACATCTTCCCTGTATGATGTGGCGGTTCTGGGGGGCGGGAGCGCGGGGTACGCGGCGGCGCGGACGGCCGCGGCGGCCGGATTGCGCACGGCGGTGATCGAAGGGAGCGCGGAGGCGGGCGGGCTTTGCATCCTGCGGGGTTGCATGCCGAGCAAGGCGCTGCTCTACGCGGCGGAAGCGCTGCATCTGGCGCGACAGGGCAGGACCTGGGGCTTGCGGATTCCCAAAGCCGGGTTCGATTTCGCCAGGGTGATGGCGCGGAAAAGGGCGATGGTGGAGGATTTTGCCCGATACCGCCGGCAGCAACTCCACGGGGGACCTTTTGATTATTTGCGGGCGCAGGCTCGTTTTGCGGACGGGCACACGCTCGAGTTAAAGGACGCGGCGGGCAAATCACGATGGTTGACAGCAAGGCATTTCATCGTCTGCACCGGCTCGGTTCCGGCGCCGCCGCCGTGTCCGGGTTTGGAGGCGGCCGGTTTTTTGACGAGTGACGGCGCGCTTTCGCTGCGGGCCTTGCCGCGGTCGCTGGCGGTTCTGGGCGGCGGGCCGGTGGCGGTGGAACTGGCGCAATTCTTTTGCCGGATGGACGTGAAGGTGACGCTGATCCAACGGGGCGGACACGTCTTGCGCCAGTTCGACCCGGACGCGGCGGCGGCGCTGGAAAAGGTGTTGCGGCGCGAAGGGGTGGAGGTTTTTGCGCCGACCCGGCTGGTGCGGGCGTTCCGAACGGGAGCCGGCAAGGTGGTTGAATTTGAATACGGCAATCGCACGCGCCGGGCGGCGGCGGAGGAGATTCTGGCCGCCACGGGGCGGACCCCGAACACGGCGGGACTGGGGCTGGAAGAGATCGGCGTGCGGACGGAGCAGGGGCGGATCGTGACCAGCGCGGAAATGCAGTCCAGCGCGCCGCACATTTACGCGGCGGGGGATTGCACGGGACCGCATCAGATTGTGCATATCGCCGTGGAGCAGGGCGAGGTGGCGGCGCACAACATCCTGCATCCGCGGCGCCGGCGGCGGGTGGATGACCGATTGTTGACTAGCGTGGTTTTCACCGATCCGCAGGTGGCGGCGGCGGGTTTGACGGAGATGGAGGCGCGGGCGCGGGGTATTCCCTTCTTGGCGGCCCGTTATCCATTCGCGGACCATGGCAAGTCGCTCATCATGGAGGCAAAGGACGGATTTGTGAAGCTGCTGGCTGATCCGAAAACGGGGGAAATCCTGGGCGGCTCCTGTGTGGGGCCGCTGGGCGGCGAGTTAATCCACGAGATTATTGCCGCGATGTCCGGGAGGATGACGGCGCGGGATTTGGCGGCCATGCCGCATTATCACCCCACGCTGGCGGAGATCTGGACTTATCCGGCGGGGGAGTTGGCGGAGCGGCTGAAACCGGTTTGAAGTTTTTCGGCGGCAGGCGGGCGGAATCGTGGCGTTTAGCCGGCTCGCGGCTTGGAGGCGTCTGTCCCATCAGACTGATAGCTCAATCCCGTCATGGTCAGGAGCGTGCGGCGGCCCTTGGACCATACCGCCAGGGGCCACCAGCGATTATTTCCTTTCGGCCACGCTCACTCCGCAGACCAATCACCCCAGCGCCCTCAACTACAATTTGTGGCAAGGAACGCTCCAATTGCCCAAAGTGAAAATCCCGGCGGACAAAACTAAGCAGAACCCCTGAAAGAGTCTGGAAATCGCGATTTCCGCGTGGCCCATGTAATTCGCACAATGACGTCGCAATCGGGTATAGCTCTGAAACTCGTTGACACGCTCCTTTCAGCGCCATCACCAAGGCCCTCGGCAATAATTGACGGCGGAGCAGGTCTAAAACATCCGGCTTTCGCCGATCTTCAACAAATGCAGCCTTTTGCCGGCGGCTTGAAATAGTTTCCGCGCCTCGTCGTGATCAATTTTTATCGGCGGGAACGTGTCGTAATGCACACCCACAATCTCGTCGCAGTCCACCAGTCGGGCGGCTTGGACGGCGTCGGCCGCGTCCATGGTGAAATTGCCGCCCACGCACAAGGCGGCAAACGCCAGGCGCGTGGATTCGCCAATCAGTTTCATGTCCATCGTCAGCGCCGTGTCCCCGGAGTAATAGAAATTGCCCTGCGCGCTCTCGACCACAAATCCGCCCGGATTCCCTCCATAGGAGCCGTCGGGCAAACTGCTGGAGTGGATGGCATTGACAAACTTGACGCGCCCGAAATCAAAGGCGCGCGCACCCCCGTGGTTGAGGGGATGGATTTTGCCCGCGCCCTTTTTGCCCAGCCAGGTCGCCACCTCATAATTGGCAATGACGGTCGCGCCCGTTCGTTGGGCCAGGGCCACGGCGTCGGCCAGATGGTCTTCGTGGCCGTGCGAAACCAGGATCAGATCGGCCCGCACGGAATTGAGGTCCACGCCGGCGGCCAGCGGATTGGGAGAGATGAACGGATCGAACAGCAAGGCGCGGCCGGCCAGTTCGACCGCGAAACAGGAATGGCCATAGTAAGTCAAGTTCATAGCAACAGGAATGGATGGTTCGGGTTAAAACTTATGCTCGGCCACGCGCCAGACCATGTAAACGCCGTGGATCAAGGCCAGGGCCAGCAAACAGAATCCGGAAAAATGTTCCATGCGCAACAATGTTTTTTCGGTGAATTTCCCGTGGCCGCGCGAAACGGCGTAACTCAACCCGCTGAACCAAACCGTGGTTCCGCCGGCCACGCCCGCCACGCAGGAAAACCGGCCCGGCCAGGTCGCCTGCACCCATTCGCGGGAAATAAAATTGGCCGCCAGGACAATCCAGAACGCGAACACCCCCGGATTGGCCATCACCCGCACGAAGCCGATGGCAAAGGCCGCCTGCGGGTTGAATTTGACCTTGATTTGTTCCTCCACCCCGGCCGGCATCACCACGCTCCGCACCCGGAGAAATCGAATCCCCAAATACAGCATGAAGACGAAGCTGCCCAGTTCCATGGCCCGCTTGATCCCCACGCCGTTGAACAGGGAGGCGAATCCCGTGAAGGCCAGCGCGCAGTAAATGACCTCCATCGCCACCGCCCCAAAACCGATCATTAACGCCCAGCCCAACCCGCGCCGCGCCCCTTCGTTGATGATGGTCAGATTGACCGGACCCACCGGCACGGACAGCAGAAATCCGCTGAGAAACCCGGTCAGCGCCGCGACAAGCCAGGGAGGAAGATTGAATAGCATGTCAAGGGGGGAGCGTCGGCTCCTCGTCGTCCTCGGCCTCCTCTTCGATGTCCTCCCGCACTTTGCGCGAAATCCGCGGGCGCACGAATCCGTAGAGCAGGTAGATGGTGAAAATGACCGGCAGAACAAAATGCAAAATATAATTCCGCAAAACAATCAGGCCGCCGATGAAGAGCACCGTCACCACCGTCTTGGTGAAGCTGCGCCGCGCGCGCAGGTCCAGAGTTTTGAAGGAGGGGTACTTGACTTCGCTCACCATCATGAACGAGAGGAACAACATCAGGCCCGGCAACACCGGCCTCCACAGACCGGTGGCGAAATTACTTTCATCCTCCGGATTCCAGATCAGAAAAAGCGTCACCGACGCCACCAACCCGGCCGCCGACGGAATGGGAAAGCCGAGGAATTCCTTGCCGCCGCCGCCTCCCGGCATGGCCGCCAGGCAGTTGAAGCGGGCCAGGCGCAGCGCGCCGCAGATCAAATAGATGGAGGCGATAAACCAGCCCACCTCCGGGGTCTTGGTGAAAACATCCCGCAGCACCACCCGATGCACCAGGAAAGCCGGGGCGGCTCCGAAGGAAATCAGGTCCGCCAGCGAATCAAATTCCCGGCCAAAAGCGCTCTCGACCCCGCCCATGCGCGCCAGGCGGCCGTCCAGCAGGTCAAAAATGCAGGCCAGCAGGATGAAGGCCAGCGCCAGTTTGATTTCCAAAAAGGAGCCGTGGTCGAACCGGCCATCGGGGCCAACCTTCGCCTCCACGATCTTGGTCAGCGCCACAAAACCGCAGAACAAATTTCCCGCCGTCATCAGGTTGGGCAGAAAATAAATTTTGAGCGGCGGCTGGGGCCGTTCGCTTTCCGCGCCTGGAGAACCTCTTTCCATACCTCAGGATTTTGCCGCCATCACCGTCTGGCTGCCAACCACTTTATCACCGGGGTTGACCTTGATGTTGTAATGCAGCGGCACGTAGAGATCGCAGCGCGAACCGAATTGAATCAGGCTCATTCGATCCCCCCGCCGAAGATCGTCCCCCATTTGCACGAACGGCACGATCCGCCGCGCCAGAACCCCGGCGATGAGCCGCACGCCGATTTTTTCCCCCGGCGTTTCCGCCGAGAGAAAACCGAGCAGCACATTTTCATTGCGCAAGCCCGACTCCGCCTGGAGCGCGCTGAGGAATTGGCCGGCTGTATGCTTGAAAAAGGCGATCCTCCCGGCGACCGGCGCATTCTGCACATGGACATCCACCACCGACAGGAACGTGGATATGCGGTGGCAAGGCCCGTCCATGAATTGCGATTCGATGATTTGCTCGATGGCGTCCACTTTCCCGTGGCCCGGCGACACCACCAGACCCGGGCCGGATGGAGGATTTGGCTCCGGGTCGCGGAAGAAATAAATCGTGAACACCGCGAACAGCAACCAGACCGTCCCCAGCGCCGCTGTGACGCCCAGGCAAACGAGGAATACAAAGCGCGACTCCTGCTCCAGCCGGCCCACGGCGGCGGCGATGCAGCCGGCGCCCAGGGTGAACACCAGCGAGGCGAAGATCAGCCTGGCGGCGGCGCGGCGCGCTATCCCTGTATGTTTCATCCGGCCAGCTTAACCGTTGCCGCCCCCAAAACTCAAAGGCAAAAAAACGACCTCCCGCCAAGCCAGTGGCCCGGCGGCACGGGCGAGTTGCCCGTGCCACCCAGGAACCGGGAAATGTGCAGGCTACGACATCTTTTTCTTGGCGTCGTCGGGCACTTCGATCTTGGTGGCGCCGACGTCC
>Ga0326728_10018793_pt1 | contig 13539 bp, 5 predicted proteins | sample MB3enrmetagenome_FD_207602 | JGI IMG/M metagenome (GOLD analysis project Ga0326728, IMG submission 207602) | Lab enriched peat soil microbial communities from McLean, Ithaca, NY, United States - MB31MN | ecosystem: Environmental > Terrestrial > Soil > Wetlands > Peat | place: USA: New York... | reverse complement strand
ACATTCGCGCCATGCCGCTCAGCCATTGGCCAAAAATCAACCCGGTGTCTTCCGAACCCCAGGCGCCCATGTCGTTCCCCGGGGCCGGCGCGCCGACTCTCTTGCGGAAGCCTTTCAGGATGTCATCGTCCGGGAGATTGTAGAAGTAGTCTCGCGCGGCATCGTATTGTTTCTTTAACATGCCATCCCCGAGACGCACTCCCTGGTAGTTGAATGGCGCCAGGAACACTCGCGGCTCCGAAGCGCTGGATGGAGGCGCACTCTGGGGCCCGAGGGCGCGCAGCGCATAGGGGGCCAGGGGAGCCCCCACCAAGAGGTTCAAGAATTGTCTTCTGCTGGAAATGTGGTCCATGGATAACCTCCAATTAGTAAATCGAATCACCCGCGCCGGTCCCGCGGCGCTCAGATTGTTGAGAGGTTGCGGAAGAACTCCGGACGATTGTCATTTCATCTTCCCCCTTACCACTCGGGGTCCGCCAACTCAGGCTCAAAGCTATACCTTTCCGGATGGGTCGTCAATGAGGCGCGTCCAACTGCAGGGTCGCGTCAAAGTCTTCGAAAGGTAACATCCCAAAGCGGCTTTGACGCGACCCTGTCCGCGATTCGGAGTCTCTTTGCAGGGCAGGGGAAAAAGAGTATCTTCGAGGATGCCCGAACCCGCCGCGGCTTGCGTTGGTATCCACGCCGGAAGGCCGTGATTATCTTGAGGAGAACGAATATGTGCACAATGGTAAAGATCACCTTCGCATTATGCATCTCAATGAGTGCCGCCTACGGCAAAGTCGTAGTGTTTTGGCAGGACGGGTTTCCTACCCTGGAAAGCCAGCCAGTTCCTCAGGAAACCCTGCGGAAAGCTCTGGACGGGCTGCAGCCGGAGTTCGCGAATCTCGAGGAGCTGAACAAGCAAGAGACCCTCCGCGAGGCGGAGTTGTTGGTTCTCCCGTATGGCTCCGCCGTTCCCGCCGACGCTTGGCCTGCAGTCCTGAAGTATTTACAAAGCGGCGGAAATCTGCTCGTGCTCGGGGGCCGGCCTCTGACCATCCCCGTGCGGAAGGAAGCGGGTGAGTTCATCGCGGAGCGAGCGGAGACAGCTTACTCTCGCCAGATCGGCGTCGAACACACCTATGAGGCGCCGCTGCGGGCCGGGCTGAAGTTCGTGTGGAGGGATGCTACGTTCAGCGGTGGCGAGGTCGAGGTGAAGCGCGTCTTCGTGATCGAGAGTGTGAGCCGCGGCTTGGGTTACCTCCAGAACTCCACCGGCGAGCGCGTAGCGGCGCCGGTCGTCGCCACGGACTTCACTAGCCTCGAAGGTGAACCCAAGGGATTGTTGGGGCCACGCGTCGTAATGCTCGGCTTCGAGCCCGCGCCCGGATACTGGTCGTCAGCGGGGGCTCTCGCGGTGGTGCGTCAGGCCGCCGACTATGCCCGCCAGGGTGCAACGGTCTTTCGTGCCGAGATGCAAAACGCCACGGTGCTGGCGGGCGAGATTCCTCAGCTTGTCGTTCGACTGAACAATGTGCGCAGGCAGCGCTTCGGGCAGGAGCAATCGGGAAGGGTGCGTATCGAGTTGCTGGCGGGTGGCCAGATTCTGGCCACGCGCCAAGTGAGCTGTGCCGGCGATGCCGTGACCGAGCCGGTTGCTTTTGAGGATCAGAAAACGCTGGCGCCGGGATTCTACGAAGTTCGCAGCACCTATGAAGACGCCGGCAAACCGCGCGAATTCTATCAAACCGGCTTCTGGGTCCGTGACGACCGACTGTTGCACTCCGGGCCCAGGTACGGCGTGAGGGGCGATTTCTTGACCAAAGACAGCGTTCCCTTTTTCCCCTTCGGCACCAACTATTTCACTACTGAGCACTACGGTTGGGGATTTCATGGGGCGGGCAACGCCTGGGTGTGGGAGCGTGACTTCACCGAAATGGAGCAACACGCTATCAGCTTCATCCGCACGGGCGTTTGGCTGGATCACCTGGAAATCTTTGAGGGCTCGACCGGCGAGGTCAAGGAGCGCTTTCTGCGCAGTTTGGAGGCGTTTCTCCTCTCCGCGGCGCGTCATCACATTCATGTCAATTTCACTTTCTGCGCCTTCGACCCGCAGACCGTCATGCGCCATCCCGACCAGGAATCGCTCCTCACCGGTCCAGGGACAAATCCCTACACGGATCCAATCGCCATCCGCGCGCAGCAGAACTACGTACTTTCCATCGTCCGGCGCTTCAAGGACGTGCCCCACCTGAGCTGGGACCTGATCAACGAGCCGAGTTTTTCGAATCCCAAACGGCTGTGGCGGGGCAACACACCCAATAACGATCCGACTGAGCTTGCCGCATGGCGCGCCTGGTTGCGCGAAAAATACGGGACGCTGGAGGAGTTGGCACGCGCCTGGAACGTGACGCCGGAGGAGCTGGGGAGCTTTGAAAGCCTTCCCTTGCCGGAGCGCGATGACCTCGCCTTCGAACGCTACGGCAATCCGCGCCTGGTGCGGGCCGTCGATTACAACCTGTTCGCGCAGGAAATGTTTCGCCGCTGGGTGGGCAAGATGGTGGCTGCGATCCGCTCGACGGGCAGTCGCCAACTCACGGACGTCGGCCAGGATGAGGGAGGCGTCGCCGATCGCGTGCTGAACCAATTCTATGCCGACGCCGGTGTCGATTTTACCGTGAATCACACCTATTGGCGGGACGACGCGCTCCTCTGGGATTCCGTGGCCGCCAAGCGAGTGGGAATTCCGAACTTCGTGGGCGAGACGGGTTACCAACCGGTCTGGCGGCCGGACGGCGTGCCGCGCTACGACGAGCTGACCGCCTTTGGGCTGGTCGAGCGCAAGTGGGCGCTGGGCTTCGCCGCCGCTAACAGCGGCTCACTACAATGGGAATGGGGGGCAGGCGGCGACTTCGGCATCAAGCGCAGCGACGGTTCGAACAAGATCTGGGAAGACGCTATGCGTGAAATGGCCAGCTTTGCCGGCAAGGCCGCGCCCTACGCCACGGGGCTGAAGTTGCCGGAAGTTGCGATAGTGCTGCCGCAATCCCTCCAGCTTTCGGTGTTCAACTCCACCGCGCTCGAAGCCCAGCAAAACTGTGTGCGTGCGCTCTATCAGTACGCACGCGCCTCGGCCTATGCCGTGGGCGAGTATCAGACTCAATTGCTCGGCAACCCCAAGCTCATCCTGCTGCCGTCCCCCTGGACGCTCCAGGAGCAGGCTTGGCAAGCCATCCTGGCGAAAGTCCGCGCCGGCGCCACACTGTTGGTCACCGGGGCTTTCGATGACGACGAGCATTTTCATCCCACCGCGCGTGCCAGCCAACTGGGACTCGATCTCCATCCCGGCTTGCTCGCCACGCGCGAGAACCTCATTACCTGGCCGGGAGGAGGAGCGGCCTTAAGTTTTTCGGGGGAGAAGACGACTTTTCTGGAACGAACTCTCCTGCCCAACGGCCAGACAATCCTCGAGAAAACTCTGGGCAAAGGCCGAATCCTGCTCGCCTCCTTGCCGGTCGAACTCAATGACAACCTCAAGGCTGTCGGCGACCTTTATCGCTATGCTCTGCAAGGGGCCAACGTCGCAGAAGCTTACTCCACCCCATTAAATGATCCCGGCATGCTGATCTGCCCCACACAATTCGACCACGCCACGCTCTATGTGCTGACTTCCGAATCGCCGGCGTCGGAAATGTCATTCCGGGATGCAAGGAGTGGAAAGGTTTTTGCCGGCAGGCTTGAGCCCGGGCGGGCGGCCCTGCTGCTGTTGAACGATCAGGGAGAATTGTTGGCAAGCTATAACTGGCGAGCGCAAGAGCAGTAGCGCAGAGTTAGGCGCAGGACCGCATTGCTGTAGAGCCCAAGAGAGCACCCGTCCCCTTCCTCCCGGGGCAGGGAAGGGGTGAACAATTAGAACCGTTTCCGTGGCGTTCAATCAGAGGCCGACGACATTTACCGTGTTCTCCCGCAAGCGCGTCTTCCTTCGAGCAGCAAGGGCAGACACTCTACGCTTCTTCGGCATACCTGAAGGTACTGGATAGCTTTGGTCGAGAAGGGCAGTGCCGGCCCTAAATATCGGGGCAACTCAGCCGGGTGCTGCTGTCATTTGCGAGACATGGGTGCGTGAGCTGCGGTCATTCCTGCGAAAACGGGAATCTACCCGACAAACCTTCAGAAACGGGCCGCTGAAGGACTGGATTCCTCCCGCAGAGCGGGACGGAAATGACTGGCGGTTCGAATGGCCTCTCTGGGAAGAAATCACGAAGCGACAGGGCTGTGTGAAAACTGACTCGCCCCCGCGGCACCACTGACAATCTTGCCCCCCTTCCTTCGGGGCGAGGCAGCGGAAGAGCGGTTTTGCACAGGTGCGTCTGATAATATTTGGCACTGCCCCTCACCGGTTAACATAATATATTTTCCACAAAACGCGCGGGCTTTTCCACAAAATGCAGGCGCGACCACCACTCCCTTGGGACCCAGGAGTCAGGGGAAAAGCCAAGCCCTGTCAACGATTTGTGGGATATTGAGTGAGACGAGGGCCTGGAAACTGGAAATTCGAAACTAGAAACTGGAAAATAGCGCTGCCAGTTTCCATTTTCTAATTTCCAGTTTCTGGCCCGCGTTTTCTTGCGTCTGCCGGGCACGCTCTCCGCACTTTTCGCTTCCCGCACGCGCGCGGATATGCTAATTTCATTGAGATTGTCGGCGCGTCGACATAAAATGCCTCTTCGTGAGACGGAAGCCATTGTTCTAAGGACCTACCGGTTAGCGGAAGCTGACAAGATCGCTTCGCTTTTCACACGTCAAATGGGGCGCCTGCGGGCGGTGGCTACGGGAGCCCGCCGGACTAAGAGCCGTTATGGAGCCGCGCTCGAGCCGCTGAGCCATGTTCGGGTGCTCATCTTCGAGCGTGAGCACCGCGACCTGCTGCGCATGAATTCCGCCGAGCTGATTGAGTCCTTCTTCGATATGCAGAAAGACTATCGGATTCAACTGGCAGCCCAATACGTCGCGGAAGTGGCCGAACGCATCATCCCGGAAAGGGAAGTGAACGAGCGCCTGTTTCGGCTGTTCCTGGCGGTGCTTCGCAGCTTGAAGCACTCGGGGGAGGTGAACCGGCCGCTTCTCTACTTCGACTACTGGCTGCTGCGCTTGGCAGGCTTTTTGCCGGATTTCGAGCACTGCCAGAATTGTGGCCGGCCGCTTGGCGACGAGGGCGGGTTTTACGGGCCTGGGTCCGAGGGTTTGAGCTGCGAGACGTGCCGGACGGGCGTGATCGGCCAAGGAATATCCTCCCAGGTGATTGGCGCCATGCGTGCCGGTTGGCAGAGGCCGCTGGAGCGGTGGATCGGCGAGGAGAAGGCGCCGCCGGGCTGCCGCGAGGCCCGCAGATTCCTCGAGGAGTTGATCGAAACCCACGCGGAACGAAAACTGGTGACGCGTGCGATGATGGAGGAGGCGGTGTAAAGCAGGTGCCAGGTTTCAGGTGTCCGGGGACGGTGAGGCACTGAAGAGGTGGAGACAGAAGTCAGAAGTCTGGGGTCAGAATGGGCCAGGTGCGAACCGTGGTCTATCAACACGAAGAAGCCATCAGCGGTCAGCTATCAGCTTTCAGCAAGAGCGCGCGAACTAATAGCTGAAAACTGACAACTGATCGCTGAAAGCTGATAGCTGACGGCTGAGAGCTTTACGAGATATGCCACAAGCACGCAAACGATCAGCAAGGCCAATCGCCTTGCAACTGAATTTTCAAGAGATGCTCGTCCGCCTCAGTGAGTTCTGGGCGCAACAGGGTTGTGTTGTGGCCTTGCCTTACGACCTGGAGGTGGGGGCGGGAACGATGTGTCCCGAGACCTTTTTCCGCGTCCTGGGGCCACAGCCCTGGCGCGTGGCTTACGTGCAGCCCTCGCGGCGCCCCGCCGATGGCCGCTATGGCGAAAATCCCAATCGCCTGCTCAAGCACACGCAGATGCAGGTCATCCTGAAGCCGCCGCCCGCGAATATCCAAGACATCTATCTTGAAAGCCTGGGGGCGCTGGGAATCGACATCCGGCATCACGACATCCGCTTCGAGGAAGACAACTGGGAAGCACCCACTTTGGGCGCCTGGGGCATCGGCTGGCAGGTCATGCTGGATGGCCTGGAGATCACCCAGTTCACCTACTTTCAACAATCCGGCGGCGTGGACCTTGAGCCCATCAGCGTCGAGTTGACTTACGGGCTGGAGCGCATCGCTGCTTTCCTCCAGAACGTCGAGGACGTTTACCAGATGCACTGGAACGAAACGGTGACCTACGGCGACATGCGGCGCCCGGAGGAACTGGAGTTGTCCGTTTACGACTTCGAGGAGGCGGACCCGGACACCTGTCGCAAGCTCCTGGACCTCTACGAAGGTGAAGCCTCGCGCCTGCTGGGCGGATATCGAAAATCGAAACTCGAAAATCGAAACTCCAGAGTCGAAACCCGAAAATCGAAATTCGAAACTCCAAAATCGGAAATCGGGGCGAGTTTCGATTTTCGAGTTTCGAATTTCGTTCATCCCAAGGGACAACAGTCTGGGACCGAGAATACTTCAAGTTATACTTTAACTGAAGAACGCTTTCCCTTGCGCAAGGTCTATGACCTCGCCTTGAAGTGCTCGCACCTCTTCAACATCCTCGATGCGCGTGGCGCCATTAGCGTGACAGAGCGCGTGGCGCTGATCGCGCGCGTGCGCAAGCTGGCCTGCGAAGTCGCCGCCATTTACCTCGACCGGCAACCCGCCACGGAGGTGCCAGCGTGACGTGCGGAACTCTAAGCTTGGAATTGGAAACTCAAGACTCGAAACTCGAAACTGGAAGCTCGGTTGTTGTAGAGGAGCAATCGTCAATCATCAATCGTCAATCGCCAATCACCCTGCCCTTGCTGCTGGAAGTGGGCTGCGAAGAAATCCCTGCGCGCTTCCTGCGCGACGCCGAGAAAGGCCTGGGCGAGCGCGTGCAGGCGGCGCTACGCGAGGCCCGGTTGCTGCCTAAGGCAGCCGTAGGGGCGATTCGCGAATCGCCCCTACGAACGTATTCCACTCCACGTCGTCTCGTGATTCATGTTCCCGCGCTCTTGGACCGGCAGCCGGACAGGGTTGAAGAGATCCTCGGACCGCCCGTCAAGGTGGCTGTCGACGCGGAAGGGAAATACACCCGAGCAGCAGAGAGCTTCGCCCAGAGGAACTCCGCTCGCCTGGAGGATTTGATTCGCACGACCACCCCAAGAGGGAAATATCTGGTGCTGCGGAAAACCACCCAGGGACGTTGTGCCCAGGAGATTCTGCCGGAAATCTTGCCCGCAACCATACTCGGATTGAGCTTTCCCAAGAGCATGTACTGGATGGAGAAGTCCGACCCGCGCTTCGTGCGGCCTATCCGCTGGGTGCTGGCAATCCTGGGCGAAGGGAAGCAGGCAAAGACGGTCCACTTTGAAATCCTGGGCGTGAAGTCCGGGGATTTCACCTTTGGGCATAGGGCCAAGAGCCGCAAGCCGCAGCGCGTGACCGGCTTCAAGGATTACACAAGGAAATTGGCGCAAGCGCATGTAGAAATTGACTCTGCACACAGGATGGAACGTGTCATTCAAGAAGCTCAGGCCCTGGTTGAAAAGGCCTCGCTCAAGCTCGTGAAGGACGAGTGGTTGGTGCATTGGATCGTCAACTCGACCGAGTGGCCGCAGTCCATGCTGGGGGGCTTCGACGAGCGTTTCCTGCATCTGCCGCGCGAAATCCTCATCACCGTGATGCGTGACCACCAGAAGTACTTGGCCGTCGAGGTAGGGCCGAGCGCCGCTCGGCCTGATGGGCACGCTCAACTGGCTCCGCATTTTGTCGCCGTGCTCAACATGGATTCGGATGAAAAGGGGCTGATCCGCCAGGGGCACGAGAGGGTATTGGCTGCGCGCTTTTCCGACGCGGAGTTTTTCTGGAAGACGGACCTGAAAACAACGCTCTTCGAGCGCATCCCGCTGCTAGATGGAATCACGTACCAAGCCGGTCTGGGCACCTACGCTGAAAAGGTGAGCCGGATGAGGACCATCGCTTCTTGGTTGTGCGAGAGGCTTGAAGCTTGCCCTGTTGCGTTCGTCCCCTGGCATTACGGCGGTTCCCCCAGCGGGCTCTCAAAACAGCCGGTGAAAGTCAGATTCACGGACGAGCATACCCGAAACATCCTGCGCGCCGTAGATCTCTGTAAGTGCGACCTGACCACGCAGATGGTGCAGGAATTCCCGGAGCTTCAGGGTATCGTGGGCGGGCTCTACGTTGGTGCCCAGCCATTGCCGGAATGGCCGGGGGTGGCGGAGGCGATCTACGACCATTACCGCCCGGCGAGCGCCGAGGACACCTGTCCACGTTCGATCGTGGGGGCGGTCGTCTCGCTGGTCGACAAGCTGGACAGCGTGGTTGCGGGCTTCGCCGTGGGGCACATACCAACGGGATCGAGTGACCCATTTGCGCTGCGCAGGCAGAGCAATGGAATAATTAAAGTAATACTTGAATTTGAATTTCCCATCTCTTTGTCCTTAATAGTTGGCCAAGCTTTAGAGACCTTGGATATTACTTGGCGTAGACCCTCTGAAGAGGTGTTTCGACAGGTTTTGGAGTTTTTGGCGGACAGGTTGCGATACCATCTTGAGGCTGTGTGTTCGTTCCGCTACGACACCGTACGGGCCGTGCTGGCAGCGGGGTCGGATGTGCCTTACGAGGCATTCCTGCGAGCGCAGGCGCTCCACAATTTGCGCGGCAGCGAAAACCTGGAAGCCTTGTGCGTGGCGGCGAAGCGGATCAAGAACATTCTCGAGAAGTCGGCGAGCCAGAGCGATTGGATCCCAGGCGAGGTTGATGCGAGCCTTCTGACGGAAGATGCCGAGCGCGAGCTTCATGGCGCCTATCTCGCAGTCGACCGCGAGACACAGGCCCTGGTTCGAGCTGGCGATTACCAGCGGGCCCTGGAAGCAATCTCGAAACTCCGCCCATTTGTGGATACCTTTTTCGATAAGGTGCTCGTGATGGCAGAGGACAAGGCGGTTCGCGAGAGTCGCCTGCGGCTACTCGGGAAGCTTGATCGCATGTTTTCCGGGATCGCTCAGTTTTCGGAGATCGCTGCGGAGGTAGAAACAAAGTGAGCGGTGGTGTGTTGGCGTCATTTGGGATCGGCTCCCTTTCGAAACGCCGGTCATTCCCGCGAAAGCGGGAATCCAGTCCGTCGACAGGGCATTTCCGAAGGTTTGCCGAGTGGATTCCCGCTTTCGCGGGAATGACTGCGGCTTGCGACGCCCATGTCTCGGAAATGACACCAGTACCAGCGGTGGGGTGCATGGAAACCAGTCTTTGCCCCGGCTCCTACCTCTAAGGGGAGACCTGAGGAAAGCCACTGGCGTTTCATCCAGAGCCCGAAGAATGTCGACGCGTCGACATCGGCGCCGATAGAAGAGTTTGAATAAGTTCGCTATTGTGAAGTTTGCAGTCCGTGGTCAGTTGCCCGCGCCCCCTTGCAACAAGTTCCTTGGGCACATTTCCGGGCGCAGCATTCTGACTTCTGACTCCTGACTTCCGACTACTTGAGAAAAAGGAGCAAGCATTTATGGAAAAATACGTTTATTTCTTCGGGGACGGGAGGGCCGATGGCAACGGCGCCATGAAAGATGTTCTGGGCGGCAAGGGCGCCGGCCTGGCGGAAATGACTAACGCGGGTTTGCCCGTGCCTCCGGGATTCACTATTGCCACCTCGGGCTGTCGCCTGTACTTCCAAAACCAAAACAAGACGCCCGATTTCATCCTGCAACAGGTGGACGAGGCGCTGGCGAGACTCGAGAGCTTGCTGGGCCAGAAGCTGGGCGACCCCCAGAACCCCCTGCTGGTTTCGGTGCGTTCCGGCGCCAAGTTTTCCATGCCCGGCATGATGGACACCGTCCTGAACCTGGGCATGAATGATAAGGTCGTGGAGGTGTTCGCCCGCAAGACCCACAACCCTCGGTTTGCCTACGACAGCTACCGGCGATTCATCCAGATGTTTGGCAACGTGGTAATGGAAATCCCCAAGCAAAAGTTCGAGCACGTCTTCGACGGCCAAAAAAAGAAGAGGAAAGTGAAGCTCGACACCCAGCTTACCGCTGAAGACCTGAAGCAGGTGATTGCGGAATACAAGAAGGTGGTTCGCAAGGAAGCCGGCAAGGACTTCCCCCAGGACCCCCAAGTGCAGCTCAACATGGCCATCGAGGCTGTGTTCCGCTCCTGGTACAACCCGCGCGCCCAGACCTACCGTCGCCTCAACAAGATTTCTGACGACCTGGGGACTGCGGTGAACGTCCAAACCATGGTTTTCGGCAACCTGGGCGACACCTCGGGCACCGGCGTGGGCTTCACTCGCAACCCAGCTACGGGAGCCAAGGAGTTCTATGGCGAGTTCTTGATGAACGCCCAGGGTGAAGATGTCGTGGCAGGGGTGCGAACTCCTGTGCCCATCAAGGAACTCGAGAAGATCATGCCGGAGGTTTACAACCAACTCCGCGAATTCACTACCCGGCTCGAGCAGCACTACAAAGATGTTCAAGACTTCGAGTTCACTATCCAGGACGGAAAGCTTTACATGCTTCAGACCCGCAACGGAAAGCGCACGGGTCCCGCAGCGGTGAGAATTGCGGTGGAGATGGAGCACGAGGGCCTGCTGACACAGAAAGAGGCGCTCCTGCGCGTGGAGCCCGAGCAACTCAATCAGTTGCTTCACCCCGTGCTCGACGAATCAAAGCCGTTGAATGTCCTGGTTACGGGGTTGCCGGCATCCCCGGGCGCGGCAGTTGGGCACGTGGTGTTCACCGCAGACGATGCGGTGGTGGAAGGGAAGACCCAGCCGGTCATCCTGGTGCGCGGCGAGACCGTCCCGGATGACATCCACGGTATGGAAGTGGCGGTCGGTATTCTCACTTCTCGCGGCGGAATGACGTCTCACGCCGCCGTGGTAACGCGCGGCATGGGCAAGCCTTGCGTTGCAGGATGCGGCGGAGCGGAAGTGGACGAAAAGAACAAGCTGCTCAAGATCGGAACCACCGTTCTGAAGGAAGGTGACTGGATTTCGTTGGACGGATCAACGGGGCGGGTCATTGAGGGCAAGTGCGATCTGGTCGAACCCGATCCCAAGAGCGGCGTCTTTGCTGAGTTCATGAAGTGGGCCGACGAGGAGCGCCAACTCGGCGTCCGCGCCAACGCTGACATTCCACGTGACGCTTTGGCCGCAGTCCGCTTTGGGGCCGAGGGCATAGGGCTCTGCCGTACGGAGCATATGTTCTTCGCCAAGGAGCGACTGCCTCATGTGCAGCGCATGATTATGGCGTGCAAGGAGACCCAGGATCCCAAGGAAGCTGCCGCTTATGCGAAGGAGCGCCGCGCCGCATTGGCCAAGCTGCTTCCCATGCAGCGCAAGGACTTTCATGGGTTGTTTCAAGCCATGGCGGGGCTGCCTGTCACCATCCGTACCCTCGATCCTCCCCTGCACGAATTCCTTCCCAAGCGGGAAGAGCTGATGGTGGAGATTGCGACTTTGGAGGCGAAGGGGAAGAAGGGTTCTAAGCTAAGTCGGCTCAGAAAGTTGCTGGAAGTAGTTGAAGGTTTACATGAATTCAATCCCATGCTCGGTTTGCGCGGCTGCAGGCTGGGAATCATGTACCCTGAGATTACTGAAATGCAGGCGCGAGCCATCTTCGAAGCCGCTTGCGATTGCAAGAAGAAGGGAATCGAGGCAAAACCCGAAGTGATGATTCCTCTGGTTGGAGATGTGAGAGAACTTGAGCTGCAGAAGGAAATCGTGGACCGCGTGGCGGGCGAAGTATTCGCCAAGAAGGGCATCAAGGTGGAATACCTCGTCGGAACCATGATCGAGCTGCCCGCCGCAGCGCTCTCCGCCGGCGAGATTGCGCAGCAGGCGGAGTTCTTCAGCTTCGGGACCAATGACCTTACCCAAACCACTTTCGGACTCTCTCGGGACGACTGCGGCAAGATTATCAATGCTTACGTCAAGTTGAAGATCTGGCCGGCGGATCCGTTTGCAGTGCTCGACCCGAAACGCGTGGGCAGGCTGCTGAAGCTCGCCACGGCGGAAGGGCGGGGAACTCGCAATGACCTGCATGTTGGTATTTGCGGCGAGCATGGTGGCGACCCGGCTTCGATTGAGATTTGTGCCGAGGCGGGGCTGAATTACGTTAGCTGTTCGCCTTACCGGGTGCCCATTGCGCGTCTGGCGGCAGCCCAAGCGGCCGTGAAGAAGCAGGCCGCTGCGGCGTACACAACTGCGTAAAGGGAAGGTGCTAGGTTTCAGGTGTCATGTTCCAAGTGTGAGGGTACCTTGAAATCTGAAGTATTACTTTAAGATCTGAAGTCCGACCTTGTGAAACTAGAGTATTAGTTTCCTCTTCGGAACGCTCACGTCTCGCGAATGACACCAGTACCCAGCGCCGCGCGCCCTGGCACCTGACACCTGGAACCTGAAACCTGTTCCTCAGAATGTCGGCGCGTCGACATCGGGTAGTTGGCGAAATACTCTGCCGCCTGCCCTGACACCCGGCACCTGAAACCTGTCCTTTGCTGGAAAGCGAGGTACGACATGAATAAGATGAACAGACGGAAATTTATTGGAGCTTCCACCGCAGTCCTGGGGTTGTGGAATCTCCCCAGTCGGATCACGAGCGCAAGCGAGGGCAGCGGAGGTGCGACGCCTCTTCCCGGAGGGACCGCTCAGAGTGCTGCCCACAGCTTCGGTTACAAGGGCGAGCACTTCCTTCTGGACGGTGAACCTCTCCTGCTCATATCAGGGGAAATGCACTATCCGCGCGTGCCACGGCCCTACTGGCGCGACCGCATGCGCAAGATGCGCGCGCTGGGCTTGAACACGCTCTGCACTTATGTCTTCTGGAACTTGCACGAGCCCGAGTTGGGCAAATTCGACTTCACCGGCAACCTCGATGTGGCCGCGTACTTGCGCATGGCGCAGGAAGAGGGGTTATGGGTGATGCTGCGGCCGGGTCCGTACATCTGCACGGAATGGGATTTCGGCGGTCTTCCCTCCTGGCTTTTGTCAACCTCTGACCTTAGGGTGCGGACGAGCGACCCACGTTTCCTCGAGGCGGCGGCAAAATACATGCAGCGGGTGGGAGAACAACTGGCGCCCCTGCAAATCACCCGCGGCGGCCCGATCATCATGGTGCAAGTGGAAAACGAATACGGCTCTTTCGGCAACGATCATGATTATATGAACGCCATTCGGAGGATTATCCGCGATGCCGGCTTCGAGGTGACTCTCTACACCGCCGACGGGCCGGAAAACCTGGAGGGGGGAACGCTGCCGGACTTGCCTGCCGGGGTCAACTTCGGGCAGGGAGATCCCGCGCCGGAGTTCGCCAAGTTTGCCAGGTTCAGGCAAGCCGTCCCGCGCATGTGCACCGAGTATTGGGATGGCTGGTTCGACCACTGGGGAGAAGAGCATCATACCACCTCCCCGGAAGAAGCTGCGCGGGGGTTGGACTGGATGTTGTCTCGCGGCATTT
>Ga0326728_10018792_pt1 | contig 13539 bp, 11 predicted proteins | sample MB3enrmetagenome_FD_207602 | JGI IMG/M metagenome (GOLD analysis project Ga0326728, IMG submission 207602) | Lab enriched peat soil microbial communities from McLean, Ithaca, NY, United States - MB31MN | ecosystem: Environmental > Terrestrial > Soil > Wetlands > Peat | place: USA: New York... | reverse complement strand
CGAAACTAGGATTTCGAGTTGGGATTGTAAAACATATTCACGAGGGAGGTCTGAATCTGGATACGCGAGGAAAAGATACGTGGCGGCATGCACGGGCTGGTGCAAATTTGATCGTAGGTGTCGCGCCCCGCGAGCTCTTACTTTTCAAGAAGACATCGAGCGAAACTGGGCTTGGCAATGTTCTCTCCGGTTTGCGTTCTGAACCAATCGATGTTCTCTTCCTGGAAGGTTACTCGACGAATTCTTCAAAACATTCATACAGGATTGTGACGGCAAACGACTTGGCAGATCTAAAGCATACGCTAAGCAAGAATCCAACTCCTATTCTCGCCATCACAGGGCATGTGGCACATTCTTCGAAGTCTATACCCGGGACCCTTGCGCTTTCGTCACAAGGGTGTGAGTTGACCGCCATGGTCCGCCGATTGATCCGTCCCAGGGAGTTGCAGGAATCTCTTCGAAAAGCATCAAAAGAACATGGAGGAAAATGCGTCGGCCTGGCGGTCGGATTGCGAGCGAGTTATCTGGCGTCTAACCTTCTCGGAGAGTTCTCTTCGGGTCTAGCAATATTCGGAACAAAACGATGTATTGCAGAAGCGTTCAGGTACACGTATCCGAAGCTTCGAGTCAAAATGAAGAGTAGACGAGATGATTCGATCATCATCATTGTCAGGAAGCAAAAAGCAAAGGTGCTAATTCAGTTAGCTCCCAAGAAGGAATACCGCCATGCTGCGCAGGTTTTAGATGTACCGGACGCGGAGTTATTCGAGTCAGTAAAAATCGTTCAACAAAAATGATCTAAGTTGGTCGGTCTGCAATTTCTTTAGCAATTTCTTCTTTCGTCTTTCCTTCCGTGGTTATTCCAAGAGATTTCGCCGCTACTATGAGCGGATCAATGGCAGATGACGGCGGTGCTGATGCCGGGGGAGGGCTGTACGTGGATGGTGATGTTATTTCTCTTGACGCTTTCTCGAACTCACGTTTCGCCAGCGCTATAGATCTGGCCATCTCAGGAAGTTTCTGTGGTCCCCATAGGAAGACGACTACCAGTATTACGACTACGCTGATGAGTTCGAATCCTACTAGCGCCAAGTTCGCATCTCACATGAACTGTGGGGTCAGCGTCATATAAGAATGGTTAGCTGTTGCGAAGTCTGAGAATGACCATGGAGGTTTCTTGGGTATTCAAAATCATACTCACGATGAAGTGCTACCACCAAAGATCTTCTCATAAATTTCTGTTTGTCTACACTTTGGACAGAGTTTAATCACCTCTTCGTTTCCCGGTAACATTGCAGAAACTTTCTTGAACATTTTTACCGATACATATGGAGTATTGCACCTTGTGCACTCTATCATTTCGTCTCTGTAGACTGTTTTGGTCGTAAGTGCGATGGGGCCGTTCATTTGAGATAGTGTTATCGAATGTTCTGGACAAATTTTTGCACATAATCCACAGCCTGTGCATTCTTCTGACGTGAAATCCAAATTCTCATGCTGAATCGCGAGGGCTTGGTGAGGACATGATTCAACGCATGCGTTACACAGCGTACATGACTCGGATACGATCATATTTGTTAGTCCGAGTCCTACGGCCTCCGGTTGCCCTCTCGATAATGCGTTGAGAGAATTAACATAATTCTTCCACGGACTTTCAATTGCAATAGATGCTTTATTGCGTGATTGAGCTGATTTGAAAATCGTATCTAGCTGGGTAAAATCAACGTTCCCTTCCATGTAAGCTAATATTGGACCGTCTTTGCCAGCGACCGAGGATATCAAGTTTAACGCGTGCCTCGCGTTCTCTTTGGCTGTACATTGTCCGTCAGCGCAGTGAACTATCAGTACATCTACGGAAGCCGCGGCCGTCGCAATTTGTCTGACACCCATAACGCCGATTCCAGGTACTTCTTCGATATCCATCCATGGCCGCGGAGTGATCCTACTCTCATCGCAGGTTATCACGAGTGCTTTTGTTGGGGCTGATGAATGCTTCATCGCATTCAGTAAGCCTTGGTAGGCGTCTTCGGAGAGTCGTGGAATCTGGATTGCGGCGACCGGGCAAACTCCGGCGCATAGCCCGCACCTGATGCAAGACTCGTTCGACACGGTAAGAGAATTGTTCTCAATCTTCAGAGCTCCCGGAGATGGGCATGCGTCGACGCATTTCGAGCATCCGAACTTAGCCTCGCAGGAATCTGCCGATACCACTGGTAAGTCGTTGAGGTTGTGAGAGTTGTGCGGAAGTCCGAGTTGGAAAAATTCTCGACGTGACATCACCCGGCTAGGTGAGATTTCTTTTACGAATATCTTGTCCGACTTTGTGAGTTTGCCGAGCTTTGCATCTACTCGGAAAAGTATTTCCTCGAGCGAAGCTGTGTTGATAACTTCAATCGTTTCCGTGAGTAATGCTTTAGTTTGATCGCTAGGCGAGGCAGGTTTTCCTATTACGAGTACGATTGAAGTGTCAGCGTTTGGCGACGTGATCGCGTCGTTGTTGGCGTAGATTGTTGTTTCGGGCCAATTAGAACGAATGTGCGAGGCTATTTTGGCTGTGATTGTTGATTCCAAGCCGTTACAGTAGACCATCACCCTCATTGCGAACCGTGTCCTTCGAAGTGTTCTGATTCACTTTTCACAAAAGTCTTGAGTAAGATTGCAGCTGATTTGTGAAATGATGAGCTAGTTGATCGAAGAATGCATTCGGCAAATCTATCCACCCAAGGTTTCAGATGTTCTCTGAGAAACTCTAGCTGCATCTCTCTTCTTCTTGTAGATTCTTGGAGATTCCCTTCTTCTAACGCTCTGAGTTCTTCGGCGCATAGAAAATGCATAAACTCCATTTCTACGGCGATGTGGTCGGGCAAGTCATTGAAATTTTTTGCCAAGACTAGGTCTGCTTCTGCATATCTGCGTCTTACGTCAGCAGTCGACGGACCCATTACAAGTCCCTTTTCTAAGGGTGGCCTATCTTGACGGTAGATGGATTCGTACGGCGGACATTTTACGTGACCTGGACCCACGAAGAGTCTGAGATACTCTTTTTTTAGATCCACAATAGAAAGGCCTGGTGAGTTAACTTCTGGTTGCGAGGCGCTTGCATTCGTGTGAATTATTTCCTGAGCATCGAGAATTGACTTGTAGAGATTTGTAGCATTTTCTTGAGGGAGAGAGAATGCGAGGGCTAGGATTCCGTAGACCTTGCTTCGGAAATCAGCTTGTTTCAGTAGGGTGGAGTCTGACGTCAGTCTTTCCTCTGCGAACTTTCGGGTTAGTGGTTCAGAGTGGTGGTCGGAGTGTTGTTAACTTATGGGAGGATGACTGAGGTTATGGAGACCAGTATTACGAAGATTGCTAAGTAGCCGACGACAAGTAGTAGTAGCCAGGCTAGGTAATTCTTGAGTGGCAACGTATTTGCGAGTGCTGCTGAGAGTGTTATGATTATTCCTAGGATCCAGATTAATGGAGCCCAGAGAAAACCTGTGCTCGCCAGTGGGATTGATACGACAGCAGTTGTTGAATCTGCTAACACCCAAAGTGAGACTCCTGTAACTATTAACAGGAGACCTAACAGGACAACGCATAGTGTCTTGATGCTAGTCATTTTTCTTATGCCTCCTCTAGGCCACGGTTTAGATTCGCTGGATCCGTCGCATCCAATTCGATTATTGGAAATATTTTCATGAATACAACGTACAGCAGAGCTGCCATCCAGAATGTGCCTAGTATGATGGATACTTCAGTCACGGTTGGAATGTAGATGCCGGTTTGATATAACGGTGGGTTAAGGAGTGAAGGTACGACGATTATGAAGCGTTTAATCCACAAGGCTACGTTAAGTATTATTGATGCTATGAAAGTTAGTTTGGGGTTGAATGCCTTCCTGGCGAAGACTGGTTTGAGTAGGATTATCGCTGGTACACCGAATCCGATAATCGCCAGCGGCCAGAAGATCGGTGCATAGGGACCGCTCCACAGGAAGTCTGAGACTCTCAGTTCGGCTGACGGGCCCATATAGTTTGTAGTGAGCTCCTCCGCAATCCAGAGGTAAATGTAGATAATTAGTACGTTTCTGAGAGCCCAGGAGATGCCTTTGAGAACCTCATCAGTGATCAACGATTGCCATTTGTAGAACCATCTGAATATCCACGCTAATGAGAAGACTGCAGCTACCCCGCTAACTATTGCTCCGACTACGAAGTATATTGCGAATATTGTTGAGTACCAACCGGCTCTTGCAATCATCAGACCGAAGACGAAGGATACGACGCTATGGACGGTTACCATTATTGGGACGATGGCGATCGCGAGCCACCATAAAGTCTGCTTATGTCTCTCTTTCTCCGTCTCCGTTCCTTCGTAATGCATGGCTAAGCGTTTGTAGAACTTTTCTCGACGCGGGATTCTGAGTGCTAATCTGTCTATGTCGCCTCGCAAGCTAAGATAGAGGTAGATGATCGTTGCCATGAAGTATGTTGTGACTGCCGATAGATCCCATAGCAATGGCGCTTGGAATCGGCCGAACTCGAGAAGATTGAACAGCCGATCAGGACGTCCGACGTCGAACACTATTGATAGCCCCGCCATCGGCAGTGCCACTAATGTTAGAACCTCGGCAATTCGCGCAACGACTTTGTACTTGTTAAGGTTCATCAGTCTAACTGAGGCGGAGATCGCTATTCCAGCGTGGCTTATACCTATCCAGAAGATGAAAGTTGTAACATAGACACCCCAAGGAGATCCTCCTGCAACACCGTATGCCATGTAGTTGGGGGCGTTGTATATGCTGCGCATACCCGTCACTATCAGTCCTTGGCTAAGTTGTGTGTACCAGCAGTAGAGGAACCATCCAGTCAGGACTAGTAGGACGCCTACGAAGACGTAAAATCCCTTGCCCGTCTTGAGTAACGGTTGTAGAACCGATTCCTCTTCAGCACTCATATTCGTAGGGTAACCCTTCTTCATTCTTGCGGCACCTCCTGTAGTCTGGCTGCGTTACGAGGCGGAACGTAGTACACGGACGGCTCTGTACCTAGTTCTTCGCGGAGTCTGACGGTGGGTGTCGTTTGTATTATTTGTGAGACTTCACTGGTTGGGTCGTCGAGGTCGCCGAAGAAACGTGCGCCTGCGGGGCATACTTCTATGCAGGCAGGTGTGAGGTTTCCTACGTCGACTCTCTGGAAGCAGAACGTGCACTTCTCCGCAACACCCACCGGTCTCACAGGAACCGCTGGGTTTCCTATCTTGAATTGCGAAGTGTCGGGGAATTGTACGGGTGGACTCCAATTGAAAGCAGGGATGCCGTATGGGCATGCGATAAGGCAGTAACGGCATCCGATGCACCGGTCCCAATCAAGGAATACAATTCCATCCTCGCGTTTTCGGAGTGCTCCTACCGGGCATACTTTGACGCAGGGTGCGTTGTCGCAGTGTTGACAATTAATTGGCATGTAGCTCATGCTTACGTTCGGATAAGTACCGGAAGGGGTGTCCATATGCTCACCACCGTTTGTCAGGATGCGGTTCCACCAGATTCCGATGGGTTCGTCATTCTCTGCTTTGCAACCAACTGCGCATGTCCAGCAACCAATGCATCTGCTTAGATCAATAATCATAGTTAGTTTTGTCATTTCATTTCAACTCATGATCCCTTAACATCAACCAGAACATCGTAGTATGCAGTATTCGATTGGAAGAGATAGACACCGGATTGTGCCGGATTGATCAGCTGATGTGAGAGCATGTTCGTGACATTAGGCCAAGCGAGTTGGTCGCCTTGGTATGAGTTCACAACTCCAGGTCTTATGCCGTTGGTTACCCTAGCACGTAGTTGTATCGAGCCACGGTCGTTGAAGGCCGTGACTGTGTCACCATCGCTGATGCCCCTGGCCTGGGCGTCTATCGGGTTTATCTCAAGGAACGGTACATTCGGTGGCAGAACTTCGTCAAGCCACTGTAAGTTGTACCATTGGGTATGAGTTCTGAACCTTGTATGACAGCTAAGGAAGACGAGCGGATACTTCTGATAGAGCGGATTTGTTGGTGACGCTTCGATCGGTTCTTTGTAGATCGGGAGAGGCATGTTGTAGGGGACAAGGGATTCCACGTAGAACTCGATTCTGCCTGATGGTGTGGGAAAGTTTTGTTGATAAAATGGAACGTATGGATGAGTGATAGGTTGAAATGAGGAAGTGACGTAGTCTTCATCAGCTAGTGCAACGACACCTTCACTCTTCAAGGTATCCAACGTTAATCCGGACGGAAGACCACTTAGCAGAAGGCTAATGTAATCATCCGGTGTCTGGTTGAAATATTGTCCTTGCCCCATTTTTTGAGCGACTTCTGCAAACATGTCCAGGTCAGATTTTGTCTCCCAAAGTGGCTCGATAATTTTCGGCATGTATTGGAGATAGTAGTTTCCTCCTGGAAGTATGTCCTCTCTTTCGTATTGGGTCGCCACCGGTAACACGATGTCAGCGTACTGAGCGGTCGGTGACATGAAAATGTCTGAAACAACGACGAAATCAAGAGCTTGAAACGCAGAGAGCGTAAGATTCGAATCGCCCTGTTGCATCACGAAGTTGTCTACAGGGAACCAAGCTGCTTTCACGGGAAATGGCTTACCATTCAGGGCTGCATTGCAGAATGACAGCGGAGGCAGGTACGTGTAGGCTTTCTTGTCCGGAGTTAACCAGTCGGTTTCGTCTAAGGCGGCATCTAATAGTGCACCGTTGTAGGTTGTAACTCCGCCGCCATGTACGCCGATGTAGCCGCAAATAGCGGACAGGGTTATCATTGCTCTGTACGTTAAGTCGCCGTAGTACCAGTGTGATATTCCTCCAAATCCGGCTTTGATTGCCGCTGGTGATCTTGCCGCAAATTCCTCCGCTAAATTTACTATTGTGGAGGCTGGTATTCCGGTTATTTTCTCAGCTTCAGGTGGAGGATACTGGTTCACTAAGTCAATGAGCAATTGAAAGGTTGGGGTACAAGTGGTTCCGGCGGCTTCACTTGAACCGGTGAGAGTGGGGGTTATGCCAGCTTGATCGTAAGGTACAACGGACTTGCTGGTGCTGTCATATACCATGTACTTGGTGGAACTTCCTCCACTTACGTCCTTCTCCCTGAGGAACAATTGTGTGTCTGCACGGACTAAAAATGGGCCGACAGTGTATTTCGTGACATAATCTGAATTGTATAACTGTCCGTTAATTATGACGTAAATCATGCTGAGTGCTAATGCTCCATCGGTTCCGGGACGAATTGAAATCCACTGGTCAGAAAGAGCTGCAGTGGATGTATATCTGGGGTCAATATTCACTATCTTGGCTCCGGTGCCATTCGGGTTAGATCTTATCACACCCTCAGAGGTGATTGTGCCCGCCCTTGCGTCTAAGACGAATCGCATATCCGGTACGTCAGTTTCAGCCAGATTATTGCCCCACAGGATGATCATACGTGCATTTCGTAAGTCTGAGAGATCATGACCATCGAAGCCTCCAAGAGCTTCGACGGCGCCGCATGGACTTGCCGAATCGCCTTCGTTGTCTCCTTCGAAGTCGCCGGCGCTTGCACCGATTACGCTCGCGAATCTGTATCCGGCGCCAATTACTCCGTTTAACGCGGAGATACATCCCGTGTATGGCGCAATGTAGACCGCAGTAGGTCCATACTTCTGAGCGATTTCCGTGAATTTGTTTGCGATGATGGTCGTCGCTTCATCCCATGATATTTGCTGCCACTGCCCGCTTCCGCGAGGGCCGGTGCTTTGCATCGGATACTTCAGACGATCGGGGTGGTAGACGTATTGGATGTTAGAGATTCCTCGTAGGCACACTCTCGGCGGAAAATCAGGATTGTTGAATGTGGCGTTACTGATCCTCGTAATATTTCCATCAATAACCGTGACGTTAAGTCCGCATGATCCGTCGCAATTATTGCAATGCCCAGTTCGGAACGTTTGAACTACGCCAGACGTCTGAGTTGGTGCGGAGAGCGGTGCCACTTTCTGGAGGGCGTTTAGGACTACGTCTCCGGGAGTGAGTGCGACTCCGGCAACAACGCCCGTGACTCCTGCAAGTTTTAGGAAGTCTCGTCGGTCAACCGATAGAATAGAGCCTTTTTGATCGGTTTTCGATTGCATGCTGGAAACAACTTAGTTACCCTCTTTTTGCCTAGTACTTTGATGGTTCCTTTCGATTCTCATGCGTGATTATCACAATTGAGAAAATGTGATAACGGTACTACGGTGTTCCACGTCTGAAACTTTTTTGAAGTAACGTAGCACGGTGATTTTGGTATCCAACCCTATAAGTTATCGGTTTTCTCCGGACGTGATGGGCTTTTCGTGGAGTGCGGATTGGGCTGCTACGAGTCTTGCGACCGGGACTCTATACGGGGAACAACTCACGTAGTCTAATCCGAGTTCATGACAGAATTCCACTGAGCTTGGTTCTCCCCCGGCTTCTCCGCAGATTCCAATTTTCAGTTTACGGTTAGCGCCCCTGCCTTCTTCAACCGCTATACGCATCAATCGTCCTACTCCATTTCTGTCGAGAACCTCGAAAGGGTTAGCGGTCAGGATCTTGTTGTCGAAATAGTCTTTCAGGAATTTTGCTTCGGCGTCGTCTCTGCTAAATGCGAACGTTGCTTGGGTAAGATCGTTGGTTCCGAACGAGAAGAAATCGGCGTATTGCGCGATCTCGCCTGCGGTCACAGCGGCTCTGGGTACTTCGATCATTGTCCCGACATCATAGCTGATCTTCAATCCTTCACTCTCCATCACACTGTCGGCAACGGCCGCAATTTTATTCCTTAGGAACTTAACTTCATTAACGATTCCGACGAGCGGTAGCATGATTTCAGGATGTACCTTGAGTCCTTCCTTTTCCAGTTCTATCGCTGCTTCTATGATTGCTTTTGCTTGCATTTCGTAAATCTCTGGATGACTGATGGCAAGTCTGCAACCTCTGTGGCCCAGCATTGGGTTATGTTCCATTAACGTCATGACTTTCCTGAGCATTCGTTCTTCCACATTGAGCGATTTGGCGTGCCCCCCGTTCGCCTTGAGCGCGGATATTTTGTTTGTTAGATCGTCGTATTTCGGAAGAAACTCATGTAAAGGTAGATCCAGTAGTCTGATTGTTACTGGAAGTCCGTGCATCTTGCGGAAGATTTGCAGGAAATCGCCTTTCTGTAGAGGTCTCAACTTTTCGAGGGCTTGTAAACGTTCGACATCAGTTGCGGAGAGGATCATCTCCTGTACGATCGGGAGACGGTCTTCTGCGTTGAACATTCTCTCAGTTCTGCAGAGTCCGATGCCTTCCGCCCCGAGCGTCCTAGCCATAGCTGCGCCCTCTGGAGTGTCTGCGTTGCTTCTTACCTTTAGACGGCGAACGTTGTCAGCCCAACTCAATAGTAGTCTCGCATCATCGCTCAGATCGGGTTCGACAGTAGGGACTATCCCCAGCAGCACATTTCCCGTTGTGCCGTCGATTGTGATAATTTCGTTCTTTCTTACTGTTACGTTCCCGCTAACTAGCAACTCGTTAGTTGCATCAATGGTAATTTCGTCGCATCCAACAACCGCTGGTTTGCCCATACCTCGAGCGACAACCGCAGCATGTGATGTCATGCCTCCTCTGCTAGTGAGGACACCTCTAGCAGCAATCATGCCGTGGATATCTTCAGGCGTTGTCTCTTCTCGCACTAAGATCACATCCACTCCGCTGCTGCCGAGTCGATGAGCTTCGTCAGTATCGAAGATCACTCTACCCGTCGAAGCTCCAGGTGATGCAGGCAGGCCGGTCGCTAACGGTTTTTGCTTGTAGTTTGGGTCGATTTGCCGATGAAGGAGTTGTTCTATCTGAGTCGGCTGGATTCGGAGGAGCGATTGATTCTTATTGATTAACCCTTCTCGTACCATGTCCACTGCAATTCTGATCGCGGCTTGTGCCGTCCGCTTCCCCGAGCGAGTTTGAAGAATGTAAAGCGTGCCATTCTCTATAGTGAATTCGATGTCTTGCATGTCTTTGAAATGATGTTCGAGAAGCGCACAAAGTCCTACGAGGCGTCTGTAATCATGCGGCAACTCCTTCGCGAGCTGCGAGATTGGCTGAGGGGTTCTGATACCTGCGACGACATCCTCACCCTGAGCATTCATCAGAAACTCGCCATATAGGACCGGTTCACCGGTTGACGGGTTCCTTGTAAAACATACACCGGTTCCGGACTCTGAACCGATGTTCCCGAATGCCATCGATTGAATGTTAACCGCTGTGCCGAGCGTATCAGGTATGTCGTTAGCCTGACGGTAAATTTTGGCTCTCTTGCCGTTCCAGGATCTGAAAACTGCGGCGATAGCCATCCATAGCTGAGCGAATGGATCGTCGGGAAACGGCTGTTGTTTCTCCTGCTTTATGAGTTGCTTGAACTCTTGTACAATAGTGATCAGCGTTTTGGTGTCAAGTTCAACATCTAATTTTACTTTCAGCTCGTCCTTATGCCGCCGTATGATCGATTCGAATTTATCCCCTGACACACCGAGGACAACGTTCCCGAACATCTGAACAAATCGTCTGAAACAATCATAAGCGAATCGGTCATTGCTCGTTAGAGCAATTAGACCTTTCACTGTCTGGTCGTTCAGTCCTAGATTTAGAACAGTGTCCATCATTCCAGGCATTGATATGGGTGCCCCAGAACGAATTGATAATAGAAGAGGATTCTTGGGGTCACCGAAAATCCGTCCGGTTCTAGATTCAACAGTCTTTAGTTTTGACAGGACTTCCTGTTCCATTCCTTCTGGGAACTTGTTATTGTGGGAATTGTAGTAATTGCAGACTTCCGTTGTAACTGTCATGCCTGGAGGAATTGGAAGCTCGAGACGGGTCATCTCAGCTAAATCGGCGCCTTTTCCTCCAAGGAGATCTCTAAGATTTGAACTGCCTTCATCGAACAAGTAAACGTACAATCTATTCAATCACCGAGACTTGGATGTACGTTCAAGGCACGGTTCATTTACTTTGCGGCTGCGGCATATATACACAGAACGAAATATCGTCGCGGAACCAATAACTGATAGATACGATCAAATCGCAAGTAAGCTTGAGGGAATGACTCTCGATTCTGAGTTTCATGCGAATATGAGAAAAGCGAGTTTAGATCTCTCCAAACCAACAGATTACTGCGTGGAATCTGCAGTGGTTTCGGGAGAATAATCGCAGTATCCATGAGAATTGAATTGTTCTGACGCACGAACGACTTCGCGACCGAGGGAGCGCAATTGATCTTCAATCGCCCGATCCGTAACATGCCCGGCTTTATCAAAGGCTTGCGTGGCTCTTGCTACTGGAATTACAAGTGGAACTGCCCATCCTCGGAGTGCGCGTACGATGAACTCCATTGTGTTTACGGCTTGCAATCCTTGGACTCCGCCCGCCGTGCTGATCATCCCTACGATCTTATCCTTCAAGTAAGGCGGATCACGTTCGCCTAGGAGCTGGAACCAGTCTACGGCATTCTTGAATGATCCGCTGATCGTTCCGTGATACATTGGACTACTCCATATCAACCCGTTTGCATGATGTACCTCATTACACATCTGGACAACACGCGCCGGGGGATTTAATTCTGGGGCGTAAATGGGAAGATCCAAGCTTCGAATATCAAGTAGGGTCGTTTGTGCGCCAGCGTCCGACGCTCCCTGCAACGCTAACTTCAAAGCCGCTAGACTAGTTGAAACCTTGGATAGTGATCCTCCAAGACCGGCAACGCGTATCGATTCACTGTTCTTCATATCGACTCGCCCGCATTTCTAGACTCTACTTCTATACTTAGCAAGATAAATTCCATCAAGAATGATCAACGCAATCTGCAGGGTCGACCCTGCAAGGAAAGTGATTGTGGCGAGACTCAAGCCAGCTTGCACATACGCATAGTGTTCAGGTTGCGGAAGCGAAACGAGTAGCGTCAATATTGCCAGAGCGAGGGCGAATGGATATGCTTGCTTATGTCCGGTAGCAGCCAATATGGCTACGACAAGATAAACGACCCATCCCGTAAGTACTGAGTAGAATAACCAGCTTGGAACTAGATTATACAACTGAACTAGAAGTATAAGGCCGAAAATCACTGAGAGGTAAATCAGGACGTTGATTGTGGAGTTGAGCTTCATTATCTCATCGCACCAGACGAGAATAGTGATAAAAAAAGAGGACGGTTGAAGGTTAATCGGGAACTACTTTTTGAGTTCCGCTAATCGTTCTGTGACGCCTTGCAATTCTTTCTCTAGTTGTTCCTTGTAGCCTTCAAGCCATTCGAGTTTTTCTTCTTTCGTGTAGAATTGTCGTCCACCACACATGCATTCTCCACCTCCTATAGAGTCGTGTTCATGCGAGGGTTATCCGGTCTGCCCGGGATTGGTCGATTATGCGAAGGAGGCCATCTTGTTTCCAGACTTCGTGGAGACGAGCTAGCATACCGGATAGCAGTTGTCAGTTTCGTTATTCTTTCACCCAGCAAGCTATTGTTCGGCGTCCGATTTAGCGACTGACAACGCGGATAGTCAGTCATAGGACAAAAACTAAGACATACGACGCAACAATCGGAAGACCTCAGATTTGATTCCGGCATTCAGTGAGGCTGTCGATGCGAAAGTTCACACTCCAGTCTATACTATGCACAAATATTTCGCTCGACGACCATGGAACGTCTTTAATCAACTCATCTCACATTACTCCTCACCAGGCGACATTGTGCTCGATCCTTTTGCTGGCGGCGGTGTAACAGTTGTAGAATCGCTCAAACTGAGGAGAAGAGTGATTGGAGTAGATGTCATCCCTCTGGCCACATACATAGCTTCGATGGAAGCACGCAACCTAGACTTGCCCTCGTTCGAAGAGACTTTTTTGCTTCTCAAATCCAAATTGAAAGACGAAATCCGTTCGCTCTACGCAACAAGATGTGAAAAATGCAACGAATTGGCGATTGCGGATTGGATTGAATGGGATGAAAAAAGACAACGACCGGTACGACTAAAGTACGGATGCTACAAGTGCGGTGACATCGCACAGAAGACGGCATCAAAAGCAGATCGTGAACTTGCCGAGAAAATTGACGACAACTTCTCGAGGTTGATCCAAGAGAGAGAATTGTGGTATCCGGAAACGAGTATCCCGGCTGGTGACAAATCGAATTCACTTATCAAACAGGGATTCAGTTCCTTTCATGAATTATTTACGAAACGGAATCTGACTGCCCTTGCGATTCTATTTGACGAAATAAATCGATTACAAGAGATCGATGAGAGAGAATTCTTGAAATTCGCTTTCAGCAGTTCACTCAAGTGGACTAGTCGGCTCTCACATTTGAGAGGCCGAATTGTTGAGGGCTGGGCGATGCACGCGTATTGGGTTTATCCGAAGAGTCTGGAGATGAATGTGTGGAATACCTTTGAGCGACGAACAAAGGCCATCATGAGAGGAAAACAGTATAGTTCCGAACACATCGGCAACTACTGTAGATTCGCACATGTGTTCA
>Ga0326728_10018791_pt1 | contig 13539 bp, 9 predicted proteins | sample MB3enrmetagenome_FD_207602 | JGI IMG/M metagenome (GOLD analysis project Ga0326728, IMG submission 207602) | Lab enriched peat soil microbial communities from McLean, Ithaca, NY, United States - MB31MN | ecosystem: Environmental > Terrestrial > Soil > Wetlands > Peat | place: USA: New York... | reverse complement strand
AGCCGCCGAGGATTTGCCGTAAATGCTGTTCCAATTGGTTCGGGGCCGACCGGGCCAGTTCCTCCAGCACGGTATTTTCCGGCTTGAGCAAATCGAGCACATACTGCGCGTAATAAGCCACGATGACGTTCGCCCCCAACACCCTTTCGCCGGATTCAAAAGGCAGCACGCCCGCCAGCATTTTCAGCAGCGTAGTCTTGCCGGCGCCGTTCGGGCCGACCAGAGTCACCCGGTCGCCGCGGTTAATCGTGAGGTTTAAATCGGTATAAATCACTTTGTCGCCGTAGGCCTTGTTAATATGATGCAGGCTGATAACTTCCCGCCCGCTGTGCGGCGGTTCGGGGAAATCAAAGTGGATTTTCCTGGTGGTACGCGGGATAGTGATAGTCTGTATTTTTTCCAATTTTTTAATGCGGCTCTGCACCTGGGAGGCCTTGCGGGCTTTATAACGGAAACGCTCGATGAAGCGCTCCTCTTTCTTGATTTGTCTTTCCTGCCGCTTGGCTGAGGCTTCCAGCTGTTCCATTTTTTTCTGCTTGGCGATGACGTAGCTGTCGTAATTGCCGTGGTGCAGGACGACTTCGCCCGGCTCGATGGCCAGCACTTTTTCCACGACACGGTTTAAAAAAGCGCGGTCGTGGGACGTGACCATCACCGCGCCGCGGTAGGTTGCCAGGTATTTTTCGAACCAGATTTGCGCTTCCAGGTCGAGGTGGTTGGTCGGCTCGTCCAGCAGCAGCAAATCGGGTTTGGTCAGCAGCAGTTTGGCAAGTTCGGCGCGCATCAGCCAGCCGCCGCTGAATTCGCTCAAAGCGCGTTTATAATCGGTCTGTTTGAACCCCAGTCCGGACAGAATAGCCTGCGCTTCGTGGTGGACGTCATAACCGCCCGCCAGTTCGTAACTATGCTGTAATTCGCCCAGCTGCGTCAGGAGCCGCTCATGGTTGGTGGTATCGGTGTCTTCCAGGGCTTTATGCACTACCGCCATCTTTTCGGCGATTGCAGTGACATCCCTTGCGGCGTTTTCCACTTCTGCCAGCAACGGGTTCTTCGAGCCGGGGTTGATTTCCTGGCGCAAATAGCCTATGGTGCCGTCTTTGCGTTTAATAATCTGACCGGAATCCGGCAGCGTCACGCCGGCGATGATATCGAACAGCGTGGTTTTGCCGGAACCGTTGGCTCCGATTAAGGCAATACGGTCCCGGTCGCCGATATCAAAACTGAGATTGGCGAATAAGACGCGGTCAACATATGATTTGGAGACACCTTCAGCACGCAGCATTATTTAGTTCCAATTTGGTTAATAAGGGGAACTGCCCCCTCTCTCTAGCTCTCTCCCACAAGGGGCGAGAGAACTAACCGTAAAACGAAGTCCACTCTCCAACCCGGGAGATATCTCTCAAATTGAACAAACCTCAATCTACAAATTTAACTGCTGAACATAGTGCGCCAGGTTTTCGCGGGTGATTTGCGTCAGTTCTTGCGGCGCCTTATCAGGATGGAACCAGCCGATTCCGGCACATTTTTCCGGTTCCAGGATACGCGGCTCGCCTGAGGCAATGCTACAGAGAAAAGTCGGCGATATCCAGTGCTGGCCTTCCTCTTTAAGAATATGGTCGACAACATCCAGCAATTTGCCGACGGTAATCTCAATGCCGAACTCTTCCCGCATCTCCCGCCGCAGCGCTGCCGCCATGGTCTCCCCGAATTCCACCGAACCGCCCGGGAATTCCCACAAACCGCGCTCGTTTTTGGCTTTGGGCCCGCGCCGCGCCAGAAACAACCGGCCTTGATTATCAACAATAATCGCCCCGACACCTACGCCGATATAATCAACGCCGCGTTTCACTGAAGGACATCTCTCCGAAAGCTTTTAAGAGACAATCTTATCGAGTTCTTTGGTTTCAATGGCGGTTTTAATTTCCATAGCGATGCGGCGCCCGGTGGAAACCGGTTTGCCATATGTCCAGATGGAATATTCCGAGCCGGTGCCGAACGGATTGGTTCCCGCCACGATTCTGGCCGAGATTTCAAAAACGGTAAATCCCGTATTCGGGTGATAAAAAGTTTCCAGTGCAAACGGCCCGATCATACCCGGCGGCATTAACTCCTGAGATGCCTCGACTGTGCCTTTCCCCATTTTAAAGATATCCGGCAATAAGCTTTCCCGGAGAGTGACTCTTTGATTACCGGTAATTGTATAATCCATGAATTCCAGCGGTATGTCCGGCAGGGCACGGTAAGCCTCGTCGATAGGTTCAATCCGTTTATCAAATCCCATATGGATCAGTGTCCCGTTTTTCACTTTATAGCCGACCGTGTTTTGCAGCGGCGAGAAGAAATAATGCGGATAATAACGCACGCCGGGCAGAAATTCCTGGATAGTATAGTGTTCGGCATCTTCTTCTTTCACTAATCCGAGTTGGACTCTTTCCTTGATTCGCTGATAGAACTCCTTTTTCGAGGAAGCGGTGAAAAAGCCTTTACCGCCTTTAGCACCGCGGAATTTCACGAAGATTTTCCGGTCGATTTCGTCCGGTGAGGCATATTCTTTCGGTAATCTCAATCCGGCTGCTAAAAGCCATTGCCGCTGGCTGGCCCGGTCGCTTTCCCATTTCAATGTATTTCTGTTGCCGAGGACAGGAACATAAAATCCGCCGATCATGTTGGAAAGCCCGACATATTCCACGAATGAACCGTGGGGAATCATGATGGTATTATGCGCGATCAATTCCTGCTGCACCCGCTCCGAAAGGATTTCGCTCCAGTCATTCACCTCGATGAAAAAATCCGGGGTGGCGGCTGCATAGGCATCATAGGTGGCACGCCGGTCCGGCTTGACCACACCGACGGTCTTGAACCCTTCCTGTTTAGCGCCGTAAAAAATCTGCAGCGCGGAATGCGAGCAAATCGTGCCGATGGTTATTTTTTTCGGGTCGTAGGAATCCAGTATTGCTTTCACTTTTTCGTTCATTACGTTACCACCTCGCTCAGTCTGCCCAGTTTCAAAGCTTCCAGAATATCAATTACGACGAGGTCCAGCGGGTCGTTAATCTGCCGTCCCTCGTAACTTGATTTTAATAACTTTTGGAATTTTAACGTCAGGTTCCGCATTTCCGGCGAAGTCGGGCCGATGGCCGGGTCGCCCGGAATCCTAGGGGAGACATCGAAGATGACAAATTCCAGTTTCCGCGGGTCGTCATGTGCATAGGCAACCGCGCCCTGCAGCCCGAACGGGCCGATCATCCCGGGCGGTTCCTCATTTTTTACCGTGGCGATAAATTTATGCGCCGCTTCCCAGAACATCGGGTGCAGCGATTCCCGCATCGTAATCCCGTAGTGCCCCACTTCTTCGTTGGTCACCGGGATATTCAACTGCAGTTGCTGCTGGGCCGGCAGCTGCAAAAAGCCCTGCAGGTTTACCTGTCTCCGGTCACTGAAACCGACCAGGTCCAAATCGCCGAATTTATCCGCCAGGCCGTAGGCCTGCCAGTTGGCATTGACCCGGGAGCCGAAGGCATATTCCTCGATGCGGGCTTTCTTCAAGGCGTCGGCGTTTATTAATCCTTTGCCGGTATAGAATTCCGCCTGCTGATAATACTGTTCGGCGGAATTGGCGTAGAAAAACGCCCTTTCCAGCGGCTTGTCCGCGCGCTGCACTTTCACCAGCACCAGCCGATCGATTTGCTCCGGTTTTTCAAACTGTTTGGGAAACCGGATGCCGGCCTTTTCGAGGAAGTAATACTGGCTTTTGACCGCGTTGCGGTCTTCCATGCGCAGCATCTTGCGGTTGCCGTACATCGGGATTTTGAACTCGTTTTCGATGCCGTCCACTCCAACGTAAACCGTGAAGGAGCGGTGCGGAATCCAAACGGTGTTGTAACTCAATAATTCATCCTGTACTTCCGGTTTCAGGATATCCTTGAATTTCTCCAGGGTGACGATGTGGTCGTAAAGGTGCTTATGCTCGCGGGCATACAGCGCGTCCCGGCCTTTTTCCACCACTAAAAGCGTCTTAGCGCCGAAAGACTTGGCCGCCATGCCCATCGCCAGCGCGGAATGCGAACCGATGACGCCGATGTGCGCTTTGGCCGCCGTGTAATTTTTGGCGGTACTGCGCATTGATTCTAAAGTTATCATTTATATCTATCCCTCGTGTGGTAATAGTTATCCGAAAATATTAATTGTACAATCCTACAATAAATCGCTTGTAAAAGTAAAGCCTTCCCTTGTTTTTCCCGACCTGATCAGGAATCCATTGAACAATCTGAACGAGAATTAGTAGTCTGCTAACGTGTATAGTAATGCCCTTGGTGGCTGTTTGAGAATCAGGACAGGATAAAATCGAGTGTGTTCTCTCTAAACATCCAGGTTCTTAACGTACTGCGCGTTGGCAGTGATAAAGGCTTTGCGCGGGGCAACTTCGTCGCCCATCAGGACCTGGAAAATCTGGTCGGATTTCGCGGCATCTTCCACGTTGACCTGCAGCAGCGTGCGCGTGGCCGGGTTCATCGTGGTTTCCCACAACTGCTCGCTGTTCATTTCGCCCAGGCCTTTGTAGCGCTGCACTTCCACCCGCTTATCTTTGAGTTCTTTCAGCACCGTGTCGCGTTCCTGGTCGGAGTAAATCCACCGTTCCTCTTTGTTGGTTTTCACCCGGAAGAGCGGCGGCTGCGCGATGAACAGGTGCTGCTCAGTAATCAGCCGCGGCATGTGCCGGAAGAAGAACGTAAGCAAAAGCGTGCGGATATGGGAACCGTCAACGTCGGCATCGGTCATCAGGATTACTTTGTGGTAGCGGAGTTTTAACGGGTCGAAACTCTCATCAAGGCCGGCGCCGAGCGCCGTAATCATGAAGCGGATTTCGGCCACGCCCAGCATTTTCTCCGGGGAAGCTTTTTCCACGTTCAGGATTTTACCCCTGAGCGGCAGGATGGCCTGGAAGCGGCGTTCGCGGCCCTGTTTGGCGGAACCGCCGGCGGAGTCACCTTCCACCAGGTATAATTCGCAAAGCGTCGGGTCTTTTTCGGAACAATCGGCCAGTTTACCGGGTAAAGTGCCGGTATCGAGGCTGTTTTTGCGGACGACCAGGTCCCGGGCCTTGCGGGCGGCTTCCCGGGCGCGGGCTGACAATAAACACTTATCGATAATCGCTTTGGCATCGTCGGGATGCTCTTCCAGGTATAACGCCAACCCTTCGGCGACTACGGCTTCGACGGCCGGTTTGGCTTCGGCGTTGCCGAGCTTACCCTTGGTCTGCCCTTCAAATTGCGGTTCGCCGATTTTGACGCTGACAATCGCGGTCAAACCTTCCCGGACATCGTCGCCGGAGAGGTTGGGGTCGTCGTCTTTGAGGAACTTATTTTTATGGGCATAATCGTTATAGACACGGGTCAAGGCAGAACGGAAACCGGTGAGATGCGTGCCGCCGTCCATCGTGTTGACGCAGTTGGCAAAGCTGAAAATGGACTCACTGAAACCGTCGTTGTACTGCAGCGCAACATCCACGCCGATGCCATTGTTGGTTTTCGAAATGTAAATCGGCTGTTTGTGCAGCACGACGCGGTTGTGGTTCATGTGGCGCACAAAACTGGACAGGCCGCCCTCAAAATAGAAGGTCTGTTCTTTGTCGTCATTGATATCAATTAAAGATATTTCCAGCCCTTTATTCAGGTAAGCCACTTCCCGGACACGGTCGCAGAGGGTGTTGAAATCATATTTTATCGTGCCGAAAATTTCCGGGTCGGCCAGGAAGGCGGTGGTGGTGCCGGTGCCTTCGGACTTACCGGCGACGGCGACATCCACAACCGGGATACCGCGATGGTATTCCTGGAAATACAGCTTATCGTTACGCTTGACCCAGACTTTGACCCAGGTGGAAAGCGCGTTCACCACAGAAGCGCCGACGCCGTGCAGACCACCGGAGACGGTATAGGCTTTGCCGCCGAATTTGGCGCCGGCATGGAGCACGGTCATCACGGTTTCCAGTGCGGATTTACCGGTCGCCGGATGAATTTCTACGGGGATGCCTCGGCCGTTGTCTTCCACGGTGATGGAATTATCTTTTTCGATGGTGACTTTGATGTGCGTGCAGTAGCCGGCCATGGCTTCGTCGACGCTGTTGTAAATAATTTCATAGACCAGGTGGTGCAGGCCGCGCTGGTCGGTGCTGCCGATGTACATCCCGGGACGGCGGCGAACCGCTTCCCGTCCGCCCAGGACGGAAATTGCCTCGGCATTATATTCGGCGGTACCGTCATTATGCCGGTCTCTTTTGGGCATAGACGCAGGTACGTTATTTTCAGTCATAATTGACACTCACTCCAGGGAATTAATATTACTGACGATTTAATATCAAAACAGACGCCGGACGGGCGGTAATTACGATTTGATTCCGATATAGAATCCAACATATGTTTATTATACCACACTGTAGCTTAGATTTGAAGCTGGACAGATACAAAATACCAAGATTCAAGATACAAGTATCAAGAGTCAAGGAAATCCGAAATCCGAATATCGAAATGCTAAACAAACTCCAAATTCAAAAATCTGCACCCCCTGAGTCCGTAGACGAAGGGTCTCCCTGTGGTTCATTAAGGTCTTTTTTGTATTGAGAAATTCAGTAACTTTTCATGAAATTGAGTATGCGGCGCCCCTCGCGGTTAACGGGATAGTAAGATGCGATTTGGGATTTTGTCCCAAACTGGAACGAAAATACCCGGATTGAAGATTGAAATCTCTTTTACCGAATGTGGGGTGTAGTGAAGCGGATTCCCGCGTTTTGAAGAAAAGTTGTTGCTGCTGCGGGAGGGCCGGAGTGCCCCAAACCCCATTTATTCCGTTGCTTTTATTAACCCTTTATACATCAGCTCGTTGAGCTGAGTACCTGCGGCTGGGCGCTTTTAGGACTGGTTCTGACGGAACATTTACCGTCCGGTTTGGTGTAGCCATAACACATGGGAGACTCCAGGTTTCCCATATTGACCCCGGCGGCCAGAACATGACGGAGCGTTCTACGTACTTCGCACAAACGTTAACAGTATTATATGACAGGTTATTGGTGGGCTGTCAAGCGGTTTTTGTCACCCCCCCTGTAACGAAATAATCAAGTATCAAGAAAATTCGAAATACAAAATATTTACCCTTCAGTTGAAGGATACGTTCGCTGAAGCGAAGTACTTCCGGTTATTGCCTACAGCCTTCGGCAAATCCGAAATACAAAATACCAGTTTGAAAAGGGTATTCATTGCTACCACACCGAGAGACCTAACAGGGGGATTTCATCGTGAATTGGACGGCTGGATCCCGTTCTTCAACGGGATGGAGAACAGAAAACACATCCCCCCACTGTCGTTCCTGCGAAAACCGAAAGTACTTTGCTTCGGTAGGATTACATCGAAACAAACGCACAGGAATCCAGCTTCCGGAAATACCAATATCATCCCAACCGGAAAATATCTGGATTGTCTGGTCAAGCCCGACAATGACAGGGGGCGATGTCATTCCCGCGAAGGCGGGAATCCAGAGTATCAAACAATGTCATCCCAAAAATCTTTCCATTCGGGATTTTGTTTTTCAATCAATGCCAATTTCCATTTCCGGTGCCATTTTTGTAATTGCTTTTCCCTCGTTATTGCCGCGCCTGCTGTATTACCTTGTTCGTAATGAACCAGCATGTGCACATGATACGTTCTGGTAAAACCCAGCATCTCTTCTTTTCTGTGTTCACCCACAAGCCTTATAAGATCAATTGTCATGCCTATATACAAGGTGCCATTTCTATTACTCGCCAGGATATAAACATAATAACACTTCATATTTGATATTATTATCTTTCTGGATTGTCGGGTCAAGCCCGACAATGACAGGGGGCGATGTCGTTCCCGCGAAGGCCGAAGAGCCATTTTCGGTACTTGACGAAGTCAATGTATACCGAGCGAACCGAAAGCAGCGGCATTTACTGCCCGTCATACTTGACACTGACAGTGCTATTCTTTACGATTAGGGAATCAAATACCGGATATTGCAGGAGGCATTAAGATGACAGAACCTGTGTCTATTTTTACCGACCAGTTTTCGCTGAACACGAGCACGTACGGTGCGACATTGAATTTTCTGCTTTCGGACCCGGTGCTGCCGGCGCCCGGCTCGCCGCCGAAAATCGAACGGCAGGCCACCGTCAGAATGAGCCTGGAGCACCTGAAAGTGATGTCCTTCATCTTGATGCGCTCGGTGAAACAGTACGAGAACCAGACCAACACCACAATCCAAATCCCGATGCAGATGTTGAACTCAATGAGCATCAGCATGGAAGACTGGGACGCATGCTGGCGGTAGGAATCAAGCTGAAGGGTGAACCCGCTGCTACATCATTTCAGTGATTTTGATTCCCGGGCGGCGGTAGTAATAGTTTTTCGCAGCAATGCCGCCCCGGATGGCTTTTACCGGACACCAGTTATAGCAGGCCAGGCAGTTTTCGCAACTATGCTGCCAGACCGGTTTTTTATCCGTCATGATGATGTTATTGACCGGGCAGACTCCGGCACAGATGCCGCAGCCGGTACATTTTTCGTTGACGCTGAAGCTGGTATCATTGAGACGGATGAGCGCATCCATGTCCAAAGCAGGTGATGAGTTCGATAATTTGGCAAACGATTTCTTATACGTCCATTTCATCTTGCTCATGCTATAATCAACCAGCATAAAAAACGGCCCCAGCAGGACGTGCCGGAAAAATTCTCCCTGTTTCCGTTCGAGGGTGTTGCTGACAACTTTGCCGGCCTGTTTGTTCCAGGTAGAATACAACAGCGCATGATTTTCAAAGAATTTGGGAAAAGAGTTTTGCGGCATGTGGACGCGGTAGGCGGCCGCAAGCTCCCCGCCTCTTGCTTCGATTAACCGCCTTAAGGATTTCAGGGAATAACCGGCGGAACCCCCGAACGTACAGACCGCAAACATGTATTTGTGCTCGATGTCAGCTAATTTCCCGACAAATCTTTTGATAATCACGGGTAGTTCGGTATAATAGACCGGAAACACAATCCCGATTACATCCGAATCCGGATTAATGACATCTTTATCCACAACTGAAGCGATGGGGATAAGATTGCCGCCGGTTTTCGCCGCAATATCTTTGGCGACGCTCAACGAATTTCCGGTTCCTGAAAAATAGTAGATATCGATACTCATATGTGATGCAAGAATAATATCATATAACAGGGTGAGATTCAAATCCCGCTGCGGATATCTGGGCGGTAACTATAGAACAGCAAGAAGAAGGCTAACCTCGAACCCAAGATAATTTTAAATACCACCATGATTTAATCCGTGATATAATTTCAAGTCATGGGTGAATAAAATCAAACACAACTAACAATTATTCGGTCAACCACCTAAAAAAATGATAAATAACCGGAGTTTTAGTATGTATCAAATTGTGCCAATGAAAAAAGAAGATATCCCACAAGCAATGACACTCTGGCACAGGCAATTTGTGAAATATTGCAAGAATGACTCGTTCCCGGATTTTTGGTGCGGCGGACAAAGGGAGATAGAATCATACCTATTAAAACAAATAGAAAAAGACAATGCCATCGTAGCAAAAAAAGATGGTGCAATAGCCGGCTTTATGGCATGGATGTGCGTTGACTTTCACCATGAAAAAACGGCATTTTGCCCCACGGTGGGTCACGCTGCTTTAGAGGAGAATGAAAATAACATTTATCAAGCGCTATACACCGAGGCATCGCAAAAATGGGTGCAGGATAGCCGATACAACCATCTATGGATGACCTTTTACGATGATATAGCCCTAAAGGAGATGTTATATGACATCGGGTTCGGTTCCTATGTCATCGATGCCTGCCAAAAAGTATCCAAAAATATACTGCAGACCAATTGCCCGTACAGAGTAACAAGAGCAGTGCCAGATGACGCAAATGCCTTATTAATATTAGAAAATGAACTGAACCAATATTTAATAGAGTCTCCCATTTTCTTAAAAAGAGAAGCGTGTTCGAAAGATAATATCGCGCAAATCATCAGCCAAAACAAAGTCTTTGTCGCCTGGGATAATGACTGCGCAATCGGTGTGATGAGCCTGAACACCGAACAAGGGTATAATTTTGAAAAGTTGACAACACCCGATAGCGGCTACATTGGCCGCATCGGAGCTTTTGTCAAACCGGAATACCGGGGTAAAAACGTGGGAACCAGTTTAGTAAAGGAAATTTTTAATTACTGCGCTGACGCGGGAAAACCTTTTGTTCATTTGAGTTTTGAAACCGCTAATCCAAATGCAAGTAAATTTTGGCCAAAATATTTCCAACCTGCGATCAGGTCCGTGAGAAGAACGATCAATAAAGACGTAAATGATATCTAAAACGTATTAAGTAAGGTACCATAAAACACTAAAATTTTATTTCAAGTGTTTGGTAAAAATCGGCCTGGAGAAACTTACCGGCACCGTAAAATTTGACTCTGCGGCGATTTGACCGTATAATTAAGAATGTTACGTTAAAGCAAACCCGCATCATTTTTGCAGGAACGCTCCTCATTTCCCCCTCAAGATGAATTCAGTCGGCACGCTTTTTGTTTCAAAGAGAAAATGTTGATGCAGACAAATGTTGCCCAATTACTGAAAGCGCCGGTCGGTTCCATCCGGACCTTACCGATAGATGACGTTTTAACGGAAAACGGCGTGGAATACCGCGTGCGCGGCGAAGTAACGCTGGTGCGTTCGAATACCAGCATCCTGGTGCAGGGCCGGCTGGAAACCCAGACGGAAATGACCTGCAGCCGCTGCCTGAAACCGTTTGTGCTGAAAATCCCCCTGAAAATCCAGGAGGAGTTTTACCCGACCATCGACATTATCACCGGGGCGCGGCTGCCCAAACCGGAAGACCCGGGCAGTTTCACCATCGACGAGCACCATATTCTTGACTTAACGGAAGCAATACGGCAATATATTATCACGGCGCTGCCGATGAAACCGCTGTGCAAAGAAGATTGCGCCGGTTTGTGCGGCACCTGCGGCAAAGACCTGAACCTGGGGGATTGCGGCTGCAGGCAGGAAGAAAGCGACCCGCGCTGGGCGGCATTGCTAAAATTGAAAAATAGTAATAAAGTAAAGATTGCAAATCCTAAGAAACAAAGGAAGAAAGTAAAATGACACCACTACCTAAACGAAAATACGCCAAGGCACGACAGGGAAAACGACGTGCACATCTCGCCATCGAAGCGACTGCAACCGTAGAATGCCCGCAGTGCCACAGTCCCAAACTGCCGCACCATGTCTGCAAGACCTGCGGGACTTACGACGGCCGGGAAGTACTGGAAATCAAAGCTCCCAAGCCAAAGAAAGCTTCATAAGAGTCAACGTTTCATGGTTTTTGGCACTTAACACCCGATAATTGAGGGGGATTATAGCGCATAACAATACCGCCGGGCTGGTCCCGGCGGTTACTGATTACAGCGCACCCGGCAGCATCGGGTGTTATTTTTTCCCGGAAGATTAATTGATAAGTTGAGTGAGCAATTCTGTAGACATGTTAAACAACGCTAGTTATTACACAACGACCCTCACCTTTAATCCTCTCCCTAAAAGGGAGAGGGAGATATACGAGAAGGAGTGCTATCGAACTCCTTCTTCTGGAGTTTGTATTTAGTCCCAAACTCATTCTTTTCTCAGCGCGTAATAATCAAAATTTGAAACGGGAGAGTAATATGTCTGATATCAAGAAAGTTGCTTATGTTTTTCCGGGGCAGGGCGCCCAGACCGTAGGGATGGGGAAAGACCTTTACGACAGCTTCGATTCGGTGAAAACGCTGTTCAAACAGGCGGATGAGGCGGTCGGTTTTTCACTATCAAAAATATTCTTCGAAGGGCCGGAAGAGGAACTGCGTAAAACCAGCAACGCCCAGCCGGCGCTGGTGGTGGTGAGCATCGCCTGCCTGCGGGCGGCGCAGGAAGTCGGCGGGAAAAATCTGCCGGCGCCGTCTTTCATGGCAGGACACAGCCTGGGAGAATACACCGCTTTGGCGGCGGCCAACGTGATTGATTTCAGCACCGCCGTTTTCCTGGCGAAAGAGCGCGGGCGGCTGATGTATGAAGCCGGATTGAAAACACCGGGCAGCATGATGGCGATAATCGGGCTGGATGAGGCGATACTGGCGGAAGTCTGTAAAGAGACGAACACCGTGATTGCCAACATCAACAGTCCGGGGCAGCTGGTCATCAGCGGCGCGGTGGAAAACGTTGCCAGAGCCGGAGAGATGGCCAAAGCTAAGGGCGCGGCCCGGGCGCTCCCCCTGCAGGTCAGCGGCGCTTTCCATTCTCCACTGATGCAGCCAGCGGTGGAAGGCATGACCCAGATTTTAGCGAAAGTTACTTTTAAAGACCCGATCGTCCCGATTATCGCCAACGTAACGGCCCAGCCTATCACCAGCGGCAGTCAGGTCCGTGACGAACTATTGAAACAGCTCTGCAGCAGCGTACAATGGCAGCGCAGCGTAGAATTCATGGCGGGGCAGGGTGTTGGCAAGTTTATCGAAATCGGGCCCGGAAAAGTGCTTGCAGGGCTGATCAAGAGAATCAGCAGAGAGTCCGAGATGGCGAACATCGGGGATGCGAACGCGGTGAAGGGGCTGGCGGCGGTCTGATGGTTGAGCCCGTGATTTCACCCTCACCCTGGCCCTCTCCTATCAAGGGCTAAGACTAACCGTGAGTGCTTGTTATTTGGAGTTTTTTAGTGGATCCCGCTGTATGTTATACTAAAAAAGTCAGCCGATAAAGAAACGAGGATGTAAAAATGGACTTCACCGGAAAGGTTGCCATTGTGACGGGCAGCGGGCGGGGCATCGGTAAAGCGATTGCGATGAAACTGGCCGAAAACGGCGCCACGCTGGTCATCAACGATGTGGGCGACAGCGCGCCGGCCGAACAGACTGTTGCGGAAATCAAAAACCTGAACCGCCAGGCCACGGCGATCATGGCAGATGTCAGTTCCTCCGCCGAGGTCACGAAAATGGTGGAAAACGCCATCGCAACTTACGGCAAAGTAGACATCCTGGTGAATAACGCCGGCATCACGCGCGACCAGCTGACGATGAAGATGACGGACGAGGAATGGGACAAAGTCCTGGCCATCGACCTGAAAAGCGTCTTCCTGTGCACCCGGGCCGTTTTGCGCCCGATGCTGAAGCAGCGCTCGGGCAGAATCATCAGCATGTCCAGTGTGGTCGGCATCATCGGGAACGCCGGCCAGGCGAACTACGCGGCCGCCAAAGCGGGCATCATCGGCTTCACCAAAACCATCGCCAAGGAAGTGGCCTCACGCGGGATTACGGTTAACGCCGTGGCCCCGGGTTTCATTGATACGCCGATGACGCAGGTCCTGCCGGAAGAACGTAAGCAGGCTTTAATGGCCAACATCCCGCTGGGGTACCTGGGCACCCCGCGCGACATCGCGGATACCGTTGCTTTCCTCGCCTCGGAAGAAGCGAGATACATTACCGGCCAGGTCATCAGTGTGGACG
>Ga0326728_10018790_pt1 | contig 13541 bp, 14 predicted proteins | sample MB3enrmetagenome_FD_207602 | JGI IMG/M metagenome (GOLD analysis project Ga0326728, IMG submission 207602) | Lab enriched peat soil microbial communities from McLean, Ithaca, NY, United States - MB31MN | ecosystem: Environmental > Terrestrial > Soil > Wetlands > Peat | place: USA: New York... | reverse complement strand
TGCGGGATTCTCATGCGATGAGAGACCGGCGCGTTTTTCGAGGGCTCTTCTCGGGCCGAAAGCGGCCCCTCAATAAAACTCTTTCATTATCCCTTTGAGACGGGTCGGGTCGAAAGGTTTCGCGGTCGGGGCCGCAACATCTGCGGGCGCCGGTCTTGCATTGAACGCGGGCCTGGCGTTGCGGTAAATGATGCCAAGGGGTATCCTGTCCCCGAATTCGAGCGCTTTTGCAAATGCCCCGGCCCTGTTGGCAGGATCATATGAAGGGTCGAGATGGTACACCCGCTTCGCGAACCACTGGTAGGTATTGAGGCGGTTAAAGGTGACGCAGGGCTGAAAGATGTCGAGCAGGGCGAAGCCCCTATGGCTGATGGCCTCTTTCATCATCTGCACCAGGTGTTCGTGATCTCCTGCATAGCTTCTTGCCACGAAGCTGCAGTCGAGGGCGACCGCAAGGGCAAGGGGGTTGAGCGCCTCAGCCTGGACGCCATATGGTTGCGCGTTTGTCTTCATGCCCCGCATGGTCGTCGGTGACGCCTGCCCCTTCGTCAGACCGTAGACCTGATTGTCATGGACGAACATCTTCACGTCGATGTTCCTTCGTATCGCGTGGATCAGGTGATTGCCGCCCTCACCGTACCCGTCGCCGTCCCCGGTGACCGCAATCACGGGCATCGTCGGTTTTGCCAGCTTGATGCCTGTTGCAACGGGCAGCGACCTGCCGTGGAGCCCGTTAAAGGTGTTGCATCTCGTATAGTGGGGGAATTTCCCTGATTGGCCTATCCCCGATACTATTATGAACTGGTGGGGCGCCAGTCCCAGCTCGGCAACGGCCTGCTTGAAGGCCCTCAATATGCCGAAATTCCCGCATCCCGGGCACCATGCCGGCACTTGGCCTTCGTAGTCACTTAAGGCGAGCATCCAGTTCTCCCAGTATCGTTTCCAAAAGGTATGGCCTCCCGTCGTACTTGTTGATGGTCGCCCCGAAGGAGAAGCCTGTTTCTGCCTTCACGAGCCGCGCAAACTGCGATGTCGCATTGTTCTCGACGCAGATGCTCTTTTTGGCCGACTTGAGCAGGGCCAGGTAGTCGAATGTGTCGGTGTGAGGGAAAGGGTAGATCTCGCTGAAGTGGAGAAGGGCGATCTTCTCGCTACGCGACAGAGAGTCGATCGCTTCTTTCAAGACGCCGTATGTGCTACCCCACCCGACGACAACGGTCTCCGGCCGGTCATTGCCGTAGAGCGCCGGCGGCGCTATCTCTTTCCGGATTGCAGGGAGTTTGTCGAGCAGCCTTTTCTGCACCATCCTTACCCTTATGCTGGCATCCTCCGTAAGATGTCCTTCCTCGTCATGCTCGTCGCTGTCCTCGACCACAAGGTGTCTCGAGGAACCCGGCACTGCGAAAGGAGAAACACCGGAAGGGGTGAAGGTGTACCTCTTGTAACCCACTGCCTCTTCCAGGGCCTTGCCTCGCAGGCGGTAGTCCCGGTACACGACCTTTCCGAGATCGAACCCCTCGCAGGTCCATTGTGAATCGGCAAGGTACTGGTCCGTGAGGACAAAACCGGGTATCTGATATTTCTCCACCAGATCGAAAGCCTTGTTGGTGAGGAAGAGCGCTTGCTCCGGAGAGCCCGGCGCAAAGATGACCTTCGGGAATTCCCCGTGGCCTGCATGGAGGACAAAGAGCAGGTCTCCCTGTTCGGTCTTTGTCGGCAGCCCTGTAGCCGGCGCGGGTCGCTGTCCTACTACCACCACCAAGGGAGTTTCGGTCATGGCGGCCAGAGAGACACCCTCGACCATCAGGGCGAATCCGCCGCCCGCAGTGGCCGTCATCGATCTGGCCCCCGCGAAGGAGGCCCCTATGGCCATATTCACCGCCGCTATCTCATCCTCCGCCTGCTCGACCACTATGCCGTATTCCTCAGAATTGCTCGCCATAAAGTTGAGTATGCCCGTTGAGGGCGTCATCGGGTATCCGGAGTAAAACGTGCACCCGGACAGGACCGCCCCGAGACTTACGCCTCCGTTACCATCGATCAGCATGCGGGGAGAACCGGGCGGCCCCACGCGAAAAGCGCATGTGGTACAGTGCTCCACGGCGAAGTCATACCCCCTGCGCGCCGCCTGCCGATTCTCCTCGACGGTCTCGGGTCCCTTCTTCTGCATGAGCCCCGCGATTACCCCAAGGAATATGTCGAGACCCATGCCCAGCATGCCCAGGACTGCCGCGGTTGCGACGGTGTTGGCCATGATCCTGCTGCCCCCGTCCTTTGTGGCCAGCTCGACAAAGGGGACCTCCAGGAACCGGGGCCCTTCATAGTGCTGCTTCAGGATCGCGGGATCATAGACGATCACGCCCGACCCGGTGAGCCGATTCTCGCTCTCCGCGACACTTTGCCTGTCGAGGGCGATCACGATGTCCACTGCATCGCGCGAACAGGCAACCGGTTTGTCCGACACGCGCACCTGAAAGAAATTATGGCCTCCCCTGACGCGGGATTCGTAATCCTGATGGATGAACACATGATAGCCCGTCCTCGCGAAGATCCTCCCGAGGCCGTTGCCGATGGTCTGAATACCCTGACCGGCTTCGCCGCCTATTTTGATGGTGTAGTCCACTCCCGCCTCCCCGGTTTCATCTACAATGTATTCGGGGCCTGTGGGATTGTCAAGGCGGACCTGGAGGTGTAGTCTATTAGAATACCGTGTGCTCGGTGGGACCCTTCGGCTCACATTCGGCGGGCTTGGCGGGAAATTCAAGAGAGGGGTTATGAAAAAAGCATTTGTCGGTCTCTGCATCGTGGTGGTCCTTCTTGTCTGTTCCTGTGCGACCGAGGAAGGCTACAATAGGCAGAAAGGGCCACCCATTGAAGTAATCGGCGGCGGCGCCGTCGCCGTACAGGCCGTCGGCGGTCGCACAGGTGCCGCCCGATAGGGGCGGTTGCGGGCGCGTCCTCGCGCCGTGCGCTGAGGCGCTTGACGGGTAGTGAATCACTATATTAAGACTTATGTCCTGCATGTCGGCTCTGCCTTGCGGTGCTCGCAACACAAGGGCGGCCGCATTTTCGGACCAGGTCGGTATCGGACGTACATGCAGGTCGGTCCTGCCTAAAGGGGATTTATGAATTATCAGGGCAAAGTCCGCCGGTCCCTCCTGCTCGCGGTTTTTGTCTTAGCCGGGGCGGCCTCGCCGGTGATGGCGGGCGCGGACGCAGCGGTTCTGACAGTGACGAAGGAGTCAAGGATCAGCGTCGACGTCGACAACCAGCCGCTCGATGCGCTCCTGCGCATGATGGCGGAGAAAAGACTCTTCAGCATCGGAGGAGGCATCGCGGGAAATGAATCCCTTACCTTTCATTTCGTAGACCTGACCTTGCCGGAAATGCTCTCGAAAATTTTGAGAGGTTACAATTATGTAGTGATCGATCAGGGAAAAAACCAGCCTCCGGTGCTTACCGTATTGGGAAGGGTCCAGAAGGATGCGGTCGCCGCCCATGCGGATATGCCCGCCCCCCCGGCTGCCTCGCCCGAACCGAGAAGCTATGCGTCCCCGGAGCCTCCGCTGGAGCCTCCTGCGACATTAGCGACATCTCAGCCTGGTCTGTCTCCCCGGCAACCCGTGGCGCAGAAGCCTCAAACGCCCCAGGAGGCCAAGCCCGTGGGTGAGGCAGGAACACAGACCGGACAGACGGCGCCTGCCATACAACCGGGTCAGGCCGCCGGATCGACCGGAGCGGGCGCCAAAGATCTATTGAGCGGGCAGCAGGCGCCGGGCGGACAACTGGCTCCGCAGGCCGAAGCGCCGCTTGCCGAATCACCAGGCATTCATTTTTAACCGTTCGTCAAAGGGACATACTGCTTTTCGGTCGCCCGCGCTATCGCCGGAGACCTGTTCTTGACTGCACAATCGAAGTTTACAAAGTAATTGACATAGTTTCTTTCTGTGCTTACATTAAAGATAAGCCTCATTACCAAGATTACTCACCATAAAATTATAGAGGAGGATAAGATGGAAGGAAGCGTGTACAAGATTATCGAAATAGTGGGGACAAGCCCAAACTCCTGGGAAGATGCAGCCAAAGTCGCCGTAGAAACGGCGGGAAGCACGCTCGAAGACCTCAGGGTAGCCGAGGTGGTGAAGCAGGACCTTACCATCGAGAACGGGCGGGTAACAGGGTACCGTGTCAGACTCACTATCTCTTTTAAGTATCACCCGGGCCAGTCGTAGGGGCAGCAAGAAGTAAACCGGGAAGGGTCGTGATGAAGCGAGGTGCGGCCGGCTCACGCCGGCCCGTTCGTTCCCGATCTATGAAACGGTGCTCCCGTTCGGAATATCCTTGTCCGGCATGATCAGTACCACCGTGTTCTTGTCCTCGCTGGAGGCCGCAAGCAGCATCCCGTGGGAAGCGACGCCGCGGAGCGTCCGAGGTTCTAGATTTGCCACGATAACGATGCGCTTGCCCACCAGCTCTTCTTTGCTGTAGTACGGTTTTATGCCTGCGACGATCTGTCTCTCTTCCCCCACGTCGATCGTGAGCTTGTAGAGGCGGTCCGCACCTGCTATATCCTCGCACTGCGTGATCTGTGCCACCCGAAGGTCCATTTTTTTAAAGTAATCGAAATTGATGTCATCCATAGCCGCTCCTTTCTCACGTGATAAGGTTTTTTCCGAGCATCGAAATTGATTCTATGATCCCCAATTATAGCAGAAGGAAGTCTCCTTTGCCATGAAATGGCGCGCGGAGATCATGGACGGGCAGGTGGCCGCAGGACGGCGGAGACAAGAAAAGGATCTTTGCCCCTTGATCTCGATATAGAGGTCCGTGTTATACTCGGTGAAAAGGTGCGCATCGCGACACGCGGCATCGATGCCCATCGGCAACGGGAATGGATCTTTTTTACCGGATAGAATTCGATTAGGAGGCCGCTTCCGGCGCGATGAAAAACGCCCCTGTCGTTCTCCTGTGTGTCTACCTTGGCATCCAGGCATTCAAATACTGTCTCGACTACCTCAACCTCAACTACATGCGCCGCCGGGCGCGGCCGGCGGCACCCGAGTTCGATGCCGTTCTCGGCCGGGAGTTCCTCGATCGGATGCAGGTCTATTTGCGCGAAAGGACGCTCTTCGGCATGGCTGCCTCCGGCTTGTCGACTATTGCTGTCGCCGTCTTCCTCTTTGGTGGGGTCCTCGACACCTATAACTCGTGGATCGCCTCGATGAATCTGCCCTTCGCCGTCTCGGGATGGATATTTTTTGTCCTGCTTTATCTGGCCTGGGAGGTTTTCTCCCTCCCTTTCACCCTCTACTTCATTTTCCACATAGAACAGAAGCACGGCTTCAACACCATGACTTACCCCGTCTGGCTCCTCGATTTCCTGAAAGGGACCTTGCTTTCCTTGCTGCTTCTCACGGCTGGGGCCTTCGGCGGGTTTTGGCTGATAGAGACGAGCCCCTGTTTCTGGTGGTTCTGGGTATGGTGCTTTTTCCTTGTGTTCACCATCTTCATCACCTATATCGCACCGTATGTGATCGAGCCCCTGTTCAATACGTTCACCCCGGTGGAGGACGAGTCGCTCAAATCGCGCATCATTGCCCTTGCGTCGAGAGCGGGCATCAATGTGAGCAAGGTGCTCAAGATGGACCAGTCGAAGCGGAGCAGGCACACGAACGCCTATTTTGCCGGCATAGGCAGGACGAAAAGGATCATCCTCTTCGATACGCTCCTCGAAACCATGAAGCCCGATGAAGTCCTCGCGGTGCTGGCGCACGAGATAGGCCACTGGAAGAGACACCATCTGCTCAAGGGGCTCCTGCTGACCGCGCTCGTTTCGCTAGTCTTCTTTTTCTGCGCCTACCAGGCGCTGTCGCGTCATGTGCTCGACGCCCTGTTCGCCATCCGCGTTGATGCCTTCCCGGCAAAAGTGGTGATCGCCGGTTTTTTCGCCGGTATGCTTTTTTTTCTCTTCACGCCGGTGATGAACGCTTTTAGCCGGAGCCTCGAAAGGGAGGCCGACCGTTTTTCGTGCGCCTTCGAGGGAAGGGGGGAGGCCATGATCAATGCCCTCGTCAAACTCTCCAGGGATAATCTCTCGAACCTCTACCCCCATCCGCTTTACGCCGTGTTCCATTATTCGCATCCCCCCGTGCTCGAAAGGATCAGGTACATAAGGGAGTACTGCGAAAAAAAAGAAGGCGGCCCGGGTTGAGGGAGGGACGCATCACACCCCTATGATACGAGTCGGCACATGCTCCTGGGCTGAAAAGACGCTTGTCGAGAGTGGGGAGTTCTATCCCCGGGAGGTAAAGAGCGCGGAGGCCCGCCTTCGGTATTATGCGTCTTGTTTCGATACGGTCGAGGTCGATTCCACCTACTACGCGATCCCTGAACAACGGACCGCGTGGCTCTGGGGGGCAAGGACGCCAGGCGCCTTTACCTTCCATGTGAAAGCGTACGGCGCGCTTACCGGACACGCTATCGACCCGAGGACGCTGCCCGCCGACATAAGGGGAGTTGCGGCCGGCCCTTCGAGTAAGTCTGCGTACGTGAAAGAGCGGGACGTGCTGCGGCTGATTGCGGAGCGGTTCAAGGGAGCCCTCATGCCGCTCGCCCGGGCGGGGAAGCTGGGCCTTATCGTCTTCCAGTTCCCCCCATGGTTCGACTGCAAGAGCGGCAACATGGACTATGTGCTCTTCTGCAAGCAGTTGATGGCGGAGCTGTCCCTCGCAGTCGAATTCCGGCACGGAAGCTGGCTCTCCGGCGCAAAGGCGCCCGAAGTTCTGGCATTCCTGAGAGAGCACGCCATCACCTACATCGCTGCTGACGAGCCGCAATATGGGACCTTGGCGACGGTACCCTTCGTACCCTTCGTCACCACCGACACCGCCTATTTCAGATTTCACGGGAGGAATGGTGAGAACTGGCTGAAAAAGGGCATAGCAACGTCGCTGAGATACGCGTACACTTACTCCGATGCGGAGCTGCGCCGGTTTGTGCCCGCCGTGGAAGAAGCGGACAGGCAGGCGAAGAAGACGTATGCAATGTTCAACAACTGCCACCGCGGCAGTGCGACAGCGAACGCCGCCCGCCTTAAGGAGTTGTTGCAAGAGGGAAAGGGGGCGTGAGTCGCCTCAGACCAGGATGCACGGACCGACTATCTGCGAGCCGCCTCTTAAGCCTGTCAGGGCGTTTCGGCGAGCTTCTTTGTGGGCCGGATGGTGAGCACGGGACAGGGCGCTCTGCGGATCACCCTGCCCGCGACGCTGCCCAGGAGGAGGTGCTCGATGCCTCCCCTCCCGTGGGTCCCCATGACAATGAGGTCTATGCCTTCCGATCCGGCGTATTCCGTGATCTCGATGAAAGCCGCCCCTGTCCGTACCGCCCCTGTCACGTCAATCCCGGCGATGCGCCCGGCCGTCTCTTCCAGTTGCTTTTTGACTTCGGCCTCGATGGTTTTTTGCGCCGCCTCGACGTTTTCGACCGCTATGAAGGATTCGTAAGGCGTGAAATAATCCATAGTGGGGATGACATGGATCAGGTGCAGGGATGAGCCGAATTTTTTGGCGATTTCTGCCGCATACTCCAAGATCTCGTCCGTGTATTCCGAAAAGTCGATAGGAACCAGTATCTTGTTGAACATCGCCGCCTCCCCTACTTTTATCCTATCTTATATACCGCGGTGCACCTTCAGTCAACCATTTCCTGAAGACCCTCGAGGCACACGGATTTGTGAACCCCAAGTTGAATCAGAGCGTATAACACCCCGCCCTGCCTCATTCCCAACCTTGACTTCCCTCCCCCTGCCCGTGTACACTGGTGAGAAGAGCCAGGGAGGGAGCGGATATGGCTTATCCACACGTATTTTCCCCCGGACGGATTGGATCGCTGACCGCGAAGAACCGCATCAAGTACGCTGCGACGGAAAGCAATTTCAATACGCAGGACGGCTTCGTCACGGACAGGGAGATCGCCTACCTGGAGGCGCAGGCGCGTGGGGGCGCAGGTATCGTCACGACACAGGGCGCCTACCCGGATAGGCGTGGTGAAGGCAAAGGCTTTCGCGGCACCATGTCGATCGCGGAGGACCGATTCATCCCGGGGCTTGCGCGGCTCGCAAAGGTAATAAAGGATAACGGGGCCCTCGCGGCGTGTCAGATCCTCCACTGCGGGAGGGAGGGCGGCGTTGACTTAGACTACTGCCTGATGCCGTCCGTCGTGCCGCAGCGGCTTTCCTATTTTAAACCGCCCCGTGAAATAACGCCGGCCGAGATAAAGCAAGCCGTCAAGGATCATGTGGCGGCGGCAAGGCGGGCTGTTGCCGCGGGCTACGATATAATCGAGTTGTCCGGCATCGTCGGCTACCTCATCTCGACGTTCATCTCCCGGTACACGAACAAACGGCAGGACGAGTACGGGGGAGAGACGGTGCGTGAAAGGTGCCGCCTTATGGTGGAAATCCTGGGCGGCATAAAAGCGGAGGTAGGCGATAAGGTACCCGTGGGGATTCGTCTTTGCGGCGCCGAGATCCTTGACGACCGCGGCGGCAATACACTGGAAGAAAGCATTGATAGTTTCCGTATTGCGGAAGAAGCGGGCGCCGACTACGTGAGCGTCACGGTTGGCTGGCATGAATCCTCGATATCCGTCATTACGAGAGACGTGCCCATGGGCCATTGGCTGTGGGTGGCCGAAGCGGTGAAAAAGGCAGTGAACGTGCCGGTCATGATGGCTTTCCGGCTTTTTCTGCCCGGCATTCCGGAAAAGGCCATTGCCGACGGTGCGATCGATTTCTGGGAGGCATGCCGGCCGATGATAGCCGATCCCGAGCTGCCTCGCAAGGCGGCAGAGGGAAGAGAGGCAGAGATCATCCCCTGCATCGCCTGTAACCTTTGTTTCTCCCGTCTCTACTACCACCAGCCTATCATGTGCACGGTGAGGCCGTCCCTCGGCCACGAAAAGGAAGAACCCTGGGGCTACCGCGGTTTTGCACAGGCACCGAAAAGAAAGAGGATCGGCGTCGTCGGTGGCGGCCCGGCCGGCCTGCAGTATGCGGCGGTGGCGGCCCGGAAGGGGCATGACGTCTTTCTGTGGGATACGCATACATCCCTGGGCGGCAGCATACTGCTTGCGTCGCAGATCGACCGGGGAGAGGACGAGTTGCTCCGGCCCATCCGCTATCTGGAGGGGGAGTGCCGGAAAGCAGGCGTGGAGATCGGGCTCGGGCAGGAATGCATGCCGGAAATGCTGCGTGACCGGAGTCTTGACGTGGTGACGGTCGCGACAGGCGCCCGGTTCAAGACGTTGCCGGCCATTCCCGGCCTCACCCCCGACCAGATAATCACGCAAGGGAAGAAACCAGGGGAGGCAGTGCTTATCGTCGGAGGAGACGGCGTGGGTCTTGCCGTGGCTGTCTACCTGCTGCACCACGGTGCCTACCACATCACCCTGATCGAGGAATCGGGGAAGCTCGGCCGTGACGTGAGTCCCTTTTACCTCTGGCGTTTCTTGAAGCTCTTCAGGGAGAGAGGCGTTACCTTCCTTACGAGGGCGCACATTGCGAAAGGGCCGGGGAAAACACTCTCCATCTCCTCGCCAAAAGGCGAGAAAGTGATCGAGGTTGACGACGTCGTTGTGGCGTTGAGGCAAGCCCGTGACGACGTGAGGACCGTATTCGCGGATTGCGCGCCGGTTGTCTACGTGATAGGTGATGCCCGGCGACCAAGGCGGCTCCATAACGCCATTCACGAAGCCTATCGCTCAGGCATGCAGATATGATACCCCTTATCGATGAAGATACCTGCACCGGGTGCAAGAAATGCCTTGAGGTTTGTCCGCCGCAGGCGATCGTGCTCGAGGACGGGAAGGCTCGCATAGAGGAAGAATTTTGCGAGGAATGCGGCTTTTGCGCGGCGGAATGCCCGGCTGCTGCGATCTGTATCCTCTTCGAGAAATCAGGCGACTGATCCGGCAAAGGCATCATCTGCGGATACAGACGTCGATGTGGAACCGCCGGCCTCATTGGACCCTCCCTTGATAGTTTCGCAATTTCCGGGTATAATAACACGTTCACACACAGGTCCATTTCCCCCTTTTTGGTAAATCGCGGAGGATGCATGAAAGTAGAAATAGAAAGTCTGGATAGGGTCAGGAAGAATATCGAAGTGATCCTGGAGGAAGCCAAGGTCAACGAGCTGCGCGAAGGAATATACCAAGAGCTGAAGAAAAGCGCGAAAATCAAAGGCTTCCGGCCCGGGAAAGTTCCCAGATCCGTGATTCAGGCCTATTATAAAGACTACATCGACGGCGAGCTGAAGAGGAAGATGGTCGAAGAGACGATGGATAAGGCGCTTGCCGAGACGGACGTCAAGCCGGTGAGCGAACCCAGGATTGAGTTCCTGGAGGAGGATAACCGGTACGGATACAAAATCGAATGCGAAACCGTGCCGGAATTCGAGCTTTCGACGTACGAGGGTATAGAGGTCGAGGTCGAGAAGATCAGGGTGGCCGACGAAGAGGTGGCCGCGCGGCTTGAGAGCATGCGGGAGATGCACGCGGAGATGATCGACAGACCTGAAGGCGAGGCCGCCCGAAAAGGCGATTTTGTGGTCATCCGCTATGAGGCCTTCCACAACGGCAAGCCGGTGGAGGGCGTGAAGGCCGATGCCTACCCTCTGGATCTCGGCAGCTCCAACCTGATGCCGGAATTCGAGGACGCCGTGACAGGCATGAAGGCAGGCGAGGAAAAGGAAGTGGAGATTAACTTCTCCGCCGATTATCCCGATAAAAATATAGCGGGGAAAAGGCTGCTCTTTAAAGTGCTGGTAAAAGAAGTAAAAGAGAAAAAGTTGCCGGAGTTGGGCGACGAGTTTGCAAAAGACGCTGGTTTCGAGAATATGGATACACTGCGGTCCGAAGTGATAAAGGGGTTGGAAAAGGCAAAAGAGGTGCAAAGAAAGGATACGATCACCGAGCAGATAGCAAACTTCCTGCTAGCCAACACGGATATTCCGGTGCCCGCGAGGCTGCTTGCGAGGCGCGTGGAGGCGCTCGTACAGGAGGCGCGGTCCCGGATGAAAACAGGTGTTCTCAGCGATGAGGAGGACAGGAGCTTTAACGCTGCCTTGCAGAAGCAGTACGAACCGGAGGCTGAGAAGCGGATCAGGATGGGAATGATACTCGCGCGGATCGCCGACCGGGAGGGAATACGCGTAGAGGATCACGAGACGGACGAACGGCTCAAAAGGATTGCGGAAGAAACCAAGCGAGCTTATGATTATATAAAGGAATTCTACGACAAATATGATCTGAAGTCGAACCTCAGGGAAAGTATACTCCACGAAAAAACAATCAGCCTTCTCATGGAGAAGGCAGTGGTGAAGGAGAAAGAATGAACCTTGTGCCCATGGTCATTGAGAAGGACGGCCGCGGAGAACGCGCCTATGATATATTTTCAAGGCTGCTGAAGGAACGTATAGTTTTCCTCGGCATGGGGGTGGATGATGTGGTCGCCAATCTCATCATCGCCCAACTGCTCTTCCTTGAATCGGAAGATCCTGCGAAAGATATCTATCTCTACATTAATTCGCCCGGCGGCATAATTACCAGTGGACTCGCAATTTATGATACAATGCAGTATGTCAAGCCGGAGGTCGCCACGATATGTATAGGACAGGCCGCGAGCATGGGGGCCGTACTGCTTGCAGGCGGTGCCAAAGGGAAACGTTACGCCCTTCCCCATGCGCGGGTGCTTATCCACCAACCCCTCGGAGGCGTTCAGGGGCAGGCAACGGATATTGACATACAGGCGAGAGAGATCCTGAGGATGCGGGAAGAGATCAACACAATTTTTACGAACCATACGGGACAGGACATGGAGCGGATCAGGCAGGATACGGAGAGAGACTTCTTTATGACGGCGGAGCAGGCACTAAAGTATGGCATCATAGATCAAATAGTGGAGAAGAGAGCATGACAGTAATGAAGAAAAACAACGGGAGAACGATGAAGCTTCATTGTTCTTTCTGTGGAAAAAGTCAGGATGAGGTGAAAAAACTGATCGCAGGTCCGATGGTCTATATCTGCGATGAATGTATAGAGTTGTGCAACGAAATCATTCAGGAAGAGGCAAAGCGGGAGAGATTCGAGTATATAAAGACTTCCATACCGAAGCCTCATGAGATCAGGAGGATACTCGACGAGTATGTGATCGGGCAGGATTTCGCGAAAAAGGTGCTTTCAGTCGCCGTCTACAACCACTACAAGAGAATCGAATCGAAGACGACTTTCGACGACGTGGAAATTCAGAAGAGCAATATTCTCCTCGTTGGACCGACGGGCTCAGGAAAAACACTGCTTGCCCAGACCCTGGCAAAGATACTGCACGTGCCTTTTACCATCGCGGACGCGACGACGTTGACAGAGGCCGGCTATGTGGGTGAGGATGTGGAGAACATCATTCTCAATTTGCTTCAGTCTGCCGACTATAATATTGAAAGGGCGGAAAAAGGCATCGTCTACATCGACGAGATCGACAAGATCTCGAAAAAAACCGACAGCCCTTCGATTACACGTGACGTATCGGGTGAAGGGGTGCAGCAGGCGCTCCTGAAAATTATTGAAGGGACGGTTGCCAACGTCCCGCCGAAGGGCGGCAGAAAGCATCCGCAGCAGGACTACATCAAGGTTGATACGACAAACATTCTCTTTATCTGCGGTGGAGCGTTCCACGGGCTTGAGTCGATTATCGCGAACCGGATCGGCAGAAAGGGTATCGGCTTCGGCGTGGACGTCGAAGGTGGAAGGGATAAGATGTACGGTGAGCTTATCAAGGAAGTTCAGCCTGAAGACCTGCTGAAATATGGGTTGATCCCCGAGTTCATCGGCAGGCTGCCCATCACGGCCACGCTTGACGAGCTTGCCGAAGACGTGCTGGTCGAGATATTGAAGAAGCCGAGGAACGCCATCGTCAAACAGTACAAGAAGCTCTTTGAGCTTGAGAACGTGAAGCTTACCTTCACGGAAGGAGCAATCCGCGGCATAGCCAGAGAAGCGATGAAAAAGAAGACCGGGGCGAGGGGATTGCGGTCGATCATGGAAAAGGTCATGCTCGACGTGATGTATGAGCTGCCATCGATTGCCAATGTGAAGGAATGTGTGGTAAGCGAAGAGGTCATTGCCAATCATGAGAAGCCGATCCTTATTTATGAAGAAGAAGCTGAGATCGCCTAAAGGCGTTTTTGACTTTTGCCCGGCAACTTGGTATAACTAGTGGATACGGGCGGGTAGCTCAGCGGGAGAGCATCGGCCTTACAAGCCGGGGGTCACAGGTTCGAACCCTGTTCCGCCTACCATAGAGGAAAGTGAAGGCGCCTTGGCTGCCACGGGCTGCGCGAGGGGCGCATGGGAGTTGAAAAGATAGAGCGGGGACGTAGTTAAGTTGGTTATAACGCCGGCCTGTCACGCCGGAGGCCGCGAGTTCAAGTCTCGTCGTCCCCGCCATTCTTAGGTCAATAATTTCAGAGGGAGTAGGATTTGCGGCC
>Ga0326728_10018789_pt1 | contig 13541 bp, 8 predicted proteins | sample MB3enrmetagenome_FD_207602 | JGI IMG/M metagenome (GOLD analysis project Ga0326728, IMG submission 207602) | Lab enriched peat soil microbial communities from McLean, Ithaca, NY, United States - MB31MN | ecosystem: Environmental > Terrestrial > Soil > Wetlands > Peat | place: USA: New York... | reverse complement strand
GGCGGGAATGAAGTTAGTGCTTCATGCTTCGTTCATTCCACTTCCTTTTATACACCCCGAGAAGCGGAGAGTTCATAATCCTGTTAATCCTGTTAATCCTGTCAAAAAGCCTTCCTGTCGTTGTAGGGATAAAGGGGGGCAGGGGGGATTTTGATTCTCCTGTTCTGTATAAGCCTTTAAAATCCCCCTCGATCCCCCTTTATAAAGGGGGAAGAACAACTTGGCTCCATCGGTCTTCGCGAGGCATCTCTGAAATGTGACACAGCCTCTTCCGCCGGAATGACGAAGTCATGAACAATTTTCTCGCGTTTTTCCCACCAGAGAACCCTTTTTCATCACCCTCCTAAGCGTTCTTACACCCGTTCATGTATAGGGGTGCGCAATCTGGAAGTCTGCTATACTTCAGAGTGCCTCGGTCCAGTGCGGCGGCATTGTCGATGATGCACTTAAAAACATCGTCCATTTGCCCGGATTACTTAAAATGGTTGCAAAACAAGACTCGGGCAAGAGCAGGCTAATAAGGAGAATGGTCAAAAATGCGTCCTGCAAGAGATGACCCAAGGATAGCGGCGGATTAGCTGTGTAACCCCTTCAGGGTAAGGGGCGGTTTTTGTTGGCGCACAATCCCAAGGTGGCGTACCTGACCCTGAGCTATAATATGTAGCCTCTTTCGGGGCAAAAAACCAAACCGAGGGTACTTATTTGCCGTATGAGCCACAATTATGCGGGCATTTTCGGCTGCCAGATGGCGAAGGCCGCCCCGGTCGGATCTAGAAACATGCCGAACCGCCCCATCCCGGGAATCTCGGTGATACCGACAAGAACTTTGGCGCCAAGGGATTTTGCCTTTTGGGTATATGCCTCAAGGTCGTCCACAAGGATGTACGGCACCCATTGAGGCAATGCATCCGGCATGGGGGCCTTCATCATACCTCCACCCGTTCCCTCTCCCACCTTGATGTGGGTATAGGCCAGGTCCGGCAGGTCCTCGATCTTCCAGTCAAACAACTCTCCGTAAAACTTCTTTGCACTCTCCAGGTCCTGCGTATGCAGTTCAATGTGCACGAACGGATTTGCCATGGCTTTCCTCCTTTCAAAAAGTCTTCGTATTTCCAAACGGAGCCATTAAACTACGTTTAGATGCCCGGATACTGTTATGGTAGTCACTATCTCAAACCGGAGGATAGGAAAATGAGAGAGCCAGAAAAATCCCTTGAGGAATTAGTTCGAGAGCTTCCTCCGGATGTCGAGCAGGAAGTTAGGGATTTCGTGGAATTCGTACTGCAGAGACGCACGAGAAAGCCTTTGGGGAGACCTGATTTCGAATGGGCCGGGGCGTTGAAGGATATGCGTGACCATTATACTTCGGTTGAACTCCAGCACAAGCTGTCAGAATGGAGGACGGGAGGCGAATGAAGCTTCTCATCGATACCAACATTTTGCTCGAAGTAATCCTCGAACGAGAAAATGCCGAAGAGGCACGGCGTCTGCCGGAATAGGCAGAAATATTCCCTTTTCAAGGGCCGCCCCCTTTCTTTTCACTGCCCAGATCAAACCTGGTCCTCTTTCCACATGTCGCTGGTGAATCTTACACTCCTGTTGCGGCCTTCGTCCTTAGCCCTGTAGAGAGCGACATCGGCAAATTTGATACAATTCCAAAATGCATCGGCATCAGCCGGAAATTCGCTTATTCCAAGGCTTATCGTCTTCCGAAGCGAACCATCCGGAAGCTTTATATTCAGTTGCTGGATACGAAGCCTGATCTTTTCCGCGACCTGAATGCTGTCGCCTTCGGTGATATCGAGGAGCACCACCAGAAACTCCTCGCCGCCGAAACGAATCACGATATCCGACTTGCGAACGCACTGCCTAATCGTGCTGGAGGTCTGCTTGAGAACGGCATCGCCGGCATCATGCCCGTAGGTATCATTGACCTGTTTGAAGTAATCCAGGTCGCACATGATCAGCCCGACCGTTTTGTCCCTTCGCAAGATACCGGAAACTATCTTTTCCGTATACTCCTGAAGGTAGCGCCTGTTGTGCAGTCCGGTCAGCGGATCGATCAGGGCCATATCGCGCAGCGATCCCATCAGCCGCTTGGTTTCGATAACGGGAAGAGATTCGGTAATGTACTGTTCCACCTTGAAGACCTTTGCCTCTATAACCTTTTCATCGGCCGGAGCGGCAGGCTTTTCGAAGACAATCTGCACAACGGCTGCGGTCGCGCCACCGACTATGGCCGGGAGGCAATAGTGCACAAGGCCGTCTTGAGTGGTGAATTGTCTGCAAATCGCGGGAAAGGTGGCGGAGGTAATAAGATGTCCGGTCCGCCGCGCCTTGCATAGCTCGCCGTCATCCAAAATAATACGATTGCAGAGCATCTCCGCATGATCGAAGGCGCTCGGATAGACCGGTCGCATCGTATTCTCCGGATTGACGACCTGGTAGATGAAGCAGCGGACAATGCCGAGTTTTTGCGTGAACACTTCACCCAGCCTTTGATACACCTCCTCCAGGCTGTCCTCTTCCTCGATAACTTTCTTGAAAACCGAAAGACTGTTGATCGATTCCATCAAGGTGTTAAACTCGGTGGAGAGCATACCGATCTCGTCTATGGAGGTTATGGCGATGCGTTTGCTGAGATCGGTCCCGCCTTTGCCGCTGGCAATATCCTGAAGGCCGTTTATAACCTTCCTGAGAGGACGGGTGATTCCGGTACCAATCCCAACCGCAAGAGAAATAGTCACGAGAGTGAGGATAATGGTCCCGGACAACATGTAGAAACGAAGATTGGCGACATCTTTTTTGACATCGTCAATGTAGATGCCGGTGCCGATAACCCAACCCCATGGCTCGTATAGCTTGACATAGGATACCTTTGGAACCGGCTTTTCCTCGCCCGGCTTGGGCCACATATAATCAACAAACCCGCCCCCGCGCCTGCCGCATACTTCCACGGCCTCGCGGAACAGACATTTACCGTTGGGATCTTTGTATTCACTCAGGCCAGTGCCATCAAGTTCCGGCATTATGGGATGCATAATCATGATGAGCTTCATGTCATTTATCCATAAGTATTCCTTGCCGTCATAACGCATGTTCTTTATTCGTTGCATTAGCCTGGACTTAGCATTCTCAAGGCTTAACTCTCCGTTTATAGCCCTGTTGTGATACTCAGTGAATAGGCTGTACGCTATGTCGATTACATTCTTAACGCTTTTTTTCTTCTCTTTAATAATTTTTTGTTCGATGATAGGCATGAAATAAAGAAATATGATCAATGTTATAAATGTCACGCTGATGATCGATATAGAAATAATCTTGATCAAAATCGGCCATTCTTTAAATCTTTGTAAATACATAAGCAGTCCCTTGTCTGGTGGACTATCCCATCTGTCATAATGAAAGACTTCTAAATTCTACACTTCTTCCAGGCAGAGGACGATCGCTCCCAATGACAGGTCGCCCTCCCCAAGTTCCCGGGCCATTGAGAATACACGCCCCACAAAAGCTTCATGTGCTATTTTCTGCTCAGAATACGCCGGATAAGAATACCGCTCAAGATAACCCTCTTTAGTTCCAAAATGATTCTCGGCGTAGCGTATCATTGCGTTAAGGTGACGGATCGCCACAAAAGCTTATTCGGAAAGCGGAGAATACTTCTTAAAATATTTTCTCTTCTTCTGGAAGTGTGCGCATCATTCTTTAAATCTGTTATTGCTCATCGGGCAACCTCTTTTCCGCAGAGTATTTGTTCGATCGTGCCGCTGTACGTAACAAACCTTCCAAGCAGCCGCCAGTCAGGCTCAGCGAAAGTCTACATTCCTTGCTCAAAGTCGTAACTATTGGATATTCCAAGATATGATTTGAACATCCAACTTTTCCCAGACTTCGGATTGCCGATCAAATGTACTTAGCGTCAGGAGTGCGAAACGTTTGCGGCAAGGTCGTATGGGAATTCGACTATATGGAAAGGATCGCGCAGACAATTTGTCGACGCGACTTCAGCTCGCCCTCCGATGTGGAAAACAGGCCGGGAAGGCAACCTTTTCTAATTTACCTGTAACACCCTCAGGCGCAGATAGTCTAAAAGGTATGAACCCTCTTCATCATGCGCCCCCACCCGTTCCCTCTCCCACCTTGATGTGGGTATAGGCCAGGTCCGGCAGGTCCTCGATCTTCCAGTCAAACAACTCCCCGTAAAACTTCTTCGCCCTCCCCGGGTCCTGCGTCTGCGGTTCAACGTGCACGAAAGGATTTGCCATGGCTTTTCTCCTATGACTGAAATGCTGAACTCATGGACAATCGTGTGCAATCTCCCTGAAGGGGAGATCGTTTTCGGGCCGGGAGCATTCAGTGTCCCCCGGGCTCCATCCTTCCTGATCGCCGGCGAATAATCCGCACTTCCTCTTCCGGTATTCCAAGCGAGAGCAAAAACTTCTGATGGGCCTCCGGCGCCTTGCGCTCGAACTCCGAATGCCACCGATTCATAGCGCGATCGTCCATTCCCGCCGCCCGGAGCATACCTACCCACATTTCCTTATCGACCTCCGGCCGCCCTTGTTCCAGGACGACGCCCTTCAGCATTGTGGAAAGAAGTCTCTGCTTGGCTTTCAGGGCAAGTATCTCTTCCCCGATCTCTTTTAGCCGGTTCTCGAGAACGTCCGCGCAGGGTTTATCTTCGGATTGGAGGATGGTCCTGATGTCTTCGATTGAAAGGCTTGTCTGCCGGAGAATGCGTATCCGCTCCAGGCTTTTGACGTCTCCTTCCGTGTAAATGCGGTACCCGGCGGACGTCCGAATGGATGGCGAAAGAAGGCCGACACGGTCGTAGTAGAGAAGCGTGCTCCGCGATAGACCGAACAATCGCGCTATTTTTGATATGGTGTAAGATGTCATGCTTTCAAAAAGCAGTGCCGGCCCGTCACTGCCTATCCTTTTTATCTGCTCTTCGCACGAATCTCTTCGATCTTCTCGGAAGTGAGCCCGAGCCACTCCAGAAAGCTTTGATGCGCTTCGGGATGACGCGACTCAAACAGGCGATGCCACCTTGTCATCGTCTCCTTATCGAGCCCGATTTCTTCAAACATATTCACCCATTCGTTTACCGTTACCTGCTTCTGCATCGTCCGACTCCTTTTCAATTCGGTTTTCGAATATATCACGGCCATGACGAAGCAGCTATAAACTGTGAACCCGTAGACGGGTAAAGAAAAAAAGGAGCAAGGAGCAGGAAGCAGGGAGCAAAGTACAAAAGCCACTTCGCTGTTTCAATCTTCCCACTTCCCACTTCCCACTTCCGCTCCCTGCTCCAGCTTCTCGCTTCCTGCTTCCCGGGGAAAGGAAACCCGACGTCGCACGGCCCGGTTTATCCGGATCGATCCATCTCGAACGGTATCACTCTTGCCTGATCAATCTGATCAATTCCTCAGCCGATATCTTTCCGCTGATATCGCTTCCGTCGAGAAGGCTTCCCGCAAGGTCCCTTTTCTCCTGGTGCAGCTTAACGATCTTCTCCTCGATGGTGCCTTTGGTCACCAGCCGGTATACGGTCACGGGGCGCAGTTGGCCGATGCGATGGGAGCGGTCGGACGCCTGGTCTTCAACTGCCGGGTTCCACCAGGGGTCCATGTGGATGACGTAATCGGCGGCGGTGAGATTGAGCCCTAACCCCCCTGCCTTGAGGCTGATCAGGAAAAGGTCCCCCTCCCCCGACTGAAAACCGTCCACCTGTTTTTTGCGTTCTTTGGGAGGCGTGCTCCCATCAAGGTAGCGGTAACTGATGTTTCGGCCGTCAAGGTATTCGCGAATGAGGTTCAGATGCCCGACAAACTGGCTGAAAACCAGGGCCTTGTGCCGGTTTTCCAGTAGCTCCGCCGCCACCTCGCCGAAAAGTTCGAGCTTTGAGCTGGATAGAGGGGTATCGGGAGTGACCAGCCGCGGATTGCACGCAGCCTGCCTGAGCTTCGTGATCTCGGCCAGTATCCTCAAATGCTTCTGGGCAATCGGGGTGTTGTCGGCTTCTATTTTTTCCAGGGCCTGGCGCCTCAGGGCTTCATAGAATGCAGCCTCCTCACGACTCATCTCCACGTGCAGGACCACTTCCGTTCGGGGGGGCAACTCCTCCAGGACCTGGGATTTGAGCCGTCGTAAAATGAAGGGATGGATCAGCTTCTTTAAACGCTTTTTGGCATCCCGATCGCCGTGCCTCTCGATCGGAACTGCAAAACGTTCGTTGAATTTTTGCAGTGAGCCCAGAAGACCTGGATTGATGAAATTGAAAAGAGTCCAGAGTTCACCCAGATGGTTCTCGATTGGAGTGCCCGTGGTGACGATCCTGAAATTTCCGTTAAGACCCATCGCTGCCCGGGATCGCCTGGTCAAGACGTTCTTAATTGCCTGCGCCTCATCGAGAACGATAGTGTTCCACTCGAAAGCCGAGAGGACCTCAGCTTCCTGAATCAGCAGCCCATAGCTGGTAACGAGCACATCGTGGTGCGTAAGGCGCTTTACGAGTTCCTCCCTGTTATTGCCGTTAAATTGCGCCACGTTAAGCGTAGGGGCGAAGCGGTTGATTTCGGCGATCCAGTTCCAGCAGACCGAGGTCGGGGCAACGATCAGGCTGGGACCCTTGCCGGCCCGATGCAGCATGACGGCCAACGCCTGAATGGTCTTCCCAAGCCCCATATCATCGGCAAGGCATGCGCCGATTCCCATGTGAGCCAGGCGAGCGAGCCACGTGTAGCCTTCTACCTGATAATCCCGCAGTTCCGCCCGAAGAGTCGATGCCACGGGGACGCTTATCTCCTGACCTGTTCGGATGCGCTCAAGCCGTAATTTCCAGGCTTCGTCAACCTCCACGTCTGGAATGGCTTCAATCAGGTCCTGCACTGCCAGGGCGGCAAGAGGATGCAGCCGGATTTCTTTCCCTTTCTTTTCCGCATAGGCGTCCAACTCCTCGAGCCTCTTGCGGAATTCTCTTGTCAGGGCCAGAAAGCGGCCATCTTCAAGAGGGATAAACCGAGCGCCCGTTGTGTTAAGCAGATCGAGAAGACGCTTCATATCGAACACGAGATTCTCGTCCACCCGAAGCTCGCCGCTCAACTCAAACCAGTCCGTCCTGCCTCGAATCTTCATGCGGAACTGATCGAGGTGGAGTTCGCGAGTGACCCTCAGTTTTTCACCTTCGGGCCACTCCACGACGACCTGGCCTTTTTCCTGCAACATTTTGAGATCGAGAAGCACCTGCAGACAATCCTCCGGATCTTCGAGCAGCCACTGCCGGTCCGAATCGGCAAGCCCCGCCAGTGTGGGAGACGCCGCATCCACGGCGTCGGCCATCCTCTCTTCGGCCTTGAGATCCCTTCGGGTCTGGATTTTTCTTCCGCCCACTTCGGCGATGATGTTCGCCGCCCCTGCGGCGGGCTTGAGGTACGGACTGCCTTCCTCTTTGAAAGGCTTCACGAAGATCTCCACCCGGAACCCCGGACCCGACGGGATAAGATGTACATGAGGCGTCGGGTCGGACGCCACCTCCACCACATCCTTTGTGCCGCCGATGTCCGAATGGACGAGCACACATGATGAGAGCGTCGAGACGGCGCTCAGGACCTCCTGTTTGGCTGAGGCCGGTACGATTAGACCTCCGCTGCCAAGGATCTGAGCTATACGCCGGTGCTTTTCCGTAAACTCGATCACCTTGAATCGGGTGGGTGTTTCCTGTACCGCCATGACATGGTTTTCGTCGCACTCGGCTGCAAACTTGATTTTGAATTTCGAGCCGGATTTGGCCACCAGGACTTCGGGCTCACCTCTTACGAATTCGACCGGCGCGGAGGGGGATTTCTCCAGGAAAAGCAACGGATGGCCCACGAGGGCCGGCAGCAGTTTGTTCATGTCAAACAAGTTGCTGCAGTCATAGTAGTAATAGCGCTCGTGCCTTATGGCGGCACGGATAGACTGGTCCCGTTGACCGATGTAGTCAAGCTTGGCGCCGGTAACAAGGCGGCTTACGGCCACAGGGCGTCCTTTGCTCCACTTGCCGCTTGCCGTGAGCTTCTGCTCGATGGGCTGCAAAGATACCGCGCCTTTATGGTAACCTACGAGCCAGATGAGTCTTGTTCCGGCAGCAGATTTTTGAGCGATGGTCTTCTCGGATTCACTGCCGATCTGCAAGAGCGCGCGCAAACTCTTCTCCCATGGTTCTTCGACCAGCAACGACGACACGAGCGACTGCATTCCGCTCTGACTAATGACCTGGTCGAGGAATTCACGGCGGATGGAGGTTTCCTTGTCGGCGCGGATGAGCAGGGCCGCACTCTCCATCGACACCCAATTCACTTCCGCCTCCTTCGCGATATGGAATATCCGATCGAGCCGCTCGATGGCTTCGTCGGAAAGACGGCCGTTTACCCAGTAGGCCGCTATGGCATTGAAGATAAAGGGGATGACGTCGCCGGTCCTCGATTCACTTGCTATGATTGCCTTTGCATCTTCAAGCTCGAACTTTTGAGCGTGGACGACTCCCGTAAGCGACTTGAATGCGGATGGTCCGAAGACCGCCTCGCCTTTTGAGGAAAGAGACCAACTGAGCAGTTGATCGGCTTTGTTCAGAAGGCGCTCATCCCGGGACTTGAGAAGGGCAAGAACGTGGAAAAGCCCTCCAAAGCCCGTAAACCCTATATTTCTCTTGCCGAGCCTGCGCCGTAACTCTTTTAGACCGGTTTCGAAGAACTCTATCGCCTCAATGTTTTTCCCTTCGACAAAAAGTGCCCATCCCATCAGACAGAAGGTGTAATCACGTCCCTCGAGTTCAGCCAAGATCTCTTTTGCCTCGTTGAGCCTGCCCCCCATGATGAGCCTCGACGCGAGGTTTTGGAGCAACGGCGTCCTTGCAGACTGAGGTGCCGACTCGAAGAGGGGGTCCTTCATGGCGTAGGCCAGGGCATCCGCATCCGGATTAAGATCGACCATGGCGTGGTAGAAAATGTTGGAAAGCGCGTACGTCCGGATCTCAACCGGGAGAGTGTCAAACCATGCGGCGTCGAAGGGATCGTTGCATATTCGCGTGATGGAATCGGAATATTCGGGCAGCGTGCCGCAAAGGGCGAATAGCTCTCTCGACCGTTTACCGAGGAGGTCCATGTCCCGGGAATAGATTCCGATGCGGAAATCCCGCATAATTCGACGACATGAATAGGAATGACTGCGGCCTGACGGCAGTTCCTGTTGAATCGCTCTGACGAGAGGGCCGAATCTGACGGACGGTCTAACGGGTGCATCAGGGATTTGGTAGGCGTCCGTGGCGAATGAATAAAACCTTCTATTCGATTTCAATGCGGCAAGGGCCCTTTTTGCCATCTGCTGAACGAGAGCGTCAACGTCCCTGCTCAGCTTCTCGATGATTCCGGCGGCCCAGGGGAGTGGACGCCTGCCGAGAAGGGCCGTTACACGTCTGCGTATCTCCGGGTTTGGATCACCGGACGCCACTTTCAATGCGTCTTTAACGCCGGGATTTTCAGGTGCGATAAGGCCGATGGCTGCAAGGACATTGGCATAGAACTGCCATGGATCTTTTCGGATTGTCTTGAGCAATAAGGGCAGTATCCGGTGCCCCATATCAGTGCATGTCCGGACCGCTGCCTGCCGAACCGCGGAGGCCAGCGGATGAGATTGAAGATATCCGAGGTTTTGTACGAGAAGGCGGAAAAGAACGTCCACATCGCCATGGTTCTTTGAAGCGAAAAATCGATGCGCTTCGTTGAATTTCAAGATGACGGTGAGCCTGCTCTTTACGTCCCCATCAGGTGAGAGAGCATCGATGATTTTCTTGACGGGCCAATTCTCCAGGTTCTCATCGCCTGAAAGAACGTTAATCTCCGATTCGGCGCACAACAGGCAAAGTGGCCCCGGCGCGGCCGGAAACGCCTTCCCAATTATGGGCTTGGAACAGGAAATACAGCGGCTGCCAATCGGCAGCTTGTCCGTCCACGTCTGCTCAGACTCGATCCCTCCGAGGAAATCGCCCGCATTGAAGATTCGCCCGGCAGCGAGAGCCCTCCTGGTGATGATCTCGATGATTTCCCGCGGGACCTGGCAGCCATCGTTCAGGAGCCTGAGCGTCTTTAGTCTCTTCAAATGCGGCTCCAGGGCTTTGGCCGACATGATCCTTTCCCCTGGAAACTTCAGGCCTGACTTGTAGTATATCTTGTAGAAAACCGTTGCGCTCACCGGTTCGTAGATTAACGAGCAAAGCTGCAAGAGCGCCTGCTCCGCCGGATGCAGCCTCTCATAGGCTGTGAGCAACTCCTTGCGTATCTTTTCTCTTGCTTGCACTATCACCCTTTTTGCACCGTGCTCCACTGTGGCTGAAAGACCCTTATAGCTCATCCCCGAAGCTCTGTACAGGTTCGCTTCGACGCTGGGTTTCAGCGCCATTTATCAGGCTCCGTAAGGCCGAAAATGAGGGCGGATCGTAGCACCACCCTCTTGCCGATCTTCAACCCAATTCTCAAGCCCACTGCCTCTCACCACGAAGCCGGGCCGCCGGTCCCGGCTTCATTCAGATTTCGGATGCGCAATTGTCTGAGGCATACTCAGAAGTGTGCTTTCCTTAAACCAGTGATATTTATTTGACAAGGGGTTGGGAGTGACATACAGATGAGCGGAACTCAACTTTTGGCGTTACGGGTGTGGTCCGTGCCGTTTGGCCTCATCGTGTCGAGCAGACATAAATATGAGAAGAAGATTATCTCCACAGCAGCGGCGAACCTGCCTCGGCGCGCGCTCCGAGCGTCGCGTGCGTGAAATTCTGGGTGCAGCCCGGAATGTTTTTGCCGAGAAAGGATTCGAGAAAGCCACGATAGCGGAGATCGCCCAGCGGCTGGGGACTTCCGAGGCGACTGTTTTCACTTATTTCGGGAGCAAACGGGAGCTGTGCATGGAGGTCCTGAAGGTCTGGTATGACGAGATCATTTCCGAGTTGGAGCGGGAAGTTCCCCTCATAGACGGATCGCGGGCCCGGCTGCAATTCATTATCCGTAAGCATCTCAAGCATATGATCGGGGAAGGCGCGGGCATCTGTGCGCTGGTTCTCAGCGAGGGGCGAATCGCCGACGAGGAGTTCATGAATCTGATAGCGGACATCAAGCGCCGCTATATAGGACCGTTGATGTCAGTACTGGCGGCTGCCCGGGAAAACGGAGAGATTCGGCGGGACATATCGTTGCGGCTCATGCGCGACATAGTTTACGGATCGATGGAACATGTTCTGTGGACCCATATCGTAACCGGGCGAATGCCGGATGTCGATCTTACGGCGCTACAGTTATCTGATCTGCTGTGGCGCGGTTTCACTCCGCCCAACCAGCCGGTCGAAGCGCTCGTACAGTTTCGAGCCGACGTTGCCTGTGCGTTGCGAAGAGCAGGGCAGGGCGATGTCTGAATCATAACGGGAGGAACCACACGGACTAAGTGACATGTATGTCGAAGATATATGCCGACAGCACACGGCAGACTGGGAGAGGGGAAAGAATGCAACCGCATGATGAAACTTTTGAACCGAAATCGATCACGCTTGGGCAAATGCTTGACCAGGCGATTGAAAATTTTCCGGATAACGATGCCGTCGTCTATGTGGACCGGGATTATAGACTCACATACAGGCAATTCGGAGAGTTGGTCGACCAGCTCGCCAAGGGCTTCATGGCTCTTGGAGTGAAAAAAGGCGAAAAGGTGGCCCTTTGGGCTACCAATGTCCCTTACTGGGTTGCTTTACAGTTTGCGTCGGCAAAAATCGGGGCCGTGCTGCTGACGGTCAACACCTCCTATAAAACAACCGAGCTTGAATACCTGCTGAGGCAATCCGAATGCGAGAACATTTTCATCATCGACGGATTCAAGGATACCGATTACGTGCTCACCCTGTACGATCTCGTCCCTGAACTCAAGTCGCAGCAAAGAGGCTATCTCAACAGCCCCAGATTCCCCCACCTGAGAAGGGCATTCTTTCTCGGCCACGAGAAACACAGAGGAATGTATTCAATTGTCGAGCTGCTGGGGCTTAGCGTCATGATCAGCGACGCGGAGTACAAAGCCAGGCAGGAGCAGCTTGATCCTCAAGATGTTGTAAACATGCAGTATACGTCGGGAACGACGGGTTTTCCCAAAGGCGTCATGCTGACCCACTATAACCTCGTCAACAATGGCTACTGGGTCGGCAGAAACCAGAGTTTTGGCCCGGAGGACCGCATCTGCGTTCCTGTTCCCCTGTTCCATTGCTTCGGCTGTTCTCTCGGCGTTATGGCTGCCGTTAACCACGGCTCCGCGTTGGTAATTCTCGAGAGTTTCGAACCGGTCGGGGTCATGACAGCGATCGAACAGGAGCGATGCACCGCAGTCTACGGCGTCCCAACCATGTTCATTGCAATTATGGACCATCCGCTTTTCGCAAAGTTCAGCTTCAAATCCATGAGGACCGGCATTATGGCGGGCTCCCCCTGCCCAGCTCCGCTCATGAAGCAGGCTGTCGAGAAGATGAACTTGAGGGAAATCACCACCGTCTATGGGCTCACGGAATCCTCCCCCGGAATGACCCAGACGCGCAAGAATGACGATATTCGCAAGCGCTGCGAAACGGTCGGCCGCGCCATGCCGGGGGTCGAGGTGTGCATCCTGGACCCGGAACACCGCACGCCTGTTCCTCTCGGGACGCCGGGTGAGGTCTGTTGCCGCGGTTATGTCGTAATGAAGGGGTACTACAACATGCCGGAAGCCACCATGCAGGCAATAGACGAGCAGGGATGGCTTCACTCGGGAGACCTCGGGATAATGCACGAGGACGGTTACATTGCCATTACCGGCAGGCACAAGGATATGATAATCCGTGGCGGAGAAAACATTTACCCGAAAGAGATCGAAGAATTCCTGTATGGAATGGAAGGGATTCGAGACGTCCAGGTCGTTGGAGTCAAAAGCGCAAAGTATGGGGAAGAAGTGTGCGCTTTCGTCATCCTGAGGGATGGCTTTTCTCTTAGCGCCGAGGACGTGATCGACTTTTGCCGCGGCAAAATATCCCGCTTCAAAGTCCCGAAGTATGTCGCCTTCGTAGACGGGTACCCTTTGACTGCAAGCGGTAAGATCATGAAATTCAAACTGAGAGAAAAGGCTGCCGAATTGTTCCCGAACGCCTGAAACCACGAAGAGCCGCGCTCGCAACATCCCGGGGGCGCCGCGACGGCGCCCCGCGTAATACAGAGCAACCGCCGCGGGCGTCCGGCTTCGAGACTGTGTCGCAAGCGTGATGAGTTATAGTTTTTCCCCCCTTTACCAAAGGGGGGCAGGGGGGATTTAGGTTCTCGCTTATATAAGCTATCGAAATCCCTCTCGATCCTTTAAAATCCCCCTCGATCCCTCTTTTAAAAAGGTTCTTCACGGAAATGAGTACCCGGGGATGGGTTTTTGCCCCGAAGGGGCTGCCTATAACAGCCCAGGGTAAGCGGAGCGCCACCCTGGGGTTGTAATGCCGACAAGAACCAGTCCTT
>Ga0326728_10018787_pt1 | contig 13541 bp, 11 predicted proteins | sample MB3enrmetagenome_FD_207602 | JGI IMG/M metagenome (GOLD analysis project Ga0326728, IMG submission 207602) | Lab enriched peat soil microbial communities from McLean, Ithaca, NY, United States - MB31MN | ecosystem: Environmental > Terrestrial > Soil > Wetlands > Peat | place: USA: New York... | reverse complement strand
GGCAGCACTGCACTCGCCTCCAATATCTCGGGGAACTCGAATACGGCAGTTGGAAGCCGCGCGCTCAACGCCAACACGACTGGTACCGACAATAACGCTGTCGGGGTAAGCGCACTGTACTTGAATACGGTCGGCACAGACAACGACGCGTTGGGCGGCGGCGCGCTTTACAGCAACATCTCGGGTGTCGCTAACGTCGCCGTGGGCAGCAAAGCCCTCTACTCTAACACTGGGGGTTATTGGAATACTGCCGTCGGATATATGGCCCTCTATAGCACGACGGGTAGTCCTAACACCGCCATCGGCTACTCCGCGCTAATGGACAACACCACCGGGTCCAGCAACAATGCCTTTGGCGAAAATGCACTGTGGCAAAACACCACCGGTTCGGACAACACCGCGGTAGGCGATGGTGCGCTGGCGACGAATAACGGGAATAACAACGTTGCCATCGGCTATGGCTCCGGGGGTGGGAACTACACCGGCAACAATCTGACTTGCCTTGGCGCACTCTGCTCGTTTGGCGCCGACGGACTTACGAACGCCACCGCGATCGGGATCTTTGCCTCGGTCGCCCAGAGTAACTCGTTGGTACTGGGCGGGACCGGCTATTATGCTGTCAAGGTCGGCATCGGCACAACTACCCCCACGAATGTCTTTACGATTGGTCAAGGCGCGGGTCAGGCCATCGCCGACGGCTGGGCCACTTACAGCTCACGCCGCTGGAAAACCAACATCCACACGCTGCACGATGCGCTCGGCAAGATCGAGCAACTGCGCGGCGTCTCTTACAACCTGAAAGACTCCGGCAAACCTGAAATCGGAGTGATCGCCGAGGAAGTGGGCGCGGTGGTTCCCGAGGTGGTGAGCTGGGAGAAAAACGGCAAGGACGCCCAGAGCGTCGATTACGGTCGGCTCACCGCGCTGCTGATCGAGGCCACAAAAGAACAGCAGGCGCTGATCCGCGAACAGCAGGAGCAGATCCGGGCGCAGCAAGCGCAGATGAAAGTTCAACAGGCGCAGATCGGCCGCCTTACCCGGCAAGTGAAGACAATCCAAGCCACGATCAAGGCGGGCGGACAAAGTGGCACCACGATTCACACGGTGAAAGCGGAAGCCACGACGATTCACCAGTAAATGGAGAGGAAAGGAGGTCACCCGGCTTAGGCTGGGTGACTCCTGCTCTTGCCTATTGTGCAATCGTTGAAGCGCGACAAATGCACGCCGCCCGATGTCCGGGCGGCTTCTCTTTTGCAACTGCGGACGGCGGCAGCGTCAATTGTTGAGCGCTGAGGACCCTGGAGTCCGCGCCACACTTTGCGCCCGAATCTCCCTTAGTTCCTTTCTGCCAAGGCGGTGCGGATGCGCTGCCAGGTGGTGTCGAGGGCTTCGGGGAGGACGCGGGTTTCTCCGATGACGCTGGCGAAATTGGCGTCGGCGACCCAGCGGGGGAGGATGTGCATGTGGATGTGTCCGGCGACGCCAGCGCCGGCGGCTTTGCCGATGTTCATGCCGAGGTTGATGCCATCGGGACGGTAGAGGGAGCGCAGGACTATTTCCATGCGTTGCGTCAGCGACATCATTTCCTGCGCGGCTTCGGCAGGGAGCTTCGACAGCTCGTCAAGGTGAGCGTAAGGGACGATCATCACATGGCCGTTGGTATAGGGATACGTATTAAGGATGATGAAACAGTGGGTGCCGCGGTGAACGATGTGAGCCTGTTCGTCAGTCTGTTTGGGGGCGTCGCAGAAGACACAGGCCGTGACGCGGTCGGCGCCGGTGACGTAGGCGTAGCGCCATGGGGTCCAGAGATAATCCATGTGGGGGAGGGTAGCAGAAATCTGCGGTGAGCTGCGAGCCACGAAAGGACGCTTAACGCCTGTTCCGTGTCCAATTCATTCCTTATTCACCGCCGAGACGCCGAGGACGCCGAGCAGTGCTGGAGGAAATGCGGAGCCACGGAGGACACCGAGGTGCACTGAGGAAGGCGAAGAACTCTGCCCGCAGAGGCCGGACTCCCCAAAAAGGCCGAATTCTGGTGCATGCGCTGCGAGTGTGACAGGTATGTAAATTCTTCAATATCGGCCGGATTCGCGTTTGACCTATCGGGGGCAGGTTGCTATAGTCGAAGAGTCCTATATTTGGACGCGGGTTCGAAGGGCAGTTTCGGCAGCTGGAATTGGAAATAGGGCCGTCCGCCAGGAAGGCCTCACATTAACCTGTAGACCACGCCAGCAGTCCGCTACACAACGTCCCGCACCGGTCGCGCAAACCGCGGCACAATGGATATGATTCTGCACGAAAACAGCAGTGCCAATACTTCCGACTCCACTACTGAAACTATGACAACCACGCACGAAACCCACGCGGGAGGCTCGGCAGTCGCCGAAAATCCTGAAACCACAGCCGCCACATCAGACGTGCACGCTTCCGCCCCTGAGGGAGTGCCCACGACCACGACAGCCGAGGGTGCCGGTTCGTCAATTTCGGCTCCAGAGGCCGCACCGGCTCCAGCGACCCAACCGGCGCAGCCGGCGGCATCGGCCGGAGAAACGGCTGCCAGCCACGAAGCCGCCGCCAACGACGACTTTGCCGCCGCCCTCGAAAACTTCACCACCGAGACCGAAGAAGCGGTGGGCGAGGACAACGTAATCAAGGGCACGGTGGTCAAGCTGACGGCAACGCACGTGGTGGTCGATATCGGCGCGAAATTGGAAGGGATGCTCCCGCTCTCTGAAGTGCTGGATCACGAGGGACAGCCGCGGTTCAAAGCCGGCGACGAGATCGACGTGATGCGCGACAAGGGCGAGGCGGAAGAGGGCTACATCCGGCTTTCGCACCAGAAGGCGCAACGGCTGCGGGCGTGGGACGACATTGAACACGCCTACAACGAGAAAAAGCCAATCAAAGGCGTGGTGGTGGAGCGGATCAAGGGTGGGCTGACGGTTGAGATCAACGGCGCGCGCGCGTTCCTGCCGGGGTCGCAGGTGGATCTGCGGCCGATGCGCAATCTGGACGGGATGAAGGGCCAGACGATTGAAGTGGCCATCGTCAAGCTGAACAAGAAGCGCGGGAACATCGTGGTTTCGCGCAAGCAGTTGCTGGAAGAAGCGCAGTCGGAAGCGCGCGGCAAGACGCTGGAGCATTTGGAAGAAGGCTCGGTACTGACCGGGATCGTGAAGAACCTCACCGAGTACGGCGCGTTTGTGGATATGGGCGGAATCGACGGGTTGCTGCACATCACGGATATGTCGTGGGGACGGCTGACGCACCCGCGCGACCTGGTGAATGTGGGCGACCAGATCCAGGTGAAGGTGCTCAAGTTCGACAAGGATAAGCAACGGGTTTCGCTGGGCTTTAAGCAATTGACGCCCGACCCGTGGCTGGATGCCGAACACCGCTATCCGGTAGGGGCGCATGTGCACGGACGCGTGATCAGCGTGACCGACTACGGAGCTTTCGTGGAACTGGAGCAGGGGATCGAAGGCCTGGTGCACGTGAGCGAGATGACGTGGTCGAAGCGGATGAAGCATCCCTCGAAGCTGGTGAACGTGGGCGACCAGGTCGATTGCGTTGTGCTGCAGGTGAATCCGACGGAGCGCAGAATTTCGCTCGGGATGAGGCAGCTGGCGGCCAATCCGTGGGATTCGCTGCACGACAAGTATCCGGTGGGAGCGACGGTCGAAGGACGGGTGCGCAACCTGACCGAGTTCGGCGCGTTCATTGAAATCGAAGACGGGATCGACGGACTGGTGCACGTAAGCAATCTGAGCTGGACGACGCGCGTGAAGCACCCGTCGGAAGTGCTGAAGAAGGGCGACCGGGTGAAGGCTGTGGTTTTGGCGATTGAACCCGACAAGCGCCGGCTGTCGCTGGGAGTGAAGCAGATGCAGCCGGACGTGTGGGAGTCGTTCTTCGCCAAGCACCACATAGGAGACGTGGTGCACGGCAAGGTGCTGCGCGTGGCGGCATTCGGCGCGTTCGTGGAAATTGCCGATGGCATCGAAGGACTTTGCCACAATTCGGAAGCGGCCGACGAGAAGGGGCAGCCAATTAAATTCGAGCCGAACCAGGAGTTCGACTTCAAGATCATCAAGATGAACCCGGAAGAAAAGAAGGTCGGGCTCAGCATCCGGGCGGTCGGCGAAGAAGCCTCGCGCCAAGAAGTGGAGTCTTACAAGCATCCGTCGTCGTCCTCTTCGACGAGCACCACGATTGGGGATTTGATTTCGTGGAAGCGCGCGGGCGGAGATAGCAACTAACTTCTTCTTCGAACTTCTTTTCCGCGGATGCACGCGGATTTTCGCAGATTATAACGAAATGGGCCACCGCGAACGGTGGCCTTTTTTTTGGCAAAGTCTGGACGCTGCCTTCCCTGCACCCCGGACGACTCAGCAGTGCTATCATCTTCCGATGCTGGGCGGACGCACTTCCGAGCAGTGGATTTCACAGTACAGCTCTAGCCATCAGAATCCAGTCAACCGCTTTTGTCACACGCTTGGTATTCCGCTTATTCTGCTCTCGGGTGCGGTGTTCGTCGCGGGGATTTTCATCCGCCATCTTCATCTTTGGCTCTACGCACTGGCGCTGTTCGTGATTGGGTGGGTGTTCCAATTTATCGGCCATGCATTCGAAGGCAAGCCGCCTGAGTTCTTTCACGACTGGCGCTTCCTGTTCGTGGGCGTCCGCTGGTGGTGGGCCAAGATCAACGGTAAAGCCTGAGCTTCGCTGGTCCAACTTCTCTGCTCCAACTTCTCTGCTCCACCATAACTTCGCTTGCGGCCGAAACGTGCTGGGTCCATAATTCTCGCCGTGAGCTTCGAAACCCTGCAGTCTCCGCTTCGCTTTCTCGAATCCACGCTGAGTGATTTCCGCGCGCCTGGCTGGCTGCAACCATACGAACGTTGGTGGGTCAAAGAAGGCCAGGATATTTCCGACCATACCGATCGTGTCGGGATGCCGCCGCTGCGAATGTTCGATCTTTTTGGCAAGCGCGTGGATGAGATTTTGTATTCGCCCGATTACTGGCGGATGTTGAAACACGGTTATCGAACCGGCGTGATCTGGCGCGTGGCCGAGGAAAACGCGCTGTTTCCGGCCGCTCTGGGAATCTATCTGACGTCGTTTTATGATCCCGGCCTCGCGTGCCCTTATACCGTTTCGCTGAGCACATATGTTCCGCTGCTGAAGCATGGCGCTGCCGAACTTAAGGAGCGCTTTCTGCCGCGCTTGTTGCAGAAAGACGACGCGGTTTGGCAGGGGGCAACATGGATGACCGAAATCAAGGGCGGCTCTGATCTGGGCGCGACTGTCGACACCGTAGCTCGTCCCACCGGAGATCACTGGCAGTTGACCGGAGACAAGTACTTCGCCAGCAATGCCGGAGCGGAACTGGCGGTGGTCGCGGCGCGGCCCGAGGGCGGCGCGAACAATGTGCGCGGATTGGCTTTGTTTCTCGTTCCCAAACATCGCAGTCACGGTCGGCAAAATCCGGGCCAGCTCAACTACACCATTCGGCGGCTCAAAGACAAGATCGCTACGCGCTCGGTGCCGACGGGCGAAATTGAATTGCGCGACAGCGAAGCGTGGCTTCTGGGCCGGGTCGAAGATGGAATCTATCTCATTCTGGAAGTCCTCAACGTGTCGCGCGTGGCTAACAGCATGGGAAGCATTGGCCTTGCCTTGCGCGCGCTGGCAGATGCGGCTTCCTTTGCTCAAGGCCGCTCCGTCTTTGGCAAGCCTCTGATCGAACAGCCGCTGATGCGGCGGCAATTTGAGGATCGGCTGCGGCAACTCCAGGCCGCCTCAAGGTTGGCTTGGCGGTCGGTTGTGCTCCTCAACGAGGTGTGGCTGGAAAAGCCTCCTTATTCCGATCGCTATCACCTGTTTCGCCTGGTCGCGCATTTGGCCAAGTACTGGACGGCGGAAGTTGCGGTGCAAACCGCCAAGTGGGCGATGGAGGTGCATGGCGGAATGGGCACGCTGCATGAGTATCGCGCCGAGCGCTGGCTGCGGGAGGCGATGATCCTCGCGATTTGGGAAGGCCCCGCGCATCGCCAGATCCTGGATGGCCTTGAGGTCATGGAGCGCAAGCATGCTCATCGGCTGCTGTTTCAATCGCTGGCCGGAAGCGTGGATGCGTCGGCATTGCAACGGATGGAAGCTAGGGTGGAACAACTCCTGGCATTGCCTCGCGAGGAAAAAGAAGCTGGAGCTGAGGCGCTGTTTGGTGAGCTGGCGCAATTGGTGGCTAGTTGCTAGTTGCTGGTTGCTGGTTACTAACTTCCTCTCCGCGGATGCACGCGGATCTTCGCGGATTGAAGGAACGTGGTCTGTGGGCTTTCTTTCGGAAATTCGCAAGACCTCCCGAAATGGGCCGGGTCTTTCCTCTTTCCCCGTACCCCCCCTCCCCCCTACCCCGGTCTAATGGAATCATAGACCTAGGGGCAAAGTATTGAATCCAGGACAGTTATAGTCAAAGTATTCGAAACAAATGAGTTACCGGAGAGGCCTCCGGGTGCGATTCTTTAGAATCAGCGAGTTAACCGATGCCATTCTGCCAAAGTCTTGATTTAAAAGAACTTGCTATCGAACATGCCGGAGCGGGCTCGATGGAGCGTCCGTGTGGCGCTACATTTAATGGTTGGGGATGGGGAGTTCTTAAGTCAAGGGAAAAGTGGGGGAGGCGTCGCGGGTTGGGACAGCTTCGCTGGCCGCCCATGTTAGCCCGCCCCTCTGCGCGGGGAATGGTGTGCACCGGATCGGCGGTGTACGATGATTTCCACCGGGAGGCACTATGAGCAGCAACGAAGCGGTTGCCCTTGACGCCAATTTCAAGAGTTGGCAGGAAAAGCGTTTCCCCACTCCACCCAAGGATATGAATGTCTTTGAATACTACTGCGTGGACCAATTCCTAAGACAGTTCGATCTCAGCGATAGCCAATTAAAGACTGGTCTACTAGGTGGTGGCAAGGATGGCGGCGTTGACGCCTTGTATATGTTCGTGACGGGAGAGCTTGTTGACAGTGAGACGGAACTCGACCCGAAGGCCCCCAATCAAGTCAGGCTGCTAATCATGCAGATGAAAGAGGGTGACGGATTCTCGCCGGTAGCCGTTGATAAATTGAACTTTTTCGCCGACGACCTCCTGGAGTTGACGCGCAAAAAAGCCGACTACCACCAAGCGTACAGAGAGGAACTTATCAAGGCAATGCGGATCATCAAAGATAAGTATTTGGGGATTGTCGGCGAAAATCCGCCATTGTCTGTCGACTTTTACTACATCACGAAAAGGGAGGTCGAGCCGAACAGTGATTGCGACATATCAGCTAAAAAAGTTCTCGGTGTAGTTAAGAAACACTTTCCAGATGCGAAAGCAGAGTTTCATTTTGTCAATGCTTCCGCTCTGTGGAAACAGGTTCAGGCGCGGCCTGCGAGGACGAAGAATCTTAAATGGGCCGCTCAATCGCTATCGACCCCGGAGGGACAGATCGGCTTGGTTCGTTTGGCTGATTACTTTGCGTTTGTGACGGAGGATAACGGTGCGCTGGCAGAGCGTTTTTTCGATTCCAATGTGCGCGGATATTGGAAAACATCGGGTATCAACAAACGAATTGCTTCTTCGCTCAAAGCTGCAAGCTCGCCTGAATTTTGGGTACTGAACAATGGCATTACGATTCTTACCGAGAAGATCGGCATGACGGGCGGACATCTGGAGGTAACAGTAACCGACCCACAGATTGTCAACGGACTCCAGACATCGCGCGAGATCTTCAATCACTTCAGTGCTTCCCCGGCGAATCCGTCGGATAATCGGCGTCTCTTAGTCCGGCTCATAACAACGACCGATACCGCTATACGGGATAGCGTTATTCGCAGCACAAACAGTCAAAACGAGATGCCAGAAGAGGCTCTGAGGGCTACGGATGCTATTCATCGCCAGATCGAAACGTTGTTCCACAGGTATAGTCTCTACTACGACAGGCGGCAGGGATTTTACAGGGATCAGGGAAAGCCGGTCGCGCAGATTGTTAGTGTGGTTGAGCTTGTGCAGGCGATGCTCTCAATTGTGTTGCGAAGGCCCGATGAGGCAAGGGGAAGGCCGCGGGATTATATCAAGAAGGACGATCAATATACATCCGTTTTTGGTAAAGACAAGTATGATCTCAATCTGTACTTGATGAGTATTAGGATCGTGAGACTGGTCGAGGACTACTTAGATACCTTGAACCTAGAGACCGTTCACCGACGAAATCTTCCGTATTACGTTGCCATGTATGCGACGTGCTCAGGGGCTGGCAATGCGTATGCTGGACCGAGTCAGATCGTAAAACTTGATCTCTCCGCACTTACGCCTGAATTTCTTAACGATTGCTACAAACGTGTGGAGAAGCTCTACAGCAAGCTGGCGCAGAAATACCAAGCCAATGGAGAACGAGACTACGATGCTCTTGCTAAGGGGCAGGGGCAATACCTGCTCAAGGCACTAAACAGCGAATTGAAAAGGCGCCTTACCAAGAAGAAAGTGACGGCGAAGGCTAAGATACCGTTTGAAACCTCGGTCTGAGAAAATCATTCGTTTGGCGCTTCCGCCGGTCTACTTCGCGGCGGGTTCTTCCTTTTTCGCGTCGATCTTCAGGTCGATGTAGACCTGCTGGCGGTTGTCGAACTGGCTGACGGTCTTGGTGTGGCTCTTCTGCTTGTTGAACTGGGCGTAGACTTCGTAGTCGATGGCGGGCTGAAGCGCGGGGAAACGGTAGGTGCCGTCGGCGCCGACGATGTAGGTCTTGACCGAGCGGTCGTGGGTATTGGTGAGGTAGACGACGGCGTTGGGAAGCGGATTGTCGCCGGCGTCGAGAACCTTGCCGGTGAGAAGGCGAGTGACGTCGCGTTTGGGAGTGTCGCGGCCGAAGAGCTGGGCGTGGGCGGAAGGGGCAAGCCATGCCGAGGGGAGCATGACCAGCATCATCGCGGCGGCGAGGGTAAGCGTCAGTGCTCGTTTCATCCTGATATTCATTGTGCGCTACTCACAGGCTAAAGGCTAGAAGCGGTTTCATAAATTGTTTGCGGGGCAACGGGCTCTTACTGCAGGCGCTTAAGATTGTGTTTTAGGACTGGGTCGTCCCTCCGGGACTTGAAATGTTCGTTCCACTTTACCCCGCGCTGAAGCGCGGGGCTAAGGTAGATCGTCCCTTCGGGACTGGAATCTGCCCAAGGCATGCCTTTCGAATAGCCATTTAAGCGGCTCTCACTGCCAGTTCAGGTGCAGGCCGATGTCGGCGCGCTCGTCACCGTCGACGTGGACCTTGACCTCGGGGCTGGGCTGAAAACGGCGGCCGTCCGGCGGTTTGTAGTCTTTCACATCGGCCCAGACTACGTAGTCGCCGGGCCCGACGGGCACGCGCTGAGCGAATTCGCCGGTGTGATTGGAGTAGAGTTCCCAGCGTGATTTCTTTTCACCCTCGCGCCGAATCTTGACCTTGACGGCGTAGAGAGTGTGGCCATCGGGATCGTATACGGTTCCGAAAATGAGAGCATAAGGCTGGCGCTGCGCCTGATTGCCATGAGCGCCCCAGGCCACGCCGCCGCACATGGCGAGCAGCAACGCGAAGCTCCCCGCAAGCGCGGGGACGCGACGGCGTATCGGCATGCGCGCGACGGTGGTCAGAATTCTTCCTCTTCTTCCTCTTCTTCCTTGGCGGCGTCTTCTTCGTCCTCGTCTTCTTCGTCGATTTCGTCTTCGCCGACCATTTTGAGCTCGATGGGATTGATAGTGATCACTTCGAAGTCAGAACCGCACTCCGGGCACGAGACCACGGCACCCTCATCGACCTCATCTTCGTCGATGTCCAGGTCGGTCTCGCATTCGGGACAGTACACCATGCTTTCCTCCGCGTGTGGGATACCCCTGTTATATTTAGTTTCTTCGCGCTGGAAACGTCAAGTGGGGGACGAGGAAAATTCCGGTTCGCGGACAAAGGTGATTTATGCGGCAGGCGAGTTTTAGGGTATTTGCGCTGGGTGTGGTGACGGTGGGGCTGTGTTCTGTTGTTTGCGCGGCGCAGGCGGGCCGGCCGGCGGCGGAAGCGCAAGCCGCCGATTCGCGCATTGCGGAGGCGATTCGGCAGATTTCGCCAGAGCGGATTCGCGGGACGATCGAGAAGCTGGTGAGCTTCGGGAACCGCTCGACCATCTCGGCGCAGGATGACGATGCGATCAAGGCGGGCAAGGGCATTGGGGCGGCGCGGGAGTGGATTCGGGCTGAGTTCGAGCGCTATTCGAAGGATTGCGGCGGATGCCTGGAGGTGAAGACCGACGAATTCGTGGAGCAGCCGGGAGAGCGGATTCCGAAGGCGACGCAAATCACCAATGTTTATGCGGTGTTGAAGGGGTCCGATGCGGCGCAGGCAAACCGGATTGTGCTGGTGACGGGGCATTACGATTCGCGCAACAGCGATACGTTCAATGGAACGGACGCGGCACCCGGGGCGAACGACGACGGCAGCGGAACCGCGGTGAGCCTGGAGAGCGCGCGGGTTCTGAGCAAATACAAGTTTCCAGCGACCATTATTTTTCTAACCGTAGCGGGCGAGGAGCAGGGGCTGAACGGCAGCCGGCATTTCTCCGAGATGGCCAAGCAGCAGGGATGGAAGATCGAAGCCGTGTTGAATAACGATATTGTGGGCGGGGACCGAAATCCGCAGCAGGATGCGGGAGTGGTGAGGGTGTTTTCGGAAGGGATTCCGGCGGCGACGACGGATGCGGAAATCAAGCGGCTGCGGGCGTTGGGCGGAGAGAGCGATTCGGCTTCGCGCGAGCTGGCACGGTATATCGCAGAGGTTGGACGCACGTACGATGCGGGCGTGAAGCCGATGCTGGTATTCCGGCTGGACCGGTATTTGCGCGGCGGCGATCACTATTCTTTCAATCAGCAGGGATATGCGGCGGTGCGGTTCACGGAATACCGGGAAGATTTCAATCATCAGCATCAGAATGTGCGAACGGAGAATGGCATCGAGTATGGCGATCTGCCGAAGTTTGTCGACTATGACTATGTGGCGCGCGTGGCGCGGCTGAATGCGGCGACCCTGGCCGCGCTGGCTTCGGCTCCGGCGGCGCCGGCGAACGTAAAATTGCTCACAAAGAACCTTGAAAATGACTCGACATTGACTTGGGAAGCGACGGCGGGGGCAACGAGTTATGAAGTAGTGTGGCGGGCGACGAGCGCGCCGGATTGGGAGTACGCCCAAAAGGTAGAAGGCGGGACGCGTGCAACGCTGAAGGTTTCGAAGGATAATGTGATATTGGGAGTGCGGTCGGTGGATGCCGCCGGCCATCGCAGCTTGCCTATAGTGCCGCAGCCGGAAAGGTAGAGTTTTAGAGCAGCGATCCGATGAGACGCGGAGGAACCATCTCGTTCAGCTTTCCGCCCTTTGCCGGGTGGGTTAAGCGCATCATCCTGGTGTGCACGGGGATTTTTCTGCTGCAGCTGATTCTGGAGAACGCGTTCCACGTCAGTTTCCGGCCGGTCGAAGAGCTGTTCGCCCTGATCCCGGTGTTTGTGATGAAGGGCGAAGTGTGGCAGCTGGTCACGTATTCGCTGCTGCACGTCAATTTTGGGCATTTGTTTTTCAACATGCTGACGCTGTGGTTTATCGGATCGTACCTGGAGCGCGACTTCGGGCCGCGGCGGTTTATCGAGTGCTATTTGTTTTGCGTGGTGGGCGCGGCGCTGGTAACCATTGCCGTTTCGTATACGCATTTTTTGGGGATGGACCCGCAAAAAGGAACGGTGGGCGCTTCGGGGGGAATCTTCGGGCTGCTGATGGCGTTCGGCGTTCTTTACGCCGATCAGGAAATGTACTTGTTTCCGCTGCCGTTTCGGATCAAGGCGAAGTACCTGGTCGGCGTCTGGATTTTGGTGGCGGTGGTGGGCGCGCTCAGCCCGGCGCAGGACGGCGTGGCCAACTTTGCGCACCTCGGCGGACTGCTGTTTGGATATTTGTTTGTCAAGTTTCTGCCGCGCCGCGGGCTGACCTATGCGGCTTCGGAGCAGTATTTCGGGGCGCGGAATTGGTATTACCGGTGGAAGCGGCGGCGGGCCGCGAAGAAATTTGAAGTGTACATGCGGCAGCACGACCGCAAGGTCAACTTTGACGAGCACGGAAACTACATTCCGCCGGAAGATGATGACAAGGCCAATGGCGGCGGTAAGTCGGGCTGGGTGAATTAGCTGTCAGCTTTCAGCTTTCAGCCGTCAGCCATCAGCCATCAGCCATCAGGAAAACCAGATATCACCCAGCACTGACTTCCTGTGCAGCGGTGTGAATGCTATCACCGCCGAGGGGCCGAGTGCGCCGAGAAAGGCTTTTTTGCTTTCTCAGCTATCCGAGCACCTTATCTTTCTATCAATCCGAACATTTCATCGAATCGGGCAAAGATGCGGGCAGGAAGCTCGGAGGCGTGTTGTTTTACTTTGAAGCCCAGATCGTGACCGGCGCCTTCCACTTCCAATAATTCGTTTTTCGCAGGGATTAGCTTCAGTGCTTCCTTTATCTCAGCGATGCTGCCGAAGGGGTCGCGCGTGCCGTGAACGAACAGGCTGGGCGTGCGCAAGTTGGGCAGGTGCTCGATGCGAAGCTGATTGGGTTTGCGCGGAGGATGCAGCGGGTAGGAGAGAAGCAGCAAGGCTGAGACGGTGATGTCGGACACGCGGGGGCGGGTCGCCCCCGCAACCGCCGGCGAGTCGCCGGCGCTACGGTCGACGGGTTCGGCGGCACAGAGGATGGTGGATTGGCGTCCTCCGTAGGAGTGGCCTCCGAGGAAGATTTTTACGGTCGAGTCCTTGCCTACCGTTTTTCTCATTGCGGCGACCGCGTTGCGCAGGCCGGCGCGATCGCGGTCGGCTTGACCGGGAAAAGGAGGGCCGGTTGGACGCTGCTGGCGAAAGGGCAGATCGCAGCGTAAGACTGTGTAACCGTGGCCGCAGAAAGTTTCGGCCAGCGCCACAAGCAGGGGAGCGTTGCAGTTGCTGCCAGCGCCGTGGGTGAGGATGAGGGCGTGGTTGTTTGGGATCTGCGGCGAGTGCAGGAAGCCGCGGACGGCGGGATCGAACGTATCGTCGCGGAATGAAGCGATTCCTTCCATAAGAAATCAACGCGAAAAGACTCAACCTAAGATTTGCGGCGATGCTTGATTCGGCGATTTACGCGGCCCTGAAGGGCCGCTCTTCCACGGTAGCGCTTACATTCGTGCCTTTTTCCGCAGCCTGCCAGGTGGCCGGTCGTTTTCTCCCACTGTGTGCAGGCGCATGAAGTTGGTTGCGCCGGAGGCGAGTCGGGTTCCGGCGACCAGGCCGAGCACTTCTCCGGCATGGATGAGTCCCTTCGGCAGCAGTTCGTTTTCGGCAGTCTTCAGCATTGTTTCCGCCGACTCCCAACGGCTCTGATGCACCGGATGCACGCCCCAGAGTGCATTCATGCGATTGCAGACTTCGGCGTGGCGGCTGAAAGCGTAAATGCAAACCTTGGGGCGATGCTTGG
>Ga0326728_10018785_pt1 | contig 13542 bp, 6 predicted proteins | sample MB3enrmetagenome_FD_207602 | JGI IMG/M metagenome (GOLD analysis project Ga0326728, IMG submission 207602) | Lab enriched peat soil microbial communities from McLean, Ithaca, NY, United States - MB31MN | ecosystem: Environmental > Terrestrial > Soil > Wetlands > Peat | place: USA: New York... | reverse complement strand
TTTCAATGTCCTTGGGAGTCTCCCAGCGCCATAGGCGAATGTAATTGTAATGGTGATCCGTCAAGAATCTCAGGTAGCGGTCGAAATCGAAGGCGGGCGGAGGATCGGTAAATCCGATGTCCTCGAGATTGGTCCAGGTGTGTGCGGCGGTCAAGTAAATCGCTTTTCCGGAACCATCCGTAAAGTAGCGGGGATTGCGAGCGCAAACTCGCAGCGGCCCGGTGGCTTGGCTACTCGAGGATTGGGCGGCGAAATACTCGCTGGAAACGGCAACCGCAAGTCCAAATGTGATCACGAAAAGCAGTGAGAGCCACCACCTCGCGCTTCTTGCCGGCCTGTTCCGATGTCCCATGCGATACCTCCATTTTCACAGATCAGCACTCCCCGGCGGGGGCAGTTTGGCATCCTTGTCGTCAATCACTAGCACCCAATCGTTGGCATCGGGCGGCGTGAATTTTCGGGTCCCGGAATTCTCAAAACTCCCGATCAGCGCGGTTGAGCCATTGCTCGGATCGAACCACCAGCAATTCGCCAAACTCGACTTGCTCTTAATCTTGCTCATGTCCACAGTGAGCGCCGTGGCGTTGCCGTTCGGAATATAACTGAAGATCGTTTGTCCATCACGAGTTCGCGCCGTCACCGTCAGTGTCGCGCCGGACCCGTACCCCGCCGTGACCGCCGTGTGCTTGATGTCCGGGACCATTTTCCAGTGCTCGCGGCTGCGCATCAGCTTGCCGTACCACATCTGCCCAACCGCCCCCTGCGATCCCAGCTGGCTCTGCCAGGTTATATCGGTCCGGCAGGCGGGTGTTTCCGCCGCACGAGTGGTCTCGTTGAAACACCAGATGGGATTGTTGCCGAAGAAACTGCCCAGGTAGGCGCCGCTAAGCGCGCTCCAGTATTGCCGCGTGCGAACAAGCAGCGGCGTCGATGAGTGCTCGTTCTCGTAGGTGTCCTCGTCCATGAAAAACGGAAGGAAGTCAGAGCGGGTGAACTCTTGGTTCAGCTTCGAAACATTCTTGGCGCCATACATTTCACTGATTCCAAGCCAGGGAGTTCCTGACCACACATCCAGGGAAGATTCGCCTCCACCGTTCTTAGAGGTTAGGAGGTGATTGGGATCAGCGGCGCGGATCGCCCTTGCCATCTCGTTCAGTTTGGACGTCAAAGGCGGCTTTATGCGCCTCGGGTCTTCGTCCGTACCCATGGTGTAGATTACGTTATCGAAATCCCTGTAACGGCGACCAACATAGTCGCCCCATCCATTCATGGTGGCATCGGATGCTGCTTGAATCTCCGCATCCCAGCCGTCGCCGGGTGCCGGCTGAAGATCGAAGACATCCAGAACGACAGTAATCCGGTGTTGTGAGGCCATTCGCAAGAATTTATCAGCTTGCGCGAAGTACGCTTCGTTCGGAGTTGAAAATGCCTCGCCCGTGAACGGGCAGTGACCCTTGATGTCGGCGCAGCCATGCGAGCAGGACGAGCAGTTGTTGGCCCACACATGCTCGAGCAGATTCACTAGGATGACGTTGAAACCACGTTTAGACCTGTCGGACAAGTAGTTCTCAAAGTCGGCGTCGGTCAATTGCACGACCGCCGACCAGGCTGCGTCGCCGTTCATGAATACCGGCTTGTTCGTGATGGTGTTCACCAGATGAGTCTTATCAGCGCTGAGTACCATAAGTTGCCGCGTTCCCACCGGGGTTACCGATTCACTTCCCTCGACCATCGGGAAGAGATTGAGGGCAGCTTGCAGGTGAGTAGTCTGGCTAACGTCCGGCTTCCGAATCTCCAACTTTTGCGCGCAAACCGGCGAGGCGAATACGATCAGCACTGTGAGAATGATAACCAGCCTTCTCATGTTTGAGTTCTCCGTTTTGGAAGCTTCTTGCCAATAACCCGTTTTGCCTCGAGATAATCGAGCCCGCGTGATTCGCGAGTATTATGGTATGTGCTTTTCGATGTCTTTGGGAGTCTCCCAGCGCCACACGCGAATGTAATTGTAATGGTAGTCCGTCAGGAAGCCCAGGTAGGCTTCATAATCGAAGAGAGGCGGAGGATCAGTAAACCCAATGTCCTCCAGGTTAGTCCAGGTGTGTGCGGCCGCGAAATAGATGGCTCTTCCGGAACTGTCCGAAAAGTAACGCGGATTACGGGCGCAAACTTGCAGCGGCCCCGTGGCCCGGAGATTCCCAGATTGGCCCGCGACATTCCCGCCCCAAACGACGACTGCGAGTCCCAATGTGAGCGTGAAAACAAGCATTGGCCCGACCGTCGCGCTTATCGCCGGCCTGTTCCGATGTCCCAAGTAATGCCTCCATTCTCACAGATCGGCACTCCCCGGCGGGGGCAGATTTGCATCCTTGTCGTCGATAACTAACACCCAATCCTTCGCATCAGATGGCGCGAAATCTCGGGTTCCAGAGTTCGCAAAACTCCCAATCAGAGTGGCTGAGCCATCCCTCGGGTTGAACCACCAGCATTTTGTCAAATTTGTTCTGCTCGTGATCTTGCTTATGTCCACCTTAAGTGTCGTTTCGTTGCCCTTGGGAATATAGCTTATGATCGTCTGGCCATCACGAGTGCGCGCTGTCACCGTCAGGGTGGCACCCGAGCCGTACCCTGCCGTCACCACCGTGTGCTGGATGTCGGGAACCATTTTCCAGTGCTCGCGGCTGCGCATCAGCTTGCCGTACCACATTTGTCCAACCGAGCCTGCCGACCCTAGCTGGCTTTGCCAGGTTAAACCGTTCTGACAAGGCACTACCGAGAGGGAATTGGTCTCGTTGTAACACCAAATAGGATTGTTGCCGAATAAACTGCCCAGGTAGGCACCGCTGAGCGCACTCCAGTATTGCCGGGTACGAAGCCGCAGGGGCGTTGATGAATGCTCGTTCTCGTAGGCGTCCTCGTCCATAAAAAAGGGGATGAAGTCAGGGCGCGTGTACTCGTTGTTCAGTTTCGTCACGTTGCTGGCGCCGTACATATCGCTGATTTCCAGCCAGGGGTATCCCGACCAGACATCCAGAGAAGATTCACCGCCGCCGTTTTTCGAAGTGATCAGATGGTTTGGATCAGCGGCGTGGAGGGCCGTCGCCATCTCGCTCATCTTGGTCATCAAGGGGGGACTGGTCTTTCTCGGGTCGATGTCAGAACCCATCGTGTAAATCAGGTTGTCGAAGCCTTTGTAGCGTTTCCCAACATAGGCTCCCCAGTTGGATATGGTGGAGTCGGATGCGGCTTGAATCTCAGTGTACCAGCCCGCATTGGTTTCGCCGCCTAGGTAGAGGATATCCAAGAGTAGCGCAATGCCGTGTCGTGCAGCCATCCTTATGAAGGAGTCGGCTTGCGCGAAGTACGCTTCGTTCGGGGTCGAAAATGCCGCGCCACTGAAAGGACAGTCCCCTTTGAGGTCTGCGCAGCCATACGAACAGGACTTGCAATTGGTGGCGTACATGCGCTCAATCAAATTGACTTCAAGGAGGTTTAACCCACGGCTAGACCTGTCCGACAGATACCTCTCAGCATCGGCGCTACTTAATTCCACGATCGCCGACCATGCTGCATCGCCGCTTATGAACACCGGCTTGTTCGTAATCGTGTTCACCAGATGAGTTTTGTCCGCGCTAAGTACCATAAGCTGACGCGTTCCTGGCCGGGGCACCTGTTCACTTCTCTCGACCACCGGGAAGAGGTTAAGCGTGGCTTGCAGGTGAATAATCTGGCTGACGTCCGGCTTCCTGATTTCGATATTCTGCGCGCAAACCGACAAGGCGAATACGATCAGCACTGAGAGAGTGATAACCAGCCTTCTCATGTTTGAGTTTTCCGTTCTAAATGCTTCTTGCCAACAACCTGTCTCGCCGCGGGATATTTGAGCCCGCGCGATTTGCGAGCAGTAAAGTACTGTGCTATCACCGCAAAGTCTATAATCTTCCGGTTTATTTTTGTTAAAAAATGTGGACTTGAACCATTAGGGAGAAGACAGCTTAGCAGAAGCTCCACCCCGCACGGTGGTGCGCCAATTCAGCGACCATTAATATCAATTTTTGACAAAAAAAAAACGTGAAGATTATAGACGCGAACTCCAGAAGATGGTAAAGTGACGCCATTTTGTCGGTTAGCGTACGCAAAGGAATCCTGTGGAGGTGAGTCATGACGGGACGCAAAGCAACGATGATAAGGCGAGTGATGGTCGTCGCCGGTTTGTTGATTCTGCTCTCTTCGACCGTGTGGGCGCAGCTTTATACTGGCACAGTGACGGGGTTGATATCGGACCCTTCCGGCGCCGTCGTACCCGGCGCACAAGTCCAACTGACGGATGAGCAGAAGGGATATGTTTTCACCGCAACCAGCGACACCAGCGGGAGCTACCTGTTCCGCAGCGTCCCTCCGGGCACATATAAGGTCGACGTTCGTGCCACAGGCTTCAGGAGCGAATCTCGGGGTGGCATCATCCTGGAAGTTAACCACAACGTGACGGTGAACTTTTCGCTGCAACTGGGGCCGACAACTCAGGCCGTAGAAGTTAAGGGACAAGCGCCGGTGCTCGACGCCCAGGACGCGGTTACCGGGCAGGTTGTTAATCGCCTGTTCATGAATGACCTCCCCCTCATTGGCCGTTCGCTTTCGGACTTGGCATTCCTTACGCCCGGCGTAACCGAAGTGGACAACACGTGCCCGACCGATAATCAAAGCCCCGGCGCCAATATTAGCAATTGTCCCGCCAATAACTTCATCTCGAACGGCAGCCGCATGGCCACGGCAAATTTTGTGATCGACGGTAGTTCCACGGCCTACCCAACCCACGCGCTGATCTGGCCCACCTACGAACCAGCGGTTGACTCGGTACAAGAATTCGCCGTACAGGAGTCGAACTTCAGCGCGGAGTTCGGCTTCACCGGCAGCACGGTCACCAACATCGTGACCCGCTCGGGCGGCAATCAATTCCACGGGTCCGCTTATGACTTCTTGCGCAATCGGGCGCTGGATGCCAACAACTTCTTTGACAACGAGGCCGGCGTTGCCCTCCCGTCGCTGCGCCTGAATGATTTTGGGGCCACCGTGGGCGGTCCGATCCAGAAAAACAAGACCTTCTTTTTCTTCGACTACAACGGCATTCGGAAACAGACTCTGAGCACTTGGAATTCCGGCGTGCCCGACGCGGCGGAGAAAGTTGGAAATTTTGACGAACTCTGCACGGCCCCGTACTTTGCCAACAGCAGCTTTGGACCCAATGGCATGTGCTTAAACCCTGCGGGACAACTGTGGGATCCTTATACGAGTGTCTATAACACCACTTATGGCGGCCCCGTGCGCTCCGGGTTTATCCCGTTCAATAATATGGCCACCTACCAGAGTCCCGGAAATCCCAACCTCGCTGGCACCGGTTATCAGCTTGCGGCCCAACCGGGGAACTTGATCGATCCCATTGCCCTCAAGTATATGAGCTATATGCCGCTGCCCAATTTGAATGTGGGGAACCCCGCTGCGTACAACCCCTACACCAATTGGGTGGGATCTCCCGCCACCATAACCAGCATCAATTCCTTCGACGTTAAGGTCGATCACCGCTTCACGGATAATGATCTTTTGAGCGTGAAGTACTCGCAGAGCAAAAACCTCATACCACCGTTCCCCTGTTATAGTGCGACCGATCCCGCCGATCCCTGTAACACGGGTAAGAACATCGCTACGGCACACTTAGTCGCCATCAACTATGACCACTCCTTCGGTCCCGCGCTCCTTTTGACGGCCACGCTCGGGATCACGCGCGGATTCTTCCAGAATGGGTCGGTAGCCGGCGAGTTCAAGGGCATCTCCCCATCGGCCACGATCGGCATGCCCACCTACATGGACAGATCAGGCATTTCATGGCTGCCAGCGGTCACCTTCGACGATTATTCGGTTCCAGGCAATCTCTTCGGTTCGGCCGTTGGCCAGGTTGGGACGGAACCCTGGTGCTGTGAACGCGAGGGCAACGACGTCAACGACCTAAGGACGGCGCTCGCCTGGGCCAAGGGTAACCACAGCATCAAGTTCGGATTTGACGGCCTGATGTACCAATTGAACTACATCCTGCCCAGCTATCCCGCCGGATATTTCACCTTTAATCCCAGCAGCACCTCCGAGTACCCGACTTCGGGGGGCGGCGACGACATCGCAAGCTTCCTTACCGGAGTGGGCGGGCCGGGGTCGTGGGGAGACTATGACGTGCCGTTTGCAAGCGCAGCGGAATCCTTTCAATACGCACAATTCATCCAAGACAATTGGAAGGTCTCGAAGAAACTCACCCTGAATCTCGGTTTCCGTAACGAGATCAATGTGCCTCAGACCGAGCGTCACAACCGTATGAACGAGCTTGACCTGAACGCGGTGTCGCCGCTCCAGGTTCCGGGCTTGGGGACGCTCCACGCCGGCGAGGTCTACATGACTCCCGGCCACCGGAGCAACTATCTTGCAAATTATCACAACATGGGACCGCGATTGGGCTTTGCTTATAGCCCGACTGACAACCTCGTGATTCGAGGTGGATATGGAATCTACTACTCGATAGGGAACAACCAGACGTCAAACGCGGGCGCACCCGGATCCCAAGGCTTCGACCAGATCACGCCTTGGCTTACCACTTATCAGAACGACGGCGCAACGCCCTGGGGAAGGTTCAGCGATCCCTGGCCGAAAGTCGGGCCCAATCTTCCGGTCGGCAGCAGTTTGGGGTTGTTGAATAACGTCGGCTTCGGCCTCAGCGCGCCGATACCTCGCGAGGATTCCACGACCCCTTATGCGCAGAACTGGACCTTGGGCATTCAGAGGCAGTTGCCTTCCGCCATTCTCCTGGATGTGAATTACGTCGGCAACAAGGGTACGCACGTTCTACAGGATGTATTCAACTGGAACCATCTTGGCTCCCAGGTGGAAAAATACAGTGCGGCCCAGATCGCCGCGCTCATTACCTATGTTCAAAATCCCTTTTCAGGGATTATCACTAATGTAACCAGTGCGCTTTCGGGTGCGATGGTGCCCGCTTACCAGCTCCAGTTGCCGTACCCGCAGTTCACGAGCGTCGCGGGTGATAATGCCCCTTGGGACAACACCAGTTACAACGCCCTCCAGGTGAAGCTGGAAAAACGCTTCTCCCACGGCCTCCAGTTTCTGGTGGCCTACACCTGGTCGAAATCCATCGACGAAGGGTCCTTGCCAGGCGGCGCCGGCGAGCTTGGCAGCTTTACGAGTCTTCAGGATCCCAATGACTACAAGCTCGAACGAGGTTTGTCAACGTTTGACATTCCGCAAGTGTTTCAGGTCGCCTACACCTACGAATTACCGATTGGCCACGGCAAAGCTCTGTTGGGCAAGGCCAATTCAGTGGTCAACGCCATCATCGGTGGATGGCAAACCACCGGCCTCTGGCGCTTTAATAACGGCCGGCCCGTCGCCTTGGGGCTTGCGCAAGGTCTGAGCCTGCCGACTTACGGGGGACAACGGCCGGATCTGGTTGGCCGTTTGGCCTGCGCCAGCGGTTCCTGGAATGACCGCTTGAACAACTATTTCGCGAACCCGGACGTAGTGGTCACTCCCGCCCCGTATGCCATCGGCACGGCCCCGCGGACGGATGGAAGCTGCCGGCAGCCGGGACAGGACAATGCCAACCTGTCGGTTTTCAAGGAGTTCCAGCTTTCAAGGTTGCGTGAGGGCGCCCACATGGAATTCCGTTTGGAAACCTACAATGCTTTTAATCACCCGCAATTCGGGGGACCGAATACCTCTCTCAATTCCGGAAGTTTCGGCGTGATCACTACCCAAGCAAACCAGCCGCGACAGGCGCAGGCAGTCTTAAAGATATATTGGTGAGGGTACTGTGACCTTCTCAAAGGATTTGGGGGCCGAGATTTGACGGCCCCGTCCTGTCCATTTATCCTGGTCGGCTGCCCGGCAGGGTCGCGTCCCGCTATTTCCCTCCGGAGAAGAACCGCTCGGCACTGATGGAAACCGAGGGTAACCGCGCCGCTATCATGACCTGCAAACTACCTCTCTTAATGCTCGCATCAGCCCTCATCCTCGCGGCCTCCTTTGTCCTTGCGCAAGTTCCGGCCAGTGTTTACGACCGGGCGGTTGCTGATTACAGCCGGCAGAATTACGATGAAGCCGAGCAGACTCTACGGCCCGCCTTGGCCGAGCACCCCCGCGATGCACGCGCCCTGGGCCTCATGGGTTTGATTCTTGACGAGCAGAAGCGCTTTGCCGAAGCCGAGACATTCCATCGGCGCGCCCTCGCGCTCGCCCCTGACTCCGCTTCCCTGTATAGCAGTTTTGGGAACCACTTTCTCCGCCAAGGGCAGTCGGAAAGGGCCCGCTCGGCCTACCTCCATGCCCTTGAACTCGACCCCGCGGATCGAAACGCCAACTCGCAACTGGCGCAAATAGCGGTGGACCAGAAGAAAGGCCCGGACGCGCTCCACTACCTCGACCGGTTGCCGAGGGAGGACCAAGCCGATCCGGTGTTCCAGTTGCTGCGGGCGCAGGCGCTCAACCTGACGCGGCAAACCGCAAACGCGGAGGCGTTGCTGGCCGACTTGTTGAGTCGATCAGGCAAGGACCCCCGCGTCGCCTATAACGTGGGAATGCTCTTCGCAACCTGGAAGGAGTATGCGCGGGCGGAAGAAGCCTTTTCCGAGGCCCTCGAATCCGCCCCCGGGGAGTTTGAGGTCCTCTACAACCTGGGACTCGCGGCGGTGTCGGCCCATGACTACGACCGCGCCACCCAGGCGTTTCAGGCGGCGCTCGAGCAGCATCCTCGAGACACTGACTGCTTATTGGGGCTGGCGCGAGTCAAGGATGGGTTGAATCGGGACGACCAGGCCGCGGGCCTGCTGTTTCAGGCCGAGCGCGTGGCGCCTGACCGCGCCGACCTCCTTGAGTTCCTGGGCGCCGTTCTCGCTAAACTCGGCTTCTATCGCGAGGCGGCAGCCGTTTACGACCACTGTTCCCGGATGAACCCGAGCGACGACGAGGCCCGGCGCGAGCGTGGCTACGCTTGGGCGCGGGCAGGCTGGCTGACCGAAGCCTACCAGGACTTGAACTGGTACGTGGAGAAGCACCCGCGCGATCCCGTAGGCTACTTTGAGCTGGCTGTTCTGGAGTCCATTCAGAAGCCGGACCAATCCCTGAAACACTTCGATCGGACTTTGGAACTCGATCCGCAGATGGCGCCGGCGCACATCGCTCGAGGCCTTTTGCTTCGCCAGGAAGGCAGGATTTCACCGGCGCTGAGCGATTTCAAATTCGTCCTGGACCGGCAACCAGAGAACTTCCAGGCCTGGGAGGAACTTGGTGAAGCCTTGCTCGCTGACGGCCGAACCTCCGAGGCCTTGCCGGCTCTCGAGAAAGCCGCAGCCCTGGCGCCACAGAACTCCGAGGTTCTTTGGCGTTACGGCCGCGCCCTGCTGCGCGCGGGGCAGAAAACAGCCGCACAGGACGTATTGACCCGAGCCAAGAACTTGGGGCACACATCGGCGAGACTTACCATTGCGTCTCCGGACATCCTCCACTTGGATCCCGCTGTTCGAACCTCAGCCAGCGTGTCCGCATTGCGGGACCTTGCAGCCGCCAACCCCACCCACTGGGAATTGAGATTTCGTTTGGGGGAGGAGTTGCTGGCGGAAGGGAAGGTGCCAGAGGCTCTGGAGGCCTTCCACGAGATCCAGAATTCCGCAAACGGAGGGATTGCTTCCGCCGAGTGCGGCAGAGCATTGCTTGACGCCGGGCAGTACAAGGCCGCGCGGGAGTTCCTCGAGAGGGCCGTCGAGGCCGAGCCTTCGAACACCCTGCGCCGCGTGGACCTGGCGCTGGCCGTGTTTCACGATGCCAGCCCCGAATCTGCTTTGGCGGAACTTGACAGGACCCCCGCAGCGGCGCGGCAGGGTGATTACTACCTCCTGCGCGCCCAGTTGCTGGATGCCCTGCGGAAACCTCAGGAGGCTGCGGAAGCCTTGCATCGAGGTATCCAGTCGTCGCCGACACGGCCGGACCTTTACTTTCAAGCCGCGTTGTTTATGGTGGACCACAATCAGGTACAAGAGATGCTCGACTTTCTGGCGAAAGCGGACCGAGTCGTAGCGAATAGTCCCCAGCTTGAGCTGACGCGAGCCATCGGACATGCCCTTCTTCACCAGGACGACCAGGCTGCCGCCGTATTGACCAAGATGGAATCGCTCTGGCCGGATTGGTACCTCCCCTACCTTGTCCACGGCGTACTTCTCGCTTATCGCATACGAGGTGCAGAAGCTCAGCCTCTTCTTGAAACAGCCATTGCGCTGGGCGCTCACAAGGCGATGGCTTACTACCATCTCGCTTTCGCCATCATAACCTCCCAGCCCGAGAACATCGCGGGGGCGCAAGCGGCCATCCGGGATGCGCTGGCGTTGAATCCCAAGGACCCCTATATCCAATCACTGGCAGGAAGGATCGCTTACCTTGCCAAGGATTATCCCTCGGCGGTAGAGCATCTTCACGCTGCCCTTGAAATCTGGCCGGATATGGTGGAGGCACACTCGAGACTTAGCGCCACATATCGCGCCATGGGCGACGAGAATAAAGCCCGGGAAGAACTAAAAGAGGTCGCCCGCATTAAACAAGGACACCCGGGGATTCAGACCTTCCCCTTCCCGACAGATGATCTGCTTTTCAGCGTGGACAAAGCGGGCGTGCCGTAGGGGCACCACTTGTGGCCGCCCTCTCGGTTACCGTGGATGAAGTTCTTAGGGCACCCCTTGTGGGTGCCTACCCTCCCGTATGTAAAGCGGGGAACGGGGCACCCGCAATAGGTGCCCCTGCGATCCGCGAAAGGATACATTCGGTCATGAAAATATGGAGCAGTGTTCGCAGCGTACTTGTGACAGCGTGCCTAATATGTACCCTGTTGATAACGATGATGGCGAAGGCGCAGTCGACCGTCGGCGCGACTCCGCTCTCCCTGAGCGCCAATGGCCGGTACTTAGTTGATCAGAACCACGTTCCCTACTTGTTGCAGGGTGATGCAGCGTGGTCATTGATCGTCGCAACGGACGACCAAGAATTGGAGCAGTACCTCAAAAACCGCAGAGACAAGGGATTCAACGCGCTGCTGGTGAATCTCGTCGAGCACCTGTACTCGAAAAACCCGCCACTCGATGCTGCGGGTGACCCGCCCTTCATGACGCCGGGGGATTTCACAACTCCCAACGAGAAGTATTTTGCCCACGCCGATAAAGTTATCCGTGAGGCCGGCGAAAATGGCATGCAGGTGCTTCTGGCGCCCATCTATCTGGGTTATGTCGGTACGCAGGAGGGGTGGATCGAAGAGCTGATGAAGCTCAAGCCTGAGAGGTGCCTCGAGTACGGCCAGTATTTAGGAAAACGATATAAGGACTTTAATAATATTATTTGGGTGATGGGCGGCGACCGCGACCCAAAGTCTGCGCTGGAGAGAGTTGACTTGATTGCTCTGGGTATCAAGGAGTTCGACAAGCGCCATCTGTTTACCGCGCATGCCAACTCGGAACCCTCCACGCCCGAGCAGTTCGGAAGCGGCGGCTGGCTCGACATCAACTCCTCTTATTCCTGTGAGACGGTTCACGAAAGGCTTTCGTCAGACTACAACCACCAGCCCATCCTGCCGACTTTCCTGATCGAATCGTGTTATGAAGGGGAGCATAATTCTTCCCATGCGCAGATCCGCAGGCAGGCATATTGGGCCGTACTCTGTGGGGGTTTCGGTCATGTTTTTGGAAACAACCCCATCTGGCATTTCGACGGTCCGACGCTCTACCCCTTCAAGGGAACCTGGCAGCAGGCTCTCGATCTCCCCGGCTCAGTGGACATGATGTATTGGGGTAGACTCCTTCGGTCGCGCCCCTGGTTTGACTTGGTTCCGGACCAAAAGCACGAGGTGATTACAGGGGGGCTGGGCGAGTTCCTGGGCGACGATTACCTGGCCGCGGGCCGCACTCCTGACGGCAGTACAGTCATTGCCTACATGCCGACGAAGAGGACCATCAGCGTGGACATGAGCAAGATATCTGGCGCTCAAGCCCTCGCCTGGTGGTACGATCCCCGCACGGGTAAAGCGATTTCAGCCGGCGCATTCGAGACCAGCGGCATGCGGGAACTTACGCCGCCTTCGGACGATGATTGGGTGCTGGTGGTTGACGACGCTTCCGTGAAGCGCTTGCCGCCGGGAGTCACTCACTAATGCGCAGCCCAAGAGCGTTGGCCGACAGGAGGGGCTGGCAATGACGAAGCGTGCTGCAGTTTGCATTTGCTGTGGCTTGTTTGTGGTAAGTTTTACCGTCTCATTCCCCGAGGTGGCCGGGGCGCTTGACCTCTACCCCGCCAGGCTCCATTTCGGCAATAGTCCGCAGACGGTGACATTAACGAATCGAGGAGCGTCTACTCCCCTGCGCCTCGGGCAGATCAGGATTGTGGGCGAGAACGCGGGCGACTTCTCAAAGATCACCACTTGCGGCAGCGAGTTTCCGGCTGAAGCGTCGTGCACGGTCAGCATATCGTTCAGGCCGGGCGCCACCGGAATGAGATCAGCAGCGCTCGTGGTCGGCGGCGAAGGAGAAGGTAGCCCGCTGACTGTCAGTCTGACGGGCGCAGGTCAGTTCATTGCGCTCGGCGCCGACAGAACTCACTTGATAAACACCTTTACGAACAAGCCGGTCTTCATCACGGGCGATACCGCTTACGCGCTTACCCTTGCGCTTTCTTCCGATGCCGACATTGAAGCCTATCTTTCGGATCGCCAGGCCAAGGGGATGAATTTGGTCTGGGTTGGGCTCGTGGATGCCAACAACCACGGTGATGGAAAAGACAATGTGGGAACCACCGAGAACGATGCCTTCGGCAATAACCCCTGGAGCGGCGGGCCGGCCTTTACTGGCATGAGTAGCTCCACGGCTTATTGGGCGCACGTAGACGAAGTGCTGCAAAGAGCGGCTGCTCACGGCATAACGGTTCTCGCCGGAACAGCGTTTGCAGGATCATTCGGCAGTTGCAGTGCCCCTTACACTGCGAATATGCTGGCAACGTCCGATGCCACAATGATTGCTTATGGTGCGTTCCTGGGGAATCGTTACAAGTCTTACCCCAATATCATCTGGCTCCAGGGGGGTGACGCCAATGTTGGCCTTTGCGGCAGCGCCCTGGCGAATAAGGTGAGCGACATTGCCAAAGGAATCCTGTCCGTTGACACCGGGCACCTGATGGCCGTCGAGGCAACCAGTGGTGTTTGGGGTGAGGCGAGCGCTACCAATTGGTCTGCCTACACCTATGGCGACAGCAATCCCAGCGGCTGGCTCACCCTCGGAACGATTTATCCGAAAGGAACACCCGACAGAGTTTTTGCCGCGGAAGTCACCCAAATCGTCTCGCAGTGCGTAACCGAATCGACGGCAACGCCTTATGTTCCGTATTTCAGCATGGAAGACCCTTATGAATACGAGCCTCTAACCGGGACACCCTATAATAATCAGCAACTTCGTCAACAAGGGTATA
>Ga0326728_10018783_pt1 | contig 13545 bp, 14 predicted proteins | sample MB3enrmetagenome_FD_207602 | JGI IMG/M metagenome (GOLD analysis project Ga0326728, IMG submission 207602) | Lab enriched peat soil microbial communities from McLean, Ithaca, NY, United States - MB31MN | ecosystem: Environmental > Terrestrial > Soil > Wetlands > Peat | place: USA: New York... | reverse complement strand
TGACGGGGCGTTCGATTCCGGGCAGCGTGCGCAGGCAGAATTTTGCCATCGCCATCAGGGCTCCGGTATTGCCGGCTGAGATAACGGCTTGCGCCTCGCCATTTTTCACCGCTTGAAGGGCAAGCCACATGCTGCTTTTCCAGCGCCCGTGCCGCAGCGCTTGGCTCGGCTTGTCCTGCATGGATACAGCGACGTCGGTGTGAACGATGCGGCTTACGCTCGCGAGCGGCGAGTTCTCCGACATCTGCTCGCGGATGGCTTCTTCGCGCCCGAATATGATGTAATGGGTGTCAGGATGCCGGATAAGCGAAAGCGCTGCGGCTGGGATTACAACGGATGGGCCAAAGTCTCCTCCCATCGCGTCAAGCGCAATTGTGATTGGCGACCCCATCTTCAAGAACCCGAAAGCCCGCACCGCGTCATGAGGGCTCACCCGCGGAGCCCGGCCGGCAGAACATACTGAATTAGCTTCACGTGACAATCAAAATATTGCGGCGCGGCAAGGAAGCCAGCATTATCTAGTCGTCCTTCGGGGGTTTCTGTGCCCTCAAGTGCGCCAGCCCGGCAAATGGCTTCGCTTCCGTCTCCGGCTGGGGAGGCGTCCATTCAAATGCGTCGCCCTCATTTCGCGGATAGGGATCGATCGACACCGCCAAAAGTTCGCACAAGAGTGCGCCCATAGGGATCTTCCCGCCGGCGATAGGCTCTGGCGATTCGGCATCGAACGGCGCGGCCTCCCCGGCTCCATTCTCAATGGATTCAGCGGGCCAGTATTCAACCGAAAAGCTCTCTTCGATCGAAGATGGCACCGCCTTTAGATTGACCACGCTCGATTGAACAATGCTTGCCTGAAGCTTTCCCGACGCCCTGTATTTGCCTGCGGCGAGCGGGACGATCTTCACCTGCGCCTTAAAGCTCGTTAGATCTTCGACCCCGGCATAGCGCTTGAGGGCTTCGAGCTCCGCGCTTGACGCCTCATAAGTAAAAACCGCAGGCGCGTGCCCAACCGACTTGATATCGATGCTCCATTGGAGCGGCGTTACGTGCATAAACCCCTCTGACACTTATCAGACGGCTTGTTTCAATCCGTAAAGTTCGGGAAAGTTTAGATGCCCTTGAAGTAGGAGATTGAGCGGCATCTCGCCAACGTTTCTGATGGATTGAAAAATGTAGGCGGCCAATTCGTCAGCAGCAACGTTCGCTGTTTCATCGCCGGATTGGAAACTTTTCCAAATGGCCTCGGCCAGTGCGCTCCTGTTTCGCTGATCTACGGCATTCGTATAGACGACAAGCTGCCGGTAAAACAAATCGGCTATCTTTCGTACTTCCGGGCCAACATAAACGTCGGCGATACCGAGATCGCGGACCATGCTGTCCATCTCGCGCACGAAGGCCTCAATGATTTCCTTGCCGAGAAGCTTTCCTTCGTTAGCCCCCAGCTTCAAATTCTGCATCACTATGAACATATGGATGACAAGCATATCGAAGCGGCCCGACAAAGTGTCGGGCACGCCGCATCTCACGTAGAAGACGGGATTGCGCGACTGCGCCACAATCGAATCGTATATTTTCTCAGCAGCCTCGCGGCGAGCTGCACGTTCGGCAAACCAGCGGAACATTCTTCGGCCTAAACTCCAGTTTTGCGCTTACCCAGCCACTGTACCTTATAATGCCTTAATCGCATCCGAAAAGGTTGCAATCTTCTTGCGGCAAAGTTAGGTCAAAAGCCGGCGCGACGGCAGCAGACAGCAATTTTGGGGGCGAAATGTCAAATCAATCCTCTAAGCGGGCGCATGCCAAAGGCCCGGCAACCATTCAGCGCCCTTTTCGCGGCGCAACTGCGGCGATTATTTTCGCTAGCAGCCTACTTTCGGCGGGATGCGGGCAAACGCTAATCAAACAGGGGCATCAATTCCAGGACGAAGACCTCGCACAGGTCCACCCCGGAATGGGCAAGGATCAGGTCGTTCTCGCCATGGGAACGCCGGACACTCAATCGGCTGGCGCTACCCCTGTATTTTATTACATCTCCCAAACCGCAAATCAGCCAATGCCCTTCATGAAGCCCGAGGTTACCGATAGGCGGGTCGTTGCCGTTTATTTCGACAACAAGGGACGCGTCACGCAGGTTGCCAATTACGGCTTGAAGGACGGCAAGGTGTTCGACTTCATCAAACGGGAAACGCCATCCTATAGCCGCGACCAAGGCCTCTTGAAAGAGCTGTTCCGCGATATCGGTGCGGCACCCTCCATACCCGGCGCGGGCGGTAACCGCGGTCCAGGACAGTAAGGTCTGCCAATTGGCGGGGCGGGGGCGCACCCGCCACACCTTGCTTTCTAACGTCTATCCCAGTCGATCGGACTGCCCTCTCCGCGAGCGGAGAAGATGGTTCAGGCGTCCTCTCTCCCCAGCCGCACCCGCTCGCAGGTGCGGCAGCGAAAGAGGCAAACACCCCAAGGCGTGTTTGCTGGGAGAGAGGCAGAGTGAGGGGGACTTATCGTTCCGCCGCGAACGCGGACACGCCCGCTCGAAGCGCGAATACTCAAGCGGAAGCGGCAGCCTAATCAGCGCGTCTTTACGATGAGACCGTCCGGCCCTTTTTCCACGCTAAGGCCCTGCCCCGCCGCCATTGCGCTAAGACGCCCGGTACCGCCTGGAAAATCGAAGCTGATCTGCGCGCTGCGGGGGTTCAACGATTTAAGATCCCAGTTTTGAACCCCGGGCAGGTTTAGCAGCCGCGCCCGTATCGTCTGCCACTCTTTCAGGCCGGAAAACTGCGCTGTTATCTGAATGGAGCCAACCGCACCGGTCATGTAGCCCGCATTGCCAGCGGGTTCCGCCGCGCTGTTATCGCTTTGAACGAACGCATCGCGCGTCAGTTTCCACCGCTCCTGGACCGTCTCGAAGGCAAGCCGGGCGGCCGCCTGCATCGCGGGCTCGTCCGCGGACTCTTCCGCCTTCACCTTGCGCTGAACGGAAAAAAGCCCGAGCGCATCGATTCCGGCGAGCTTTACCATCACCACATCGCTGCCGCCGCCGGTGCTTGCGACCGCGAGAACGATTTGCGACGTGCGGTATTGCGACTTGAGCGATTCTATACTGGCGGACGGATTGGCAATATAGGCGGAGGCGATCGCTGCGCTGAGATCGCTGCGCACGGGCGCCACCTTCGCAGGAACGAGGGCGTGCACGAGATCGAGCCCCAAGAGCGCGCTCCGCCAGGAGTTGCGATCGCCAGTCCTGGCTGTGCCGTCCTCGATATATACCGGCACGATCAGAATTTCAGGCCCGCGGTCGAGAATCGGAATGATGTTGTAGCGCGAGAAAAGGGCTGAGACGGCCCGCTCCGAGAACGTCACGCCGAAATTCGCAACATAGGAAGTCGCAGAAACGCCCTCGCCCCTGACGTCGATATCGGACACGAGCCGTTCCACCTCTTCGGGCGGCATCTCGGGAATGCGCGGCGCGGCCCTGAAATCGGTGAGACGCGATACGAGCAAGTGCCATGCGCGCACCTCGGCGGTACGGGTTGCGAGCCTTTTCGCTTCCACCGAATCGCCCGCCTCGGCCTCGGCCCTCACATTCGCCACGGTGAAAACGTTCGCTTGCCTTTGCTGTCCAAAGACCGGTGCGCCGAGAAGAAGTAGTACCGGCAGCGCCCGGATCAGGAACTTAGCTGCGCCGATTGACGCCATGATGGAACTCCCCCTCGTCAGGCCGGAAGCGCTTGTGTACACTTGCGCCCGGTGCTAGCCCCTCTTTAATCGCTGGCGCCCGGCGCTGCAAGCCTTTGCCCGTCCCCTGAGAGACGCTCCATGACAAGTAACATGACTTCAAAACCGGCTGGAACCTATGCGGAAGCGGGCGTCGATATCGATGCCGGCGACGCACTCGTGGAGAAAATCAAGCCCTTCGCCAAGGCGAGCGCGCGCCCAGGCACAACGGCAGCGCTTGGCGGCTTCGGCGGGCTATTCGATCTGAAGGCCGCAGGCTTCACCGATCCTATTCTCGTCGCCTCGAACGATGGCGTGGGCACCAAGGTCAAGATCGCCGCAGGAACCGGCCTGCACGATACGATCGGCATCGATCTTGTGGCGATGTGCGCGAACGATGTGGTTGTGCAAGGCGCCGAGCCGCTGTTTTTCCTCGATTATTTCGCCAGCGGCAAGCTCGACACCGATGTAGCCGCGCGCGTGATCGCAGGGATCGCCGAAGGCTGCCGGCAGGCGGGCGCGGCGCTGATCGGCGGCGAGACCGCCGAGATGCCGGGCATGTACGGCCCAGGCGATTACGATCTGGCGGGCTTCTGCGTAGGCGCGGCCGAGCGCGGCAAGCTCTTGCCCCGGGAGGATATCGAGGGCGGCGACGTTCTCCTCGGCGTGGCTTCGTCGGGCGTTCATTCCAACGGCTTCTCGCTCGTCCGCAAGATTGTCCGCGATGCCGGCCTTTCCTGGCAAGACCCGGCGCCCTTCGAGCCCGCGCGGGCGTTGGGCGAGGCGCTCATCGAGCCCACGCGTATTTATGTAAAGGCCGCGCTCGCGGCCCACAGGGCCGGGCTCGCAAAAGCCTTCGCGCATATCACCGGCGGCGGCCTGCCAGGCAATGTTCCGCGCGTGCTGCCCGAAGGCTTCGGCCTCGGCATCGATTTGAGCGCGATCCCCTGCCAGCCTGTGTTCGATTGGCTGGCCAAAACCGGCAAGGTAGGACAGGACGAGATGCTGCGCACCTTCAACTGCGGCGTGGGCTTCGTGGCCATTGTTGCGGCGCACGATGCGAGCGCGGTCTGCGAATGCTTTCGCACCCATGGCGAGCGGGCCTTCCCCATCGGCATTGTGGAAAAGCGCAAGGGTGAGCCGCTTGTCCGCTATGCTGGCGTGCTCGGAGCGTGCCAATGAGCGGCAAGAAACGCGTGGGCGTGCTGATCTCCGGGCGCGGCAGCAATCTTGCCTCGTTGATCGAAGCGGCACGCGAGGAGGCTTTCCCGGCAGAGATCGTGCTCGTGATCTCCAACAAGGCGGACGCTCTGGGGCTGGTGCGCGCGCGCGAAGCCGGGATCGCGACAACCGTCATAGATCATAAGCCTTTCAGATCCCGCGAAGCGTTCGACGCGGCACTCACCCAGACGCTGAAAGAGGCGCGCGTGGACCTCATCTGCAATGCGGGCTTCATGCGGCTGCATTCGGACTCTTTCGTTCGCGAATGGTACGGCCGCCAGCTCAACATTCACCCCTCGCTCCTGCCCGCCTTCCGCGGCCTTCACCCGCAGGCCCAAGCCCTCGAGGCCGGGGTGCGCATCGCGGGCGCGTCCGTGCATTTCGTCAGCGAGGAGATGGATGCGGGGCCGATTATTGCGCAAGGCGCGGTGCCAGTTTTGCCCGGCGACGATGAGGACGCGCTGTCGGCGCGAATCCTTGCCATGGAGCACCGGCTCTATCCGCTCGCGCTGCGGCTCGTGGCGAGCGGCGCGGCCCGGCTCGAGGGCGGGCGCGCCGTTTTCGCCGCAGGCGCTCCGCTTGCCTATCTTTGGCAGGCTTGACGCAGAGTCTGCGAATTTACGTTTGACGTATAGCGTATTTCCCGGATATTATCTATTATTATCCTAAGCTACAGGGACAAGCGAACCGAGGCTTTCGCCGGTGGAGCGCGCGTCCCCGCTTTTCAAGCCATCGAAAAGCAAGCCTATAAGCGCCTGGACATTCTCGATGCTGCAACGAGCCTCGACGACCTTCGGGCGCTGCGCAGCAATAACCTTGAGATGCTGAAAGGGGATCGTAAGACGCAATACAGCATTCGTATCAACAGACAGTGGCGGATTTGCTTCGAATGGCCAGAAGGCGATGCCGGGCCGTCGAATGTGGAAATTATCGATTATCATTAGGAGACGATCATGGCGCGGCCCGCGACACATCCCGGCGAAATCTTGGGCGACGAGCTTGATACGCTCGGCGTCACCGCAACCGAACTCGCGCGCCAGCTCCGGGTGCCCGCCAACCGGATCACCCAGATCGTGCAGGGCAAGCGCAGCGTGACCGGCGACACGGCGCTCCGGCTCGGCCATTGGTTCGGCATGAACCCGCAATTCTGGCTCAATCTGCAATCGGCCTACGATTTGCGCATTGCGCGCGAGGCGGCCGGCGCGGAGATCGAGGCGCTGCCATCGCGGGCGGCCCTGCCCAGTGACGGCCTATGACGCAGAACCCGGTTGAAGACTTCCCGGCCTGGGTCGCGAGACGGTAATTCCACTTCGTGCCGATAGCCCGGCCTTGCGCGGGACGCCATCGCCGGGGTGTGTGGAGCGCCTTCACTGAGACGGGCACTAATCGCGAGACGGTTTAAGCCGCCGTGGCGGGCCCGTCACAATCTTTTTGGCTGAAACCCTACATCGGAATGCCCCATGTCAGACGTGAGCCCGAACGCCGGCATTCCAAAACATTCGATGCATCCGCAACTTAGGGGCACCTGCCAATCCGGTACGATCCTTGCTGCACGGCTTTTCAACCGGCCAGCGATATCAATGCACAGGAGAAAGCAATGTCCCTCGACCTTCCGATCGTCTTCACACATCATGTCTTTATCTGCGGCCAGCACCGCCCGCCCCAGCATCCGCGCGGAAGCTGCAGCGCGGGAGGGGCAATACCGCTCGTCGAGCGGCTTGGCGCAAAGGTGCAGGCTTTGGGCAATCCGCAGATCGCGGTGACCGTAACGGGATGCATGGGCTTTTGCCAAGCCGGCCCCATCGCCGTGGTTTATCCCGAAGGTATCTGGTATGCGCCCAGGACAGCTGAGGATATAGACGAGATCGCCGCTTCGCATCTTAGCGAGGGCAAGCCCGTGGAGCGGCTTATCGTTTTGCCGAAGGTCTAGGTCTGGACGAGCGGCGGCGCTGCACACACGGCGGCGGGCGGGCGCCGCGCTCCAATGCCCCTGTTTATTCCCCTCGCATGAATGGGCCGCGCGCAGCTCTCAAGCGCGCGGCGCCGCGGACTCATTCGCTAGTATGCGTGCTCGGTCAATCTGTTGCTGCACGGCGAGTGCAGGCGGTAGGCACCCCAGAACGTCCGCTCGTACCAGTAAGGGCAACCCCGCCAATGACCGTGCCAGTGGTGCCAGCGGTAGTGGTGACGAACCTGCTGGGCGAGGCTGGTCCCGTCCGAAAGGCCGTCCGCGTGCGAAAGCGGCAGTGCTGCGGCTCCGGTGCCTGTAGCGAGCGCCAGAGCGAGTAGAAGGCCTGCGCCTTTAAGTGTCATGATTTCCCCCAAAATTGTAACCTGCCCTTCACGAATACCGAATCTGACGCGTTCTGTCATGCGCAATGCGCGTGGATCGCCGGGAGAAAACCATGAGCGGGGAGGCAAGCTATTAAACCGAGAACCGCAGGCTTTTAATAAACCATGAATTCAATTACACTTTGTCTCAAACCCGCCGCTTCTTACGATGCTAGGCAGAGTTCGCAAAAGTGGCCTTCCCGGTTTTGCGATAAAACTCTGCAAAAACAAAAGATTCTAAGCAGGCACCCGTTGGATAGGCCAACGGTGTCTGCTTAGGCAAGACCTACGACCGCCCGCGGCCGGGGCTGGAACCGGCGGGCTTGAGGGAGACGCCGCGCATGCTCAAAGCGTTTAAGGCAATTCTCATTTTCGCTGCGATGATTGCCATCCCCATCGCGGCAGACAATTTTCTTCATAAGCGCCCCGATCTGCCGCTGAGCAAAGAGACAGGCGGCATTTTCGTTTTCGCGATCCTGGTATTCTTCGCTATTTTTGCACTCGCTCTCGGCGTCAGGCGGTTCTGGGCCTGGCGCAAACGTCTCGACGATATCGAGAGCTACCTAAAGCGCGCCGAACGCGATATGAATGCCCACCTTTCCAACGCTCTGGCGCATGGCGGGCGCAAGGATAAGGCGAAGGAGCGGGCCGAGTGGCACCGGATGGCAGAATCCGCCGCAATCCAAACCTTCAACGCCGGCTATCGCACGCCTGCCCACGATCTCATCGAACTTAACGAGAAGGACCTCGCCTCAAAAGGCAGCGCCATGGGCAAAGCGAGCAACACAGCCTTTCTTTTCCGCGAGCTTTACGAGGGGAGCGTTGAATCGGCGCAAGCCAAGATTGTGGCCGATGTGAAAAACGGCGGCACCGTCCCCTATATCGCGCCGGGCATTAGCCAACTGATCGGGTTCGACAAGTTCGACAAGGATAAGGGCTTCCCTGAGGGGGCCGGCGTCGACAGCGATGAGCTGCAATGGGTGGCGAAGAGACGCAAATATCCCAGCGAGGAGCTCATCATGGTGAGCACCGCAGCCGATGGCGCGAAATCGGCGGTGTATGGACAGGACGTATTGATCAATCTCACACAGCAGCGCCCGCCGAAGTGAGCCGGTCTGACGCGCATTCCGGAAACCTACGGCAGCGCCTATATAGCTGCGGCAAGGAGTTCCAATGTGCGGCCGGTTCACTCAGCTCTTCACCTGGGAGGAGCTTTATAACCTTTACAACCTGACCAATCCGCTCACGCCTAATTTGCGGCCGTCCTGGAACATCGCGCCCACGCAGGATGCGGGCGTGATCTTGCCGGAAGAGGGCGGCCGGATTTACCGGACCATGCGCTGGGGCCTTGTGCCTGCGTGGGCCAAGGACCTCAAAATCGGCAGCCAAACAATCAACGCGAGGCTTGAGACCGCACAGGTCAAGCCCGCCTTCCGCAACGCGTGGAAATCGCGGCGGTGCCTTGTCCCGGCGAGCGGCTTCTACGAGTGGCGCGAGATCGCGGTGCCTGGCCGCGCGAAGCGTGCGAAAATGCCGTTTTACATCGCCCGCAAGGACCGCCAGCCCCTGACCTTCGCCGGGCTTTGGGAGCGCTGGACGGATGGTCTGCTCACTTTCACGATCCTCACCACCGACGCCTCAGGCGGCATTCGTGAGCTTCATAGCCGCATGCCGGTCATGCTAGCGCCGCAGAGCTTCGAGGCTTGGTTTTCGGATGGAAACCCGGTCTGCGATCCCGGTATCGGCGCCGCGGTGCAAGTGACCGCCGTTTCGCCAAGGATGAACTCGCCGCGGTATAACGAGCCGGGGTGCATCGAGGCGCTACGCCCAAGCGCGTAGGCGCCATCGCTTCTGCCGCAAGTGCTAAGTCTTTGATTTTTATGGTCGGGGCGGAGAGATTCGAACTCCCGACCCTCTGGTCCCAAACCAGATGCGCTACCAGACTGCGCTACGCCCCGACATGGCGAAGCCGATATTTAGCTTTTCCCGGCGGTAATAGCAATGCTTGAAAGCGGCCGGCCTGCGCTTGGCTCCCGCTCTTAACGCTTCAAGCTAAGAATATAGGCCACCACATCGGCCTTTTCCTTCGCGGTAAGGATCAGGTCCGGCATCTCCTGATGGGGCGTTTGCAGGATCACAAGCAATGCCGCACCCGTCATCCCGGGCGTACTGGCGATGTAACTGAAGGGCGGGGCTTTAGGATTGCGCGAGAGCGTGGCGCCCTCGCGGACGGCGTGGCACTGCGCGCAGGCGCCCAGCGCGTAGGCGAGGCCCGCTTCCGCGTCGCCTTCCTGCGCCCGCGCGCCCGAAGACAGCGCTGCCATGAGAAGCGCGATTGCAATGACCCGGACCATGGCAGCCTCCTGCAAATTGTCGAACCTTCAAACTAAGCCTCGGTCTGCGGGGCGCCTTGATCGGGATCAAGCCGGAAGCTGGCGCGGCGGAGCGGCTCCGGAGCGGCTCCGATGGCGTTTTCATAAAATGCGATCATACGCAAGGCGCCTTACCAATGTGCTAAGACGCCGGAATGCGCAAATAACGCATTGATAATGCGCGATAAAATATACCCGCAACACGCGAAGGCGCCGGGTTGTGCCCAACATCGCGACGCACGCCAAGATTGGCATTTATGCTTAACCCGCGCAATTATCTATATTTAACGGACTTTTTGAATCGCACATTTTGGGGTGAAAACGCGCAAAATTTCGATTTTTGCGGCGGGAAGATAAGAAAACCGGGACCCGTTTACCATCCCCGGCTTAACCATGCCGCCCGGCTGCCGGAGCGTTTTTCGCTTTGCAACCGCGCGTTTACCATAGGCTGGCGCCGTAGCGCGGCATTGGCGGTGTTTGTCGCGGCTTGGCGTTGCTCGCCACGCCCGCTTTCGTAGGCAGCTGCGGACGGAAACTGGAAAGACCCAGAAATAACGGTTCGGGCCAGAAACTGCCTTCCTCCGCGAGTCAATTATGCCATTCCTGTATTGCTGGAAAGAGCCGTCACCGGCCGCTTTCGCGCTTTGGGTTGAGCTGCTAAAACGAAACCCTAATCCTGGCCGCAAGCGTGCGGCCGCGGCGGTGGGACCGCGGCCATTATTTTAAAAAGCCAGGACCGATCACTCCACCGCGGAGGCGAGCTTGTCGCGCCAGCCCGGATAGAGCTTGTCGGCGTCGTGCGGGAAGCTTACGAACGCGCGGGCAAACTCGCGGTGGTCACGGGCGAACTCAACGGGGTTCGCCTTTGCGCGCCAGCACTGCTCGGCTTGCCGCAAGGACTTGGCGCCGGCCGCGCCGCCGTCGATATGGCCGAAGGCGCCGCCGCCGGCCGTCATGATCAGGTTGGAATGGCCGAGATTCTCAAAGAAGCCTGGCATCCTGAGCGCGTTCATGCCGCCCGAGATGATCGGCGTCGTTGGGTTCAGGCCGAGCCACTCCTGGTGGTAATAGGGGCCGTCCGCGCTGTCCTGCGTGAGCATGTGGGCGATGTTGCGGTCCTCGGCCTCGCCTTCCATCTTGCCGAAGCCCATGGTGCCGGTGTGGATGCCGGACGCTCCCTGCAGGCGCGACATCTTGCACAGCACGTGCGAGGTGTAGCCGCGCTTCGACTGCGGCGAGGTGACGGCGCCGTGACCCGCGCGGTGATAATGGAGGTATTGCTTGGGGAAGCGGCGGCGCGCCGTGGTGACTGCGGCAGGACCGGCCACGTAGCCGTCGACGAGGAAGGCGACGTGGTCGGCATTCTCGCCGAAGTTCTCAAGGATGTACTCGCCGCGCGCCACCATCTCATGGTGATCGTCCGCGGTGATGTTGAACGAAAAGAGCTTCGCCTGCCCGGTCTTGTTCTGCGCCTCGACCATGGCGTCGCGGACCGCGAGCACCGTCTCCTTGAACGGCGCAAACACCTGGTTGCCCTGCGGCTCGTCGTTCTTGATGAAGTCGCCGCTGAGCCAGAAGTCGTAGCAAGCCTGGGCGAACGGCTTTGGCCGCAAGCCGAGCTTCGGCTTGATGATGGTGCCGGCGATGAAGCCGCCGTCAACCACGGGGCGGCCCAGCACGCGCCAGAGATCGGCGATGGTGGTGGAGGGGCCGTCGAACAGCCTGAGCAGCGCTGGCGGCATATAGAAATCGTATAGCTTGCCGTACTCGACGTCGCCCATCCCTTGGTTGTTGCCGATGGTCAGCGTGAGGAAGGAAGCGATCATCGCCCGGCCGTCGATAATGTTGCGGTCGAAAAGCTCGATCGGATAGGCGATCTTCGTAAGCTCCTTGGCCTCATCGATCTCATAGACGAGAGCGTCCACGCTCTTGGTGAAGTCGTCGGTGGTCACTACGTCGACATTGGTGCCGGTCGAAGATTCCGCAGCGAAATGAGCCGCCGTCTCAAGATACCCGTAACCGGCCTTGGGCTTCATGATGTAGGCGCAAAGGACATGGCGCCCACCCTCGATCAGGTCCTTCTCCTTGAGAGAGAGATTCGAGTAGCGTGATGATTGGTCCATTGCTGGGTTCCTTCGTGCAATCTGTTATCGGCATTCGCGCAACGGCGTTTCAGGCGATCCGGGGATCGACTCGACGCCTTCATGCAACTTGGCCATCCGGCTCTCCGGGATGACCTTCAATCTTGGAGGCCACGTCCGGCACCATTTGAATGGCACAACATATGCGCCCTAGTAAATTTCAATATTTTTTGCACGATGGAAAGAAAACCTTACGCCTAGCCGCCGTATACAGGCCGGCCGCTAGAGAACTGGGGGCGGCTGGCGCAATCGAAGCCCCGCGCCGTTTCGTAGCGCTTCGCGAACGCTAATCCGCCTTTGTAGAGGGTTGCGGGAGAAAAAGGTGCCCTTCCGAGGCAAGAAAACGCCACATCGCCTCAGCTGCCGGCATTACCGCCTTCTCGCGGAGCCGCACCACATACCATTTCCGCACAATAGGAAGGCCCTGAACATTAAGTGCAGTCAGACGCCCGTCGGCGATTTCGCAGGCGACCGTATGCGCCGAGATGAAGGCGATGCCGAGGCCTGCGATCACGGCTTGCTTAATGGTCTCGTTCGAGCCGATCTCCATGCCGATGTTCGGAGAGAAGCCCGCCTCCCGGAACAGCCTTTCCATAAGCATGCGGGTGCCGGAGCCTAGCTCGCGGATAAAAAAGGTCTCATCCGCAAGGCCTTGAATTGTGACCTCTTTGCCTGCAAGCGGGTGATTGCCCGCGGCAATGATGATATTAGGATGATCGCCGAGCACCACGCTTTCGAGATCGAGGTTTTCCGGCGGCCGTCCCATAATGGCGAGATCGAGGACCAGGTCCCTGAGCGCGGCTATCGTCTCCTCGCGGTTTCTCACTGCGAGCCGCAACTCGACCTCGGGATGCGTCTGTCTGAAGGCCGCCAAAGCCTTCGGCGCAAAATACTTAGCGGTGCTAACGACGCCGGCCACGACGCGGCCGCCTTTAATGCCCTTGAGCCGCGTAATCTCTTGGTCGCATTCGGAAAGCAGCGCCTCGATCCGGTGTGCCACCCTAAGCAGAACCTCACCAGCCGTCGTGGGGATCGCGCCTTCACCCAAACGCTCGACGAGCGGCAGGCCGGCCTTTTTCTCAAGCTGTTGCATTTTAGCGGTAATTGCAGGCGGGGTAACATGAAGCTGCCGCGCAGCGCCAGCCATTGAGCCGGTCTTCGTAACTGCGGATAGAATGCTCAACTGCCTCAGCGTAAGGTACTTCATGGGTGCATTATAGGCCGTTAGAAACACATTTGCTTGACCGAAGGAAGTTGCGGCCCACTTTACCACCGGATGAGGACAGCGCCCTCACAAACTTGTGTTGCAAATTCCCAGCTTCTGGCGTGGCAAGCCTGACCAATATCCGGACGGACACAGCAGCAAGGGAGAAAGCCATGATTGCGGGCTTTGTCTTGGGAGCATTTTTGCTCATTTGCGCCGCCCGTGCGGGGTCTGGGGAGACTTACAAGGCCGGTCAATCCTTCAAGGATTGCCCCGACCCCGAAATGGTTGTTGTGCCCGGGAGCAACTTGACGATGGGCTCTCCGGAGAGCGAGCCGCAGCGCGAAAACTCGAAAGCCGGCATCGAAAGTCCAGCGGCTTGCCGCCGATCCTGTTCGTCCGCATTCTGCGGAAACGGTCATGCTGAGGAATGTTATGCCCGTTCAATCAAAATGACGGCTTCGGGTCCAGGCCGCGTGAAAACGCTCTACAGGAGTCTGGGGCGGGTCGCGCGGGGCCGGCTGTTACCGGAATGGCCGTTTTGAGCAATTTTTCTCGTTGT